>Ga0247610_10000556_pt1 | contig 51050 bp, 30 predicted proteins | sample 174DNAGHGhighgp2_FD_193483 | JGI IMG/M metagenome (GOLD analysis project Ga0247610, IMG submission 193483) | Sheep rumen microbial communities from Palmerston North, Manawatu-Wanganui, New Zealand - 1742 DNA GHGhigh gp2 | ecosystem: Host-associated > Mammals > Digestive system > Stomach > Rumen...
ACTTCTCTTATTGGTTGCAGTGTTCATACCGTCATACATTGGATTCGGGCAACTCCAATCCGTTGTCATTGTCGCCGATGGGAGGTATTCGATTTAAAGGATTCCATGTAGGATATGCATATCAGGTAGGATTGACAAGCTTCAACCGTCAGAACTATGGTTCGCATGAAGTGATGTTAGGCTACACATGGTGTGTAACGAAACATTTCTGTAGATAGGAATAATGAAAAAAAAGAAGTATATTTAGGTATAGGGGGAAGCTTCTGATTTTTATCAGGAGTTTCCCTTGTATTGTTTTTATATATAGAGAAAATAAATATAGGCAAGATATGAAAAACACGTTTTCTTTTATAAGAAGTTATGTTACCCTTATAGTGGCATGTTTCTTTGTAATAAATGTTAATGCTCAGTTCAACACTTTACCTTTGATTTCCGGAACTGATTTTTCGGTTTCGATAGGAGAAAGAGATTATTATAATTCAATTGAGCAAGTAGATGGTTGGTTGGGATTTATTCTTCCTAACATGAAAATGATAGGTAATTTTGCTGTTGTCGATACAACAAATTCGGATGCCAATCTATCTCATTTTTTGTCTGAAGGGAAGGGAACAGGACTTAATTCTAAAAGTTTCTATGGAATCAATAATAGTTCTATAAAGTTGGATTCGCTTCGTCTGATTGATAAAGATGGATGGGGAATGGTTTTGGCAGGTGGATCAAAAGGCTTTCAGTATGGTGATGCCATAATGACAATGACTGTCGGTGGTTTGAAACCTGGAGGAAATTATAGAGTTGAAATTGAATATTGTGCTCCAACAAATAAAGATTTTACTAATACGCAAAGTAAGTTGAATCAGAATGCAAAGACAACTAAGCGGACACAAAATGAAATAGGTGGATTGTTAGGAAATGTGAATTGTACTGCGTCAAATTATGTTACGTTAGGAGATAAAATATCAACATCTGGAGCATGTAATAGAGGTACGATTAGTTATAATGCAAATCAACAAACATCAGGTGCAATTGGGGATGATGGTATTTTGAATTTGAAATTGACTTTTAATTCTTTGGCTCCTCATTCTGCATTGAAGATTAAATCAATTAAGGTATATGGTGAGCTTTCTATTGGAATTAGAGGTACTGCAGAAGTTTGTGCTGGAGGTGAAGTGTCTGTATTGACATTGACCAATACTTTCAATAAGGTAAAGTATCAATGGTATAAAAATGGTACTGCAATTCAGGGGGCAAACAGTACATCTTATACTCATGAATCAGGTAATGCAACGAAGGTAAAAACAACATATTATTGTGAAATAACGACACCAAATGGTGATAAGATTAAATCAGAGTCTTTCACAGTGACAGATATAGAGTGTTGTAGTGATAAAAATGGTAATCCATCTTCTCAAAAATTGATTTGGATGGATGACTTTGGCACTTTTACTTCTGCAACAAATTATTGGGTTTGGGATTATAGTGATATTGCTAATCCGAAGAAAGTAAATTATAGAAATGCGACTAAATGGCAAAGACCAGTTGTTCAAGGTGTTGAACCTCCAGAGGATGCTAATTTTGCTGTAGTTGGTGGTGATGGCGATTGTGAATGTCCACCTCGTCATGCAAGTGCAGATAATGGTAAGTTTGGAGAAGGTTATTATACCATTGCAGGATACGTTACAAGTTATGGTATGAACGGCGGAAACAATATGGGATGGGTAGGCTATTTTGGTAATGGTAATGAGCCTTCCAAAAATGGTTTTTCTTATGCTCCAGATCATACGTATGGTGGATCTGATTATGGAGGAATGTTATATTTGAATATTGGTTCAGATCCTCATGCGGTTATTTATAATCGTACTATTACAGGTTTGTGTGATAGAAAAATAACTGTTAAATGTTATATAAATTGTTTTTCAAGAGGAACAAACCCTGTTAAGGTTTATATCCGTGCTACGGATTTAAATAGTGGAGACGTTTATACTTCAGATCCTGTAACTCGTTATAACAATGCAACCGCAGGTGTTGGTTGGGAATGTGCTCAGGTGAAATTGAATTTGACGGGTACAGAATTGAAATTCGAAATTGTCTCTGAAATAGGTGGTAATGATAAAACTAGTGCAGATCCGAGTAAAAAGGCTAATATCGATGGAAACGACTTGATATTGGATGATATTATGATTTATGCGTGTGCTGAGCCAAGTGTAAATATGTTCTTTGATTTGGACACGCATGCTAAGGATTCTGTTGATTGTGATGGAAGTAATGTAAAATTGTATGTAGAACAGACAAAAATGATTGAGACGAATATAGGACCAGAGGCTCGGTATTTGTATCAATATGCTTTGACTGATCCAGATAAATCAACTTCATGGAAAACTTTTGCTGGTCCTGTACAAGATATTGTATATGAGGATGTTAAAAGTTTAGTTAAAAAGTTACAATTAGAGAGTGGAGGCAAAGTTTATTTACGTTGCGTTTTGGGCGTAGAATCAGTATTGAAACCTGATGGATTATATAATCCAAATGAACCTTGTGGAAGTTATTCTGTTTCTGAACCTATTTTATTGAAAATAGATTGTCCTACGTGTACCAAACCTGTAGATGTGATCATTTCTCCAGATTTGGTGGTAGATCCTTCAAGCCCGTATAAAAAAGTACAATTATGTGAAGGCGAACATACAGTTTTATCGACAAAAGAAATTAAAGATGAAACTGGTACATATAAGAAATTTAGAATACAATGGTTGGAGGGTGATTTGAATTCAAGTCCTATATCTTCTACACTAGGAAATAAAGCTACTGATTTAACTGTTAATTGGAGTGATGCAACAGAGGAAGGTGTTAAATACTATGTAAAAGTATATGATGATGAGTTCCCTACAGCACACTCTTGTTATAAGTATGATAGTGTATTGGTAATCGCTAATCCAACGCCAATTCAGTCGGACATTGTTGTTGATCCATTCTGTGAAAACTTTGCTGATTGGAAAATAAATTTCAATACAGCTATGTCTGTCATTGATGTCTCTAAATATACAATACAATGGTATTCTGACGCGGATTGTAAAACGCCTGCGCATGAACCAGAAATGTCAAGTACACCGGCTGGTTTGTATGATTACTATATTGAACTTGTAGATAAGAAGAGTTTATGTGTGAGCAAGCCGGTGAAAGTCTCCTTCAATATAGAGGCTAATCCAGCTCCATTGTCAGCTTCGTTAGTTCAGTATTTGAAATCACAAGAGACTATTCCGTCGGTTTTGGTACAACAGCCAACTACACTTTCGGGTGTGACAAATGATGTATTGTGGACGACCATTACAGAAACGCTTCAGAGACCTTCTGCAGCAGATTCATTGGCAGCTGTTCCTGTTGATCCTACACCAACGATAAAGGATAAAGAAGGTACAGATGATGAAGTGTACTATACGTGGGTATATCAACGAGTTGAAATTGCTCCTAATGTATATTGTGCAAGTGAGATGATTCCTGTTGAAATAGATATATTAGGTGCTCCTGCTCCAGATGTAACGAATGTCTCTTATTGCGTGGATGATCCTACAGTAGAGGCTATTTCTAATAGAGCTGTTCAAGGTAGTAAGTCGGATCCACAAAAAACATACGAATTGCTGTTCTATGAATCAGAAACTTCAGCAACAACAATTCCGGAGACAACGATTCCAAGTGTTGCTAGCGCAGGAATTACAACTTATTATGTGTCTCAAAGAGAAACAAATACAGTAAACGAGAGTAAACGTGTTCCATTTACTGTTGAGGTCTATGATGTGGCTGATTTATCTACAAAGAATAGCATCGATATGTGTAGAAATGATAAGGAATATTCTTTGTCAGCATTCCCAGGTACAACATCTGCTTACGTGAAATCAGAAAATACGTTCTTCTGGGCTAATGATGGTGAAGAAATTACAACATCTATCAATACAGTTCCTCCAACACCTTCAACATCAGCAATTGGTACAACAACTTATCAAGTTCAGCCTTATTATCAATTAAGTGCAACTCAAACTTGTAGAGGAAAAGCTCAAAGTATTGAAGTGAATGTTTATGGAACAGATGCTCCTACACCTGCTACTATCCAATATATTAAAGCGGATGCGGATGCAAGTAATATATTCCCAGAGTTGACAAGTAAACCTACATGGAGTGAGGATGCTGGTTTCCGTTATTATTATTCTGTTATTAGTGAAGATCAAACGAAACCTCTGTCTAATTATACGTCAGGTGCGCCAAAACCTCAGTATGATGTTAATACATTGAATGGAGGAACCAAGACTCTATATGCTTGGGTTTATCGAATTTCAGACGCTAATGCAATTGACTGTAGTAGTGATACAATAATGTTGACCATCAAGATCAGCGATGCTCTTCCTCCTGCTGTAAAGAATGTTTATGTATGTGAAGGAAGTCCTGTGCCAGATCTTCAGGCTGAGGTACAATTGTTGCCAGGATCAACTAAGACTGCAGCTGATTATGATCTTTACTGGTATGGTACAACCGATCCTAATACGAATCCGAATGCATCGCCTGCTCAGAAAAGTGGTAATACATATTCAACAGGTATCGCTTCAGCCGTATCCGTTGATCATGCAAAAACAGAATATAAATATTATGTTACTCAGATAGATAAGAGTACGGGTGCAGAGAGTGCTTCATCTGAAATTATCGTAACGGTTCTTCCAAAACCTGTTTTGGATATCAAAGCATTGGATCCTACTTGCGAGAAGAAAATTGACCTCTCAGCTGCTGTTACAGTACTAAATGCTGCTGAGTGTGGCACAGTCTCATACGTCTATACGGATGGATCCGGTAAGGAGTTGACTAGTACGGAGATCGCTGCGACAGATATATACAAGGTGACTCCTAGTTATGCTGTAAGTTATTCGGGTGATGTGATTGTTGCGGACGCTGCATGTACAGGTCTGACGTATGACATCAATGCTGAGGTGGATTCTATGTCTGTTCCAACGATTTCAGGACCGACACAGGCCTGTCCAGGTGAGTCCGGCGTTCAAATCGAAGCATCTGTTGAACACAGCACATTCGCATCGTCTGATATTCGATATAAATGGAGTGATCAACAAAGTATAACAGGGGGTGCGAATAGCCTTAATACATTCCCTGATGAGCCTGGCAAAGTCTTTACCTACACTGTGACAGCGTATGCGGGTGTCTGTGAGAAGACTTCCGAGGTACATACGATAACTGTGGGTGACGGACAGGTGAAGGGAACAATGACCGTGACGGAAGATGGAAACCAATTGGTTCAAGGCCCATTTGTTGATGTCGTTGATAGAGAGTTCTACTCCTGTGGCGGTGATGTAACCATCAGTGTAAATTATGAAAAGACAACAGGAGACTATGAATGGTATAAGAACGGACAACCGACAGGTGTTACGGGTCCTGACTATAAAATAGCAGCGACAACGGCTGTTAGCCACGATATCTATGAAGTACGCTTCGTCAATAAGTGTGATGCATCAGCATCCATCACAGTCCACACAATACCGTTGACAGTAACTCCGGAGACAGGAGCAGAACAGAAGTGTGAAAAAGAGTCGTTCAGTACGAGTCTGAACATCGTCTGCAGCGAGACTCCACTTATTCAATGGATGTTGAATGGCAACGACATATCAGGGGCCAATGCTGCCATCTACAGCAAGTCGAACTTGAAGGAAGAAGAGGACGACGGACAGTACAGCTATAAAGTTACCAACAGAGGATGTGTGGCAACCGACAACTCCAAGAGCTTGGATGTACAAAAGTATATCGAGATGACTGATTTGGACAAACCAATCATCGTGGCACGAGGAGAAGACCAGACCATCCAACTAATCATGAATGTACCAACGACACAGACAGTCAAGACTGTGGATTGGCAAGAGAAGGGAGTGAGCGTACAGAACAGCTCATCTATTTCTTATACAGAACATTCAGTTGTTGCTGATCACGATTACACAATCTACTTAAGTGATCCAGACTATTGTAAGACATCTACGACAGCCACAATCTGGGTAGATGCAGAGCTTCAGCTGACAACGACACTGAAAGATACCATCTGTCTTGGTCTCAGCACAATCTTGGAGATTGATACGACAGGAACAGGTCGTTTCAGACAAGCAGGTGTAACACCTCAGTTGAAGGTAGTTCGTTCTACAGGTGGCGAGGTGATGGATGTCACGAGTGAATTGAAGAAGGTGGGCGACAAACTTCAGATGGAGGTTTCACCAACAGAGAAAGCAGTCTATACCATCACATTCGATTACGGTAATCAACATAAGGAATCAGTAGAGGAAGTGTATGTGATAGAAGCCATCAGTTTAACATTGCCAGATTCTCCAACCTTATGTGAAGGTGAGTCAGTGACATTGACGGTAACGGATGTTCTTCCTGAGGGAACTACTGTATCATGGGAAGCTGATCCGACTATCACAAGTTCATCGGAGGGAGAGTCTGTAACAGTTGAACCTGCCTATACGAATGGTTTCAATCATAGTAGCACATATACATATACTGCCATTGCATATAATGCTAAGTGTAACGATTCGAAGAGATATGAAATTCCAGTCTATGTTGATGAGGCATTGAAGGGAGAAATCCAAGGTTCAGAAGTGATTTGTGAAGGTGATCAGGGACGAATCGATGCATCTTCATACGATGCAGCAAGCTATATATGGAACGTGGATACCGTTGTCGTAGGAACAGGTTCAGCCTTGTCAGTATATCCTAGAACCACTACAACTTACGAGTTGAAGATGGAGAGAGGTACTTGTAAGGCGGAGGACAGCTACGAGCTGAAGGTTACAAGTCTTCCTGTTATCACGTCAGTTGACTCTATCGGAGTGAGAGACAGATCGATTGAGACAGAAAAAGGTAAAGGTACTGGAACATTCTATTACTGGGTGGATGTTGAATCATCAATTGCAACGGACAACGAGGTGTATAATCTGACGTTTGGGAAACACATTGCATACGTAAGAGACGAGAATGGTTGTAAGACATCTTTGCCATTCGTTATGGTAGCACCAGAACCAGAGATACCAGAGTGGTTCTCACCAAATGGTGATGGAATCAATGATGGTTGGGTAATTGGTAAGTTGGCAGAGGTTTATCCGGATGCAAAAATCTGGATTTATGACCGCTTCGGTAAGTTGATGATAGAACTGAAGGGTTCTGATACAGAAGGATGGGATGGAACTTATGAAGGAACACCAATGCCATCAACAGACTACTGGTATGTGGTGGATATCGAAGAGATCGACAGACAATATACTGGTCACTTTACATTGATTAGACAGTAGGAAGTTTTTAAATAGATTTGTGTCCCATGTAATTCTTAATTGCATGGGACATTTTTTTTTGTAAAAATTAGAATGGGATATAATTTTTATATATTTTTACAAATTGAAAGGTGTATAAGTATGCTTGAGTCTGAGAAATGTTTTTGGAAATGAATGAAAATGTTTTTCTTGGCTGAATGATATGCAAAACTGATAGATGAAACAGACTGATATTCAGTCTGATAGTTGATGATATAAAAGAAACGAAATGGAAAACATAAAAGAAGAGATGTTGCTAATGTGTTGGCAGATTTCAATGCATAAGACTGAAAGTTGTAATATAGTGTGTAATATAATAGGTAAAAAGGATATAGTATGAAAGTAATTAGTTTATTAAAAAAAGTACTTGTTGGAGGAATGCTGTTGCTTCCTTCAATTCCTTGTTTCTCTCAAATTTTAGTTTCAGGGACTGATTTTGAGTGTAAAGGAAAGACGGATGACGAGTATGGTGCGGTAAGTGACTTGGTATATACAGGTATCATGCCAGGAAACGTTAATGTTTTTGTCGATTTCCCTAAGGATGTCGATTATGATTTTAAAAACAAGAAACCATTCAGTTCTCATTTCCATGACAAATCACAATATGCAATAACATCTAATCCTATCATTTTGGATTCATTGCATTATGTTGATGACAAAAAAAGTGGATGGGGTATTGTGTTTTCTCCGGCAAGAGTGACTGAAAATAAGACGTTGTTGGAATATTCGGTTGGAGGATTAACACCTAATTCTACGGCAACGGTTGTTATAGAGTACCGAAGTGTTGTCGATGATGATTTGTTGACAACATGTGGGAATGGCTCTGCTCGTGCTCAGTTTAAAGCAGCCATTAATGCTGATCAATATAATTTGACGCAAGGAAGTGATGTTCCGCAACTTGGTATGGGTGAAAAAAACACATACAAAGATACTAAGGTAAAGGTAACTTCAGAAGGAATCGTTGATATTCGCATAAATGCAACAAGTGGATACTCTTCTGATTGTCATGCGTTTGAAATCACTAAAATCGAAGTATATGGTGATATTTCACCAAAGATTATTTGTACGGATGGAGATGTTGTTTGTGCTGGTGAATTTGCTAATTTGTTTAAAAGTGGGGTGGATTATGAAGGTGCAAAATATCAATGGTATATGAATGGAAGTGCTGTTGCTGGGGCTACGTCACCTAATTATACTTATGAGACTCCAAGTACACCAGGTTCCTATACATTTCAATTGTATGTTACTTATGAAAACAAAACGTATAAATCCAATATTGTTGAAATCACTTCTGAAAAATGTTGTGAGATAGTTGTGGATGGCGTATCGGTTCCTGCTTCTCGAAAAATTATTTTCCATGAAGATTTTGGAGAGTTCGATTTGTCTGACAAAACAGGAGGAACGTATAAAGTGTGGGATTATTCTGATATTGCTAATCCAGTACAGTTGACTAAGTCCACCACATCACCATTTCGATATGCATTAGATAATCCTCCTTTAGGGTGTAAGTTTGAAGGTGGTTCAGGAAAAGAGGTATTAGATGGATATTATACTGTGGCTGGTGTTTTGACTGGATATAACCCAGTACAAGGAATGGTAGGTGCTAAAATGGGATGGGCGAATCGTATTGGAGGAAAAAAAACACCTCCAGATTTGGAATATGATCATTCTGGAAAATTAGAGGGTTGTGCTTTATTCGTTAATTGTAATCCTCATACAGCTGGTAAAAATATATATGAAAGAGAAATAGATCACCTATGTCAGAATAGACAATTGTTCTTTGAATGTTATTTTTCTGTTTTCACTAATTCGGCAAGCGGTCAATATAATCCTGTTGACATAACTGCCCGTTTGTCGGAGGTGGGAAATTCTACTAATGTAGTTGAAATGAAAGGAACTGCAACGAGAGAAGAAGATGGTGGAACAGGTACTTGGGTGAAGTTGTCATCTCAGATTTTCTTGGAGAAAACAGATGCAGTTTTCTTGGAGATTATAAATAATTCGGATGTGTCTGAAAATGGTAATGACTTGGTGTTGGATGATATTATCATTAGAGCTTGTGCAGCTCCTTCTTTACAAGCTTATTTTGATATTAATACATTTGATATTGATACCTTTACTTGTTCAAATGAGAATAATGAAATAGAGGTATATGCAAAACCTTCTGATATGTTGACTAAATATTTTGGAGGTGATGATAAGGCTCGATTTTTATATCAATGGTCAATTACTCCAGATGTAAAAACATCATGGAAAAGTATTGGTACACCGACTACAGATAGAAAGTATAAAGTGGGTGCAACTCCTTTTGCTGGTGTGAATGATGGCGACGTTGTTTATTTCCGTGTGATTGCGGGAAGTGAATATACGTTAACAACTACAGCTGAAAGTGCGTATAATGCAGATGACCCATGTGCAAGTTATACTATCTCTGATGCTATTCCTTGTGTTATCGATTGCCCTACTTGTACAGAATCTAAGAAACCAGTTATCAATCCAAATGGTGGTGGTATATTTAAAAATAAGATTCTTGAATTGTGTAGAGATGATAAAACTACACTATCTACCAATGATGTTACTGTAATCGATGAAAAAACAAAGACCCCTTATACTTTCTATACTGTTACTTGGACTAAAGATGGTGCGAAAGTAGGTGATGTGGCTAAGTTTGAGAAAGATGCCACTACCCCTGTTAAAGCAGAGCCTTTGGATATTTCTTGGTCTGATGCTACTGAAACAGGTACTCAATATATTGTAACGGTTCATGATCGATTTGAAGATGAAAAAGGTACTAAACGATGTGATATGGCTGATACAATTACGGTCATTGCTGTTCCGACTCCAGTGGGTAGAAATATTGTAGTGCCTCCTTTCTGTGAAAATGATCAATCTAGAGCTACTATTCTGAAAGATTCTATGAACAAGTTCTCTGGTTATGATATTACATGGTACAAGGATGATCAGATGGTCACTTCGGCATCTGATCCTGATTTGGCATCTGCAGCGCCTAGTGCTGATCCTTATGTCTATTATTATACGCTTACAAATAGTAAGGGATGTGTGAGTGATGTCTATTCGTTCACTTTCACTGTAAAAGAGGTGCCTAGTGAGATCCTTAGTGAGATTCCAGCATTCTGTGAGTATATTAATGGTGCTAAGAGTAAATCAGGTGATGCTACGGATGCGTCCATACTGCCTGTTAGTACAAAAGGCTATACAGTAGATTGGTACAATGAGTTGGCTGCTTCTACTTCGGCACAGACAGATTTGTCTTCTTTAAGTGGTAGCGTGACTCCATATACATATTATTATACACTGACAAAGGATGGATGTACAAGTAATCCTGCTGCTTATAACTTTACAGTAAAACCGCTTGCATCTGTTTCTTTAGTGGCTGTTAATGTGTGCGACAAGACAACTCTTAGAGCAACGCCAATCCCTACTGATGCTACTGTTACTTGGAATACGAATGAAACAGGTTCTACTCTTGAATTTATAGAACCATCGAAAGCTGGACTCTATTCGGCTGTGGCTACAGCAAATGGTTATTGCGCTAGTGAATCAGTTGAAATCAATGCTGAGTTCTATGCTACACCAATTGATTTGGTGGCTAGCCCTGTATCCTTGCTGAAAATCAATGCTCCTTTTGGTACAACAGAATTACTCGCTTCAATTGCAGAGTCTAGTAAGGATCCAAATGCGACAATCAAGTGGATGGGACAGTTCAATACACAAGCTGAACCAACTGAAAAGAATGGCACATTGACACCAAATGCTCCTAAAGTTCAGAATGATGACACAAATGATGAGAAATGTTATTACTATGTTTATCAAGAGATACAATATGCTACATCAACTTGTATGAGTGGTTTTACTGAGGTCCTTGTGAATATTTTAGGGGCACCAGCACCTAAGACTACTAATGTGATATATTGTTTAGGTGATGAACCTGCAAAATTATCTGATTTGGTGGCAGAAGGTGATGGCTCTGAGGCTGGTAAGAATTATGAGTTCTTGTGGTATTTGAGTGAGAATCAGTCTTCTCCTGAAGCTGCTGTGCCAACTATATCAACAGCTATTACTGGCTTGACAACTTACTATGTTTCTCAGCGTGAGGAGGGTACAGTTAATGAAAGTTCTAAGATGCCGTTGACTGTTACTGTTTATGATGCACCGAAGCCAATTACTGAGGCTACAATTAATTATTGTAAAGGTGATGTTGCGGCAGCTTTATCGGCAGATTATACTGCTGGACTTTCTACTTATACTCAAGCAAATGGTTATATGTGGTATGACGGAACGGGTTCTTCTGAGAATCCTTTCACTCCATCTACAAATGCTGCAGGTACACAGTCATACAGTGTTTCCTCTACGTATAAGTTACCAGATGGCTCTGCTGTATGTGAGAGTAAAAAGAGTGATATCACGGTGAATGTCTATGAGACACAAGCTCCAGATCCTGCCACTATCCAATACATCAAAGCAGATGCAAATGCTAACAATGTATTCCCAGCATTGACAGAAAAACCTACATGGAATGAGGAAACAGGTTATACTTATTATTATTCTGCAGTGAGTGAATCAGATGTTATGCCTCAGCCTGTAAGTGATATGCTTTATAGTTCAACTGTTCCAACTCCACAATATGACGTTAGTTTATTGTCTGGAGGTACAAAGAATTTATATTGCTGGGTATATCGTGTAGATAATAGTAATCCTAAGGCATGTAATAGCGAACCAGTGATGTTGACCATCAAGATCAGCGATGCTCTTCCTCCTGCTGTAAAGAATGTTTATGTATGTGAAGGAAGTCCTGTTCCAGATCTTCAAGCAGAGGTTCAATTGTTGCCAGGTTCAACCAAGACAGCCAGTGACTACACTCTGATATGGTATGGTTCGACAGATCCTAATACGAATCCGAATGCATCGCCAGAAAAAGAGGATGTCAGCACCTATTCGACTGGTGTTACATCGGCTGCTGTGACGAACAATGCGAAGACGGAATACAAATATTATGTGACGCAGAGGGATAATGATACCAAGGCAGAAAGTGCTGCTTCTGAAATTATCGTAACGGTTCTTCCAAAACCTGTTTTGGATATCAAAGCATTGGATCCTACTTGCGAGAAGAAAATTGACCTCTCAGCTGCTGTTACAGTACTAAATGCTGCTGAGTGTGGCTCAATATCATACGTCTATACAGATGGTTCGGGTAAAGAGTTGAACAATACGGAGATCGCTGCGACAGATATATACAAGGTGACTCCTAGTTATGCTGTAAGTTACTCTGGTGACGTGATCGTTGCGGATGCTGCATGTACAGGTCTGACGTATGACATCAATGCTGAGGTGGATTCTATGGATGCTCCAACGATTACAGGTCCGACACAGGCCTGCCCAGGTGAGTCTGGTGTTCAAATCACAGCATCTGTTGAACACAGCACATTCGCATCGTCTGATATTCGATATAAATGGAGTGATCAACAAAGTATAACAGGTGGTGCGAATAGCCTTAATACATTCCCTGATGAACCAGGTGCAATCTTCACCTATACGGTGACTGCGTATGCCGGTGTCTGCGAGAAGGAATCGGAGGTACATACAATTACTGTAGGAGACGGACAGGTGAAGGGTTCAATGACCGTGACGGAAGATGGAAACCAATTGGTACAAGGCCCATTTGTAGATGTTGTGAACAGAGAGTTCTACTCCTGCGGTGCTGAAGTAACCATCAATGTAGATTATGAAAAGACGGAAGGTGACTATGAATGGTATAAGAACGGACAACCGACAGGTGTTACGGGTCCTGACTATAAAATAGAAGCGACAACGGATGTTAGCCATGATATCTATGAAGTACGCTTTATCAACAAGTGTGATGCATCAGCATCCATCACAGTCCACACAATACCGTTGACAGTAACTCCGGAGACAGGAGCAGAACAGAAGTGTGAAAAAGAGTCGTTCAGTACGAGTCTGAACATCGTCTGCAGCGAGACTCCACTTATTCAATGGATGTTGAATGGCAACGACATATCAGGGGCCAATGCTGCCATCTACAGCAAGTCGAACTTGAAGGAAGAAGAGGACGACGGACAGTACAGCTATAAAGTTACCAACAGAGGATGTGTGGCAACCGACAACTCCAAGAGCTTGGATGTACAAAAGTATATCGAGATGACTGATTTGGACAAACCAATCATCGTGGCACGAGGAGAAGACCAGACCATCCAACTAATCATGAATGTACCAACGACACAGACAGTCAAGACTGTGGATTGGCAAGAGAAGGGAGTGAGCGTACAGAACAGCTCATCTATTTCTTATACAGAACATTCAGTTGTTGCTGATCACGATTACACAATCTACTTAAGTGATCCAGACTATTGTAAGACATCTACGACAGCCACAATCTGGGTAGATGCAGAGCTTCAGCTGACAACGACACTGAAAGATACCATCTGTCTTGGTCTCAGCACAATCTTGGAGATTGATACGACAGGAACAGGTCGTTTCAGACAAGCAGGTGTAACACCTCAGTTGAAGGTAGTTCGTTCTACAGGTGGCGAGGTGATGGATGTCACGAGTGAATTGAAGAAGGTGGGCGACAAACTTCAGATGGAGGTTTCACCAACAGAGAAAGCGGTCTATACCATCACATTCGATTACGGTAATCAACATAAGGAATCAGTAGAGGAAGTGTATGTGATAGAAGCCATCAGTTTAACATTGCCAGATTCTCCAACCTTATGTGAAGGTGAGTCAGTAACCTTGACTGTTAGTGATGTACAACCAGAGGGGACAACCGTATCATGGGAAGCTGATCCGACCATCACAGGTACAACAGAAGGTGAGACGATTTCTGTAGAACCAACATATACAGGAGGAACAAGTCATAGAGGTACGTATACATATACAGCCATTGCGTATAATGCTAAGTGTAACGATTCGAAGAGATATGAAATTCCAGTCTATGTTGATGAGGCTTTGAAGGGAGAAATCCAAGGTTCAGAAGTGATCTGTGAAGGTGATCAGGGACGAATCAATGCTTCTTCATACGATGCAGCAAGCTATGTATGGAACATGGATACCATTATCGTAGGAACAGGTTCAGCCTTGTCAGTATATCCTAGAACCACTACAACATACGAGTTGAAGATGGAGAGAGGTACTTGTAAGGCGGAGGACAGCTACGAGTTGAAGGTTACAAGTCTTCCAGTCATCACGTCGATTGACTCTATCGGTGTGAGAGACAGATCGATTGAGACCGAAAAGGGTAAAGGTACCGGAACATTCTATTACTGGGTGGATGTTGAATCATCCATTGCAACGGACAACGAGGTGTATAATCTGACGTTTGGAAAACACGTTGCATACGTAAGAGATGAGAATGGTTGTAAGACATCCATGCCATTCGTTATGGAAGCACCAGAGCCAGAGATACCAGAGTGGTTCTCTCCAGACGGTAATGGAATCAATGATGGTTGGGTAATTGGTAAGTTGGCAGAGGTTTATCCGGATGCAAAAATCTGGATTTATGATCGCTTCGGTAAGTTGATGATTGAGCTGAAGGGTTCCGATACAGAAGGATGGAATGGTACTTACAATGGAGCCCAAATGCCATCAACAGACTACTGGTATGTAGTAGATATCGAAGAGATCGACAGACAATATACAGGACACTTTACGTTGATTAGACAGTAATGTTTCATGTGTTCGAAAATTTAGAGGAGAAGGTGAACTTGCCTAGGCAGTTCACCTTCCCTTTCTTTTATACACCACATCCATTGTCTGTTAAAGCAACAGAGATTTTGCAAGCATACATAAGGCAACAGACACAATGGCAGGATGAATTGTCTGAAGGGAAAATGTTTGGTGTGTTAGTTGTCCAGACAAAAGACTCCCAATTGGGCTTCTTAGCTGCTTTCTCAGGCCAATTAGCCGGTAGCTATTTGCATGACTATTTCGTGCCTCCTATATATGATTTAAATGACACAAGTTCCTTTTTTAGAGAAGAAGAGAAGAAGATAGTAGCCATTAATGAATTGCTTTCAGATGAAACTATGATTCGTGATTATCAGTTTTTGAAAAGTCAATATGAGGAGATATTGAGATGTTGTCAGAAAGAAAAAGATTCATGGAAGAATAAATTAAGTGCTGCGAAACAAATAAGAGATCGAAAAAGAGAACAAGGCTTGACAACTGAGGAGAGTGATGCGTTAATAAAAGAAAGTCAGTTCTTAAAGGCAGAAATGAAACGATCTCTTGCCAAAGTTGAAGAGGATTTGGCAGGTTTGAAACAAGAATTTGAAGGGAAACATAACTATATAGACAGCTTGAGAAAAGAGAGGAAAGAACGCTCTTTGAAATTGCAAGATCGATTATTTGAACAGTTTGTCATCACTAATGCCAGGGGGGAGACAAAAACGTTGTTGGAAATATTTAGTCCAGCTAAGCCTCCGAGTGGAGCGGGAGAGTGTTGCGCTCCTAAGTTATTGCAATATGCCTATACGCATCAGTATAAACCTGTTTGTATGGCTGAATTTTGGTGGGGTAATTCTCCAAAGACGTTGATCAGAAGACCGGGTAAGTTTTATCCTTCTTGCTCATCCAAGTGTAAGCCAATCTTGTCATTTATGCTGCAAGGTTTGAATGTGGAACGCAATCCATTGGATTATAGGTTTTATTCAATAGATGATTTGCCCATTGTTTATGAGGATGAGGATATATGGGTGGTCAATAAACCATCAGGTATGTTATCTGTTCCAGGAAATGTATCGTCAACTTCTGTTCAATCAATTTTGCAAAATGAATATCCAGAATTGGATGTTAAGGTTGCTCATCGTTTGGATATGTCCACCTCAGGATTATTACTTGTGGCTAAAAGGGAAACTATTTTCACTGCGTTACAAGATATGTTTTCAAACAGAGAAATAAAGAAACGTTATTTGGCAATATTAGAAGGTACCGTACAGAACGAAAAAGGAAGAATAACGTTACCACTGTGTCCTAATATAGAAAACAGACCCTATCAGATGGTTAGTTATGAGAATGGGAAAGAAGCTGTGACAGATTACGAGGTGTTTAAGGAGGAGAATAATCAAACATGGATATGGTTTTATCCACAGACAGGTAGAACACATCAATTACGTGTTCATGCAGCACATCCAGATGGTTTGAATTGTGCAATTAAGGGTGATTTACTATATGGGACAGCCTCCGATCGACTCTATTTACAAGCGCAGAAGATTGAATTCAGGCATCCGAAGACACATCAGTTGATGGTCTTCGAATTACCTGTGGAGTTTTAATTAATAACTGATTTCAACATTTCTTTCAGAAACGATTTTCTTCAAGTTTATTAATGCATACCGCATTCTGCCTAAGGCTGTATTGATGCTGATATTTTCTTCGTCAGCAATCTCTTTAAAACTTAAGTCTTTGAAAAATCTTTTTCTGATGATGGATTGCTGATTTTCTGGAAGTAGGTTTATCAATTCAACAATTTCGTTCATGGCATTTTCTTTTGCCATATATTCCTCCATACCGTCATCGTATAGAGATATGTCATTTAATAAATCCGTACCGTATTCCTCGTTAGATATTGTGTTTTCGTTTTTCTCTTTACGAAATGTGTCAATGATTAGGTTGTGTGCAATTCGTAGTATCCAAGGACCGAATTTTCCCTTCTCTGTGTATTTGTGTTGCTTAATGGTCGCAATAGCCTTGATGAAGGTGTCCTGAAATAAATCATTTGCCTCATCTCTATTTTTTACTACAGAAAATATATAAGAGAAAACTTTATTTTTATGCCTATCCAAGAGTACGTCGAAAGCATCATTGTTGTTTTCTGCATACATCTTAACCAACTCTTCGTCGGTCATCATACTTAAAATTTCCATATCCTTCTTTTATTGGTGAAGTAGGAATGTTTCGATAGGCAAAAAATTTAATTGTTAGTAATAATTGAATCTGTTGTGCAAATATATAATAAAATATTTAAAAACAAATATGTGTTGATGCTGATTTTTGTAGTAATGAATATTTTTTTTATGATTTTTTATAGAATCGAAAAGTTTATCAGCCCCACAATTCAATACTATTTGTTGAAAAAAGATGAATTTATGGGATTAAACTTTTGTCCATTCAAAAAAAATAGTGAGTCTGCCTATTATAAACGAACTCACTATTTTTTTATTATACAATATTATCTTTTGGACCTATCTGATAATTGTTTTTGCAAAAGAGTCTTTTGATTTTACAATATAGATGCCTTGATTTGGAACACATACCTGTTGCCCTTGGCCTATCCAATCACCATTGATAGCGTAAACTTGAATGTCGTTGTCTATTGCATAGATTGTCTTGTCAATGATATAGAAAGATTCTGATGAGGCAAGCGGTTCGTTTACGTCAGAACTATTGTCGTTCGTGCTAATCTTGATGTACTTGTATTGATTTAATACAGATGTCTCATCCCATTTCTTTGCGCCAGTCGAAGATGCTTCAGTATTACACAGAACATTTAGGTTCTTATATTCGGAGAATTTGATTGCTGCTTTATTTATAGCTAAAGAGTGTCCTGTTAGTTCTGCTCCACTATTTATAAATAAGCAAGAGTCGCTTGAAATAGCGGCTGATTTGTCTGCTTTTGCAAAGATAGAAATACTATCTTCTTTGAAGGTTGTTTTTGTGGCTGAGATGCCGAAATAGTAAGAACAAGAATCACTATGTTCAATTAGCGTGCATTTGTCTAATAACAAGTTGTCAGAATAGATGCCATAGGAGTTTTCATTATTGGAACTTTTCGCTTGAATTGTACTGTTGCTGATGGACAACGATGAAATAGAGTGTATGCCCACGGATGATTCACTTGCACTTAATATCATAGAAATGGTTGCGTGATCAAGAGAACCGTTCTTTACTCTTATGCCAGTAGCGTTTGTGCTTTTGTTATCACTATGTTTGTTTAGATTAATAGTTAGTATGTCATTTGTTGAAGAGAACTCAGTAGTCTGAATACCTGATTCTTCTTTTTTACCCGAAATGTTTATTTGTTGCTCTGAATCTGTTGAGATGATTACGCTGGCACTGTTAGCTATTGCTGAATTAGATGCTGAAAAATCTGCAATGTAGGATAAATGATCAATTTCTTCCTTTGCAATTATTATCCCAGTATAATCTAGTTCTGCATGTCCGTTTAGTGTTATTTCACTATTTCTAATAACGCCACCGTTTGAGTTATATACTCCACAGCATCTGTAACCATTTAGGTTCATTGCGAGGTCGGATTTATATATCACACAAGAGTCTGTTGCACCGATACCAACCACATCGATATATTCTTCGATTTTTTTTCCACTGTCGTTGAGGTCTATGTCAAATTTAACGTTGTCTAATGAAATTAATTTGGCATTGAGGGCTGAAGCATTATAGACAGCCTTTGCTTTAAATTTACCTTCTGCGTTTGTGATGGATATGAGATTTGAAGCCAAGATGGCTCTGCAAGTGTCTCCTGTTAAATCTGAGGAAAAATTAGATCTGTTTGCTTGAAATTCTTCGACAGAGATTCCATTGATTTCTTTACTGTTTTTCAATAGAATGTCTATTTCACTATCGTTGACGTACATGTCTGTGGAATATATACCTATTCTCCAATCTTTGTTGTTGTATTTCTTTTCATTGCTACTGTTGGTTATTTTCATAGTGGAGTTATCCTCAATACTCATCCGTTTGCTGTAGATTGCGTAGCTTTTCCTGTCATTGTTGAAATCCAAATTGATGTCGCAATTTGATATGGTTAGCGTATCTATCTGTAATCCAACATATCCTACAAGAGGTGTGGTACATGATGTAACTGTGTTTGTTATATCATGAATCTGACTATGCTTGAAATCTCCTTTTTTTGCAATGATGCAATGTCTCGTTCCATCTTCATCAGCATAGTTTGATGTGATTAAAGACGAATCACAACTGATTGTTGTAGCATAGATATCTCTGATGTCGGCTGAGCCATGTAATTCTGTTGTGATAACAGAGTTTTTTATGATCATATTATTTGTTTCGAAGGCAGTTGTTGAATATACAGCTTTCAGTTTGTTATTGATGGTAATATCAGCTAATGTCAAATTGGTTGCATACATGGAATGTACGTGATGGTTGACTTGATTTAGTGAAGACTCGCCTTCTGGCACAACATATTTATCTTGTAATTCGATGGTGAGTGTGTCACCCGTAATTGTTAATGAACCGTTAGAATAGAGTGCAGATACGATGCATTGATCATCATAAATCTTACATTCACCCTTTACGAGAATGTTGAGATCTTCTTTGCTCATGATACCTACGTTGATACTGTCGTGTCCAATGATGGAGGCATGGTCTAATACCAAAGTGTTGCTTTTTGCATCATAATAAATGTGTCCATCAATGCCTTTGCCCTTGATTGTGTCAGCATTTTTGGAAGTTACTTCGTACCCCGATACGTATATACCGTAGTGAGTAATCTTGTCTTCTGCGTGAAGCGAAAAAGATGCTAATGATGAGATAATCATTAAGCAGTAAGCTATAAATGCCTTTTGTACTTCTGTTTTCATTTTTGTTTATGTTATTTGAATTTGTGATGATCTGTTAGTTTGAAACCTCTGAGGAATTCTTCTGTTGAAAGACGTTTTTTTCCTGGTATCTGAAGCGATTTTATTCTGACAAATCCGTTTTTAACGGCGATGTCTATGAATTTCTTGTCAAATTTGAATGCTCCGATTTCCATGTTATGGGCAGTCTCAACTTTTTCAGTCTCGAATATTTTTACCATGATTGCTTCGCCAGTTTCGTTCGTGAGATTACACCAAGCGGCAGGGTAGGGTGATAGTCCTCTTACAAAATTATGGATGGATTGACAGTCGTTGTTCCAATTGATTTTGCAAGTTTCCTTGAATATCTTAGGAGCAATTTTAAGCTCCTCTTCGTTTTTGTAGAAAGCCTTTTGTTCTTGTGTCTCAACTTTATCCTCAATGATCAGGTCCACTGTTCGGGTGACAAGTCCAGCGCCAATGTTCATCAGAAGATCGTGAATATCACCTACACAGTCGTTGTCGCCTATAGAAATTTTCTCTTGTAGGATGATTTTTCCAGTGTCTATTTGGTGTGTTAGGAAGAATGTTGTGACACCTGTTTCTTTTTCACCGTTGATGATTGCCCAGTTAAGGGGGGCGGCGCCGCGATATTGAGGAAGAAGAGAAGCATGAAGGTTGAATGTGCCTAGTTTAGGCATGTTCCATACCACTTCAGGTAACATTCTAAACGCCACGACAATTTGCAGGTCAGCATTCCAGGCTTTTAAATCTGCCAGAAATTGCTCATCTTTTAATTTTTCGGGCTGTAGTAATGGAATGTTTTGTGAGAGTGCATAGTTTTTGACGGGAGAGAATTGGATGTGGTGTCCACGTCCAGCTTCTTTGTCTGGCATTGTGATGCATCCCACTACATTATAACCCTCTTCGACTAGCTTCTTTAGGGGAGCTACGGCGAAGTCTGGGGTTCCCATATATACGATACGTAATGATTTTTTATCCATAGATTGTATTTATTTTCTTGTGCCAGTTCCCCACATCAATTTTTCTCTCAGTGTATTGAAGAAATCATGATCTTGTCTGCGGATGATTTTTGTCGAAAAATTAGCTTTTTTTATTTTCAAAGGAGTTTGCTCATTGAAAACATTATTTCTTCCGTCGAGTGCAATCAGGAACTGTTTGTTTCTACTTTCCACTTTTAAATCAATTTCCCATGTGTCAGGAATGATGATTGGTCTGACATTTAGACTGTGAGAAGCTACTGGGGTGATGATGAAATTGGCAGCTTGCGGCACAACAATTGGTCCGCCTACGCTCATGGAGTAGGCAGTAGATCCCGTAGCCGTTGCGATAAGAAGACCGTCTGCTTGATAAGAGTTGATGAATGTTCCATTTGCCCACGCATGAATAGTAATCATGGAAGAGGAGTCTCTTTTCAAAATGGCAATTTCGTTTATTGCGTAGTTGAAGTCTGTATAAAGGTGATTGTCTGTGTGAAGTCTTAACAGAGCATGATCCTCAATTCTGTATCTGCCATCCATGATTTCATTGACAGAACGGATGATTTCGTCGCCAGAGACATCTGCCAAGAATCCCAATCGCCCAGCATTGATACCTAAGATTGGAATCTCTCTTCTTCCGATTTTTGCAGCGGTTCGTATGAATGTGCCATCACCACCTATGCTGAAGGCCAAGTCGGCATCGATGTTGTTCTCATTGATAATAGAGTGTTCAAAGGACATGTTTATTCCTTTTTCTATTAGGAATTGACAAAAATCTATTTCAAGAAAAATTTCAGCTCCACGTTCTTGTAGAATATCAAAAAGTATTTTGGCGTATTGGATAACCTCCTCATTGCATTTATTTCCAAAAATCAGTACTTTCATGTTGTAATAGTTAAAACGTGAGTTAGTCTTAATAACTGTCTTGCAAAGATACTATATTATGAATGAATCATGAATCGTAATTAAGAAAAAAGACGCCTAAAGGATTTAGACGTCTCAATTTCTTTTTAAGAACAGAGATTTATTATTTCTTTCTGTTTCCGTAGCGGCTCATGAATTTATCAACACGACCAGCTGTGTCAACCATCTTAGACTTTCCAGTGAAGAATGGGTGAGACGAACTAGAAATTTCTAGCTTTACAAGTGGTAAAGTCTCTCCATCTACTTCGATGGTGTCTTTGGTGTTTACTGTAGAACGTGAAATAAACATATCGCCATTAGACAAATCCTTGAATACTACTGGACGATAATTCTCTGGTTGAATATCCTTTTTCATTATTTTAAAATTTTTTAATTCACACTTTTAATTTTTTGGTAACCTTATGCAAATGGCGGTGCAAATTTACAAAAAAAAATGAAAAGAAAAATGTTATCAAGAAAATATTATGGAAAAATATTCATAAAAAATACGCTATAGAATGATTATGTGTGCTAATTCGTTGAGTTTCACTATCTATCTTATACTATTTCAGCAAAGAGAGAGATGTTTTCATCCACATAATGAGCTATGGCATTGGTGGTTTCTTCTTCTATCATGAAAAATTCCTCTTCTAGTTCGTCAAAGTCTTCAAAATCGACATACATAGATAGAAATTCTTCGTCAGTTGTTTCTCGTTCTAACTCTTTTTTGTTTTCATCGTATATCTTTTTGGCAGCATATACTAGTTTGGATAGTGGCTTTGCTCCAAATAGACGCATAGCTTTTGCAAAAGGATTATCAAAAAAATAGCCTCCATACCCGTTTTGAATCAGTTGCACAAAACCGCCGTCATTCATTTCCTCGCGAAAGATAGAGTATGCTAGTAATGCGTTTTGGTGTCCGTTTAATTTTGACATGGCATCTGCATTCAACTCTCCATTTATCTCTTTCCAATAGGCTTCTGTGAAAACGGCAAGGAACTCGTCTATTCCTTTCCCTGCGGCCTCTTTTAAATCTTTATCTAATATCTTTATCATGATTATTCTCCCATTTTTGTTACGGATAGAATATACGCTTCATTCCATTTCATCTCTTCGCTGTTGCGTAAAGAGAGTTTTTCTTCTTCTAGCTTTTCTTTGGAAAGAGAGGAGGAGACGGATACAAAGAAACGCTTGCCTATGGATAATAGTTGAATGGAGTCAAACTCGTCGGAAAGATTGTTCAAACGGATGAACTGTTGAGCTTGTGTTTCTGTGCTGAAATCAGCTAAAATCAAGTAATATCCTACTGGTGTTTTCGTATATGTGTTCAGTTCACTTTGTAATGTGTTGATCACTTTGTCCTTGGTCTCTACTTCTAATTTAAGATTATCCATTAATAAAGTGGAAGGTTGGAAGGAGGCTGTGTTGGTTTCGTTCTGCAATGGCTGAGATATCATCATTAGGAGTGTTGCTATGGCAGCCCCTGTCATGAATGGATGTAAAAGCGATCTTTTTGAATGATTGTTCAATTCTGTCTTTTCAGTTTGCTTCTTCTCATCGTCTCTGTTTTCTGCAGATTGTATTAGTTTTGGGAAATAAAACTCCTGTAATCCAAAAGCGTTTTTATTGGTTAAAAATGCTTTTGTCTGAATAAATCGAAGTGTTCCGTCTGTTTGGGTAAACCTTCCCCAGTCTGATACATTGAGTGAATGTTGAACAGATAATGTATGGGTGATTTCTTCTGTCCAAGAATCTATTTTATGATTGGCTTGTTCAAAGGTGCAATTCTCTTTTTTCATGAGTTCTTGCGCTAGCAATCCATCGTTGTGGGTCAGTAATTGATTGAAAATTACTTCTTTCGTCGGCGGAGCGAAACTGTTTTTCTCTTCATGTCTCGTCGCAGCTTTGTCGTTTGCGACAAAACCTCCGAATGATGGTACAATCACACAAGTGTGTTGGTCCAATAGCTTATATACTAGTTGAAATAATTCCTGCATGAACTCACTTTTTTTGAATGCACGCAAAGTTAATTGAAATGCTTTTTTTGACAAAATTTCATTTGCGTGCCTTATAAACAGAATTATTAACAGATTCTTAACAATGTTAGATGGTCGGTTCTTTTTTTATTTTGAATAATCCGTTGCTTTCCATCTCAATCCATCCTTCGTCTTGTAGGTATCGAATGGTTTCTACTACATGCTTTTCGAGATGACTTGATTCTTCTACCAATTGTTTGAAGTGGGTGGGGGCTGTTTTTAGTCTTGAAAAAATATATTCTTTTATTTGATTGAATTCTTTATTCGTGATCCCTGCCTCGTTCCGTTTTAAACAATAATCGCAGATGCCGCAGTCGCATGAGTTTGTTTCACCGAAATATTGAAGTAACATTCTGCTTCGACAGTGATCTTCGTCTTGTACGTAGCCTATCACTTTTCGAATCTTATCCTGAAAACGTTCCAGTCGTTTCTCATACACATCTTTGCTGATTTTCAGGTGCTGGTCATCTACTCTTCTATGTGTGAAGATGATATAAGGTGAATTCTTCCCGGGAATATATTGAATGATACCTCTTTTAGTTAGATTGACTAATTTGTGATATAGTTCATCTTTTGTGAGAGACAATCTATGCGATAGCATATCTTCATCTATCATGGCATATTCGGCAAACAATCCTGTGTAGGAACGGAGAAGTAGATTGATGATTTCATCCAGCTTCGGGTCGGAACTAAGGTCATGTTCGTATAGTTCTTTTTTCGTCACCGTGAACATCACTCGAGATTTTTGATCGAGCTCATCTGTTAATTCAACATATCCTGCTTGTTGTAATATTTTTAGGGCATTGAATGTCTGTAGGGATGGTAAATGAAATACGGAACAGAAGTCCATGAGGTTGAATGCATGCATAAATCCATCTCCTTCGTCAATGCCAATTTCGTAGTAACAGGCTAATTCTCTATATACTTGAGTGATGAAACTTCTTTCTGGAAAGTTGTCGGCAATTCTTTTTTTGAGTTTTGATATGTCGGACTGATTGTATAGAAGAACTGCGTATGCTTTTTTCTCGTCTCTTCCAGCTCTTCCAGCTTCTTGAAAATAAGCTTCTAATGTGTCTGGTAAATCTAGATGAATGACGGTTCGTACGTCGGGTTTGTCGATTCCCATACCAAACGCATTGGTGGCAACAATGACTCTGCATGAGCCGTTTTTCCATGCTTCTTGTTTCTTGTCTTTGGTCTCATGTGCTAATCCTGCATGAAAATGATCGGCTGTAAATCCCTCGTTACGGAGTAAATCAGCGACCTCTTTGGTCTTTTTCCTATTTCTTACATAGATAATAGAGGTGCCAGGTACGGAATTCAGGATGTGTAGCATCTGACCTATTTTATCGTCGGTCTTTCGAACAACGTAAGCAATGTTTTTACGAGCAAAACTCTTTTTATATACTAAGTGTTCCCGAAATTGAAGCTGATTTTGAATGTCTTCTACGACTTCTGGTGTGGCAGTCGCCGTAAGTGCTAATGTGGGTGTGCCTGCAGGTAAGAAAGACTTAACGTCTGCGATTCTTAGATAAGATGGACGAAAATCATACCCCCATTGCGAGATGCAGTGTGATTCATCTATGACAAGCATATTGATATTCATTCGGCTGACTTTGTCGAGAAATAATTCTGTAGCCAGTCGCTCGGGCGAAACATATAGGAACTTATAGTCGCCAAGAATACAATTGTCGTATGCTTGAAGTATCTCACTGTGTGTCATGCCGGAATATACAGCCAATGCTTTTATTCCTTTCGATCTTAGATTATCTACCTGATCTTTCATTAGAGCGATGAGAGGTGTTATGACCAGACAGGTACCTTCTTTGCATAGTGCAGGAACCTGGAAAGTGATACTTTTTCCACCGCCTGTTGGCATCAACCCCAATACATCTTTTCCGTGGTAGGCTGCATCGATGATTTGCTCTTGTAAAGGTCGGAAAGCAGAATGTCCCCAGTATTTTTGTAGTACGGCAAGGTATTTTTCACTATCGGTCATGGAGTCTTCTGATGTTTGATGATACGTAAAAATGGTGCGGACTCACATGAAGTTCGCACCATTCGTTATTGTGGCAATTACTCGCTTTTCTTGATGTCTTTAATCATGAGCTGAATGGAAGAGTTGCCATTGAATGTGTTCTCTTCTATGGTATAACATATATCAACAGGGTTTAGTGCCTTGATGTAATCATTGAATTCGGACTGACCGAAAGCTATGCCATTCATGATACATTCTGATTTGGAGTCAATTAATTCCAATTTAAGATGTTCCTGTTCTTTTCCGACGATACGACTTGTTCCATAATCGAATGTGCGACGTGTAACAAATACGGGTTTAGGATTTTCGGGTCCGAATGGATTGAATTCCTTTAATAGACGGAAAAACTTAGGAGTTATCTCCTTGAAGTCTATATATGCATCAATATCTATTTGCGGAAGACTTTGGTCGTCTGTGATGTTTTCGGCAACATACTTCTCGAATCTCCGTTTGAATTCTTCTACATTTTCTTCTTTCATGGTGAGACCTACCGCATAGGTGTGTCCGCCAAAATTCTCCAATAGATCACGACAGGATTCAATTGCCTTATAGACATCAAATCCTTGAACGGAACGTCCAGAACCCGTTGCAAATCCATTGGAACGAGTTAGTACGATAGTGGGTTTGTAGTATTTCTCTGTCAGTCGAGAAGCAACAATACCGATGACTCCTTTGTGCCAGTTTGGATTGTATATTACGATTGAGGCATTGTTTTCGACTCCTTCGACGGATTCCAGTTCGCGGTTAGCTTCGTCTGTTGTACTTTTATCTAGGTCTTTTCTCTCTTTGTTGCATTGGTCAATGCAATTGCTTTTCTCTTTGGCTTTTGCTAAGTCTTTGGATATAAGTAGTTCAACTGCTTCCGATGCGGATTGTAAACGACCAGATGCATTTAGTCGAGGACCAATTTTGAATACAATGTCACTGATAGTAATCTCCTTCCCTGTTAATCCACATACGTCGATGATGCTTTTCATTCCGAGACTAGGATTGGAGTTCAGCTGTTTAAGTCCGTAGTAGGCAAGTATTCTGTTTTCCCCGTTGATGGGAACAATATCAGAAGCAATGCTGACGGCTAAGAGGTCAAGGAGCGGCATCAAATCTTTGAAATCAATGCCGTTGCTTTGAGCAAAAGCCTGCATAAATTTGAATCCGACGCCACATCCCGACAGATTTGAATCAGGGTAGGTCGAATCGAATCTTTTAGGATCCAATACGGCTATTGCATCGGGTAATGTGTCTTCTGGCGTGTGGTGGTCACATATAATAAAATCAATGCCATTTTTTTTAGCGTATGCTACTTTTTCAATGGCTTTGATTCCACAATCTAAAGAGATAATTAGATTGATGTGGTTCTCTATCGCATAGTCGATACCCTTGGTGGAAATACCATATCCTTCGGTATATCGATCAGGAATGTAGAAATCCACATTCGCATAATTGTTTGTTAAAAACTTGTACACCAGCGCAACCGCTGTTATACCATCTACATCATAGTCCCCATAGACCAATATTTTCTGCTTCTTATCACGAAGCGCTTGGTTCAGACGGTCAACCGCTTTTTGCATATCATTCATAAGGAATGGATCGTGCAGGTCGGTTAATTGGGGACGGATAAAACTTTTAGCTTGTTCAAAATTTGTTATTCCACGTTGAACCAACAATTGGCATAAAATAGGACTTATTCCTAAGTCTTCGGATAGTTTCCTTTTTTGCTCTTCTTGTTCGGCTGTCAGTGGAACGTAATTCCATCTGTTAACCATTTATATATATTTTTTATTATTATCTATTTGATAAGTCGCAAACAAGATTGAATGTTTGCAATTTGTAAAAATAGCAAAAAAAAGTGAAGTCACATAATAAATTCAAAAAAAACTCTGTTGATGGTTATCTATAATTATTTTTATTATAAATTCGCAATTTCATATTAGATGAAATATTGACGAGTAAGATGGAAGAGTTTTTTATTAAGATATTACGATGGCGTGAAAACAATATAAGTGAGAAGCATTTTGTCATTTTCCTTAGTTTTATTGTTGGTTTGATTTGTGCGTTGGCTGCTCATGCCTTGAAATTTTTGATTGAAATACTTCATGAGTTGGTGAATAGTCACTTTGCAGAAGGAAATTTGAACTATCTGTATTTGGCTACACCGATTATGGGAGTTGCATTGGCTAGTTTTTATGTGAAATATTTTGTCAAAGATGATATCAGTCATGGAGTAACAAAGATTATGTTTGCGATATCGCAGAAAAAAGCACGTATCAAGCGACATAATATGTGGTCCTCTATCATAGCCAGTTCCTTGACTATCGGTTTCGGTGGGTCGGTTGGAGCCGAGGCCCCAATCGTTTTGACGGGTTCTGCTATAGGGTCCAATTTGGGACAACTCTTTAGGATGGAACAGAAAAACCTCATGTTGCTTGTGGGGTGTGGTGCGGCAGGTGCTGTGGCAGGAATCTTTAAGGCACCGATTGCAGGCGTTGTCTTTACATTGGAGGTGTTGATGTTGGATCTGACTATGGCTTCGATTGTACCCTTGTTGATATCGGCTTCAACAGCTTGTATGGTGACGTATTTCCTTTCTGGATCAAATTCATTGTTTATTTTCACACAGAATGACCCGTTGGAGATGCGGTCTATGCCTTATTTTGTTCTGTTAGGTGTTTTATGTGGTTTTGTCTCTCTTTATTTTACAAGAGGGATGAATAAATTGGAACAGTTTTTTGGTGGAATCAAGAGTCCAACCAACAAATTGATTGTCGGTGGTATCATGCTTAGTGTGCTGATTTTCTTTATTCCTCCTTTATATGGTGAAGGTTATGATACAATTACGTATCTATTAGATGGAAATGTTCAGGCGATCACACAAAATAGTGTGTTTTATAATTTCAGAAATAACTTTGCTATGATGTCATTATTCTTGATATTGATAATGTTTTTCAAAATATTTGCATCGGCAGCTACGAATGGAAGTGGAGGAACAGGAGGTATCTTCGCTCCAAGTTTGTATATGGGCTGTCTGACAGGTTATTTTATGGCGATGGTGCTGAATTATTTTCAGGTATTTGACTTGACGGAGAAGAACTTTGCTTTGGCAGGAATGGCAGGTGTAATGGCGGGGGTCATGCATGCTCCGTTGACAGGAGCCTTCCTGATTGCTGAATTAACGGGAGGGTATGGTATGTTTTTAGCACTTATGATAACCTCTACGATAGCCTATATTACGATATTGGCATTCGAACCTCATAGCTTGTATGCAATGCGTTTGGCGAAAAAAGGAGAGCTGCTTACTCATAATACGGATAAAAATATCTTGACATTGCTTAAAACAGAGAATGTGATAGAAACGGATTTGCAAACCTTACGTCCTAATATGTATTTGGAGGATGTTATAAGGATGATAGCTAAGTCAAATCGTAATATATTCCCAGTGTTGGATTCAAAGAAGAGAATGATTGGTTTTATAAGTTTGGACGAAATCCGTAATATTATGTTTCGTCCAGAACTGTATAGACGATTTAAGGTGTCGCAGTTGATGGTGTCTCCTCCGACATTTGTTGCTTTGAGTGATTCAATGGAAAAAGTGATGTTCAAGTTTGAACAGACAAAAGCGTGGAACTTACCTGTGATTGATGAGAATGAGAAGTATGTCGGGTATGTCTCAAAGTCCAAGATATTCAACTCGTACAGGGACTTGTTGGTGACATTTTCGGATGAATAATGTCAGTAACTATTTTCTTTTTTCATCGGAAGAAATCAAACAATTTAGTATATTTGGATTCTGTGATTTATAAAGCATAAATCTGTATAAATGGCTAAAAATCAGCAATAGATATGACAAAGTTTGGTACAGTTTTTAAGGAAGGTGGAAAGAAAGCTCTTTTGTGTGGCTCTGGTGAGTTAGGAAAAGAAATTGCAATAGAATTGCAACGCCTTGGCATTGAAGTGATTGCTTTGGATAAGTATGAGAATGCACCAGCTATGCAGGTGGCACATCGTTCTTATGTGCTTTCTATGTTGGATGGAGAAAAGTTGAAGAGTATCATCAATAAAGAGAAACCAGATTATATTATACCAGAAGTTGAGGCTATTGCTACTCCAACTTTGGTAGAGTTGGAAAAAGAGGGATATAATGTGATTCCTACGGCAAATGCCACTTTCCTTACCATGAATCGAGAAGGCATAAGAAGATTGGCGGCTGAACAATTAGGGATTAAAACATCTCCTTATCGTTTCGCTGCAACATACGAGGAGTATAAACAGGCGATTGAAGAGATCGGTATTCCGTGTGTAGTGAAGCCTATCATGAGTTCTTCTGGCCATGGACAAAGTGTTGTGAAATCCTCTTCGGATATAGATAAGTCATGGAAGATGGCACAGGAAGGTGGACGAGCAGGTGCAGGGAAAGTGATTGTTGAGGGCTTTGTCGATTTTGATTATGAAATCACGTTGTTGACGATCCGTCATAAAGGTGGTACTAGTTTCTTGGAGCCTATTGGACATTGGCAAAAGGATGGTGATTATCAAGAGTCTTGGCAGCCACAACCGATGAAAGATATTGCTTTGACAAAAGCTCAGGAGATTGCCAAGAAGATCACGGGAGCATTGGGTGGACTTGGTATTTTTGGAGTGGAGATGTTTGTGAAGGGGGATGATGTTATATTTAGTGAAGTCTCTCCTCGTCCGCATGATACAGGTATGGTGACAATGATTTCTCAGGATCTTTCTGAGTTTGCTCTACATGTCAGAGCCATATTAGGATTGCCAATACCTAACATAGCAAATCATGGACCATCCGCATCAAAGGCTGTAGTCGTTAGAGGCGATAGTGCTAATGTGTCATTCGCTAACCTGGAAGAGGTACTAGCTATGCCAGACACACAGATACGAATCTTTGGTAAACCAGAGGTGCATGATCATCGCCGTATGGCTGTCCTCTTAGCAAGAGGAACTTCGATAGAAGAGGCAAAAGAGAAAGTTAACAAGATGTATAACGCACTTAAAGTGGAGATATAATATGAAGGTAGTGAAATTCGGCAGTTCTGCTTTGTCGTCAGCTAAACAGTTTCAGGAAGTAGCAGAGATTATTTGTAAAAATAAGGAAAAGAAAATTGTCGTGCTTTCTGCCATGGATGGGACCACGGAGGAACTTGTGGAGATAGCAGATTATCTTTATAAAAAGAATCCTGATGGAGCCAAAGAATTAATTAGTTCGTTGGAACAATCTTATCTTCAATTGGTGGATGAGTTATTCGGCAATGATAAGAATAAACAGAAGATTCGTGAAAATATTATAGAGAAATTCGACTCGATTCGTGCATATTCAAAGGATATATTCACATTGTTCGAAGAGAAACGTATTGTGGCTCAAGGTGCTCAATTGTGTTCCTATTTGATGGGTGAATATTTATCATCGAAAGGCTTCCCATCGGTAAATCTTTCAGCACTTTCTTTTATGAAGATAGATAAGAATGAAGAACCAGATGTGAACTATATAAAGGAGCAGTTGAGCCGTTTATTGAATGAAAATGCTGATGCTTCATTGTTTATTACAGAGGGTGCTATTTGTCAAAATGCTTATGATGAGGTTGATCATCTTGGCTTGGGTGGAAATGATTACACTGCAGCCTTGATAGGAGCATCTGTACAAGCAGAAGAGATTGAGTTCTGGAGTGATTCTGTGGGTATCTATACCAATAATCCTAATATCGTACCAACCGCTAAGCCTGTTGAGAAACTGAGTTTTGAAGAGGCTGCAGAATTGTCTTATTTCTTAACCCGAATCATTCATCCGACTTGTATCTTACCAGCTAAGTTGGCTAATGTGCCTGTTCGATTGATGAATATTGAGCAGAGAGATAAAAAAGGAACGCTCATATCTACAAGTTATGCGAAAGGAAAGATAGAGGCTGTTGCTTCAAAGGATGGCATTACAGCTATTTTGATTAAATCAAGTCGTATGTTGTTCGCTCACGGATTCTTGCGTAGAATATTTGAAATATTCGAGAGCTATAAGACCGCTATCGATATGATTACAACTTCTGAAATAGGGGTGTCTATCACGATAGATAACAATAAGCATCTGGATGATATTGTAGATGATTTGAAGAAATTTGGTACTGTGACCATTCATAAAGATATGACGATTATAAGTGTCATAGGAGACCTTCCGGAGAATAATGTCGGTTTCCAAACCAATATTTTGTGTGCATTGAAGAGTTTGCCGATTCGTATGATATCGTATGGAGGTAGTTCTCATAATATTTCTTTCTTGATACGCACAAAAGATAAGTCGGAAGCATTGAATGCGTTGGATAAACATTTATTTTAAATTAATTGTTTTATAAATATGATTAAAGGAAAATTTCCAGTTGAAAAGTTTAAAAATATAGAAACTCCGTTCTATTATTACGATGTTGATTTATTAAATAAAACGTTAGAACTTGTAGGAAAATGTTCGAAGGAACATGGATTTGAGGTGCATTATGCAGTAAAAGCCAATGCGAATAAAAAGATTTTAAGTATTATTTCTGGCGCAGGTCTAGGTGCGGATTGCGTTAGTGGCAATGAAGTACAAGCTGCTATAAATGCTGGATTTCCTGCTAATAAGATTGTTTTCGCAGGCGTTGGAAAGACGGACAAGGAAATTAATTTGGCTTTAGATAACAATATTTTTTGTTTCAATGCTGAATCTATTCCAGAATTGGAGGTGATAGATGAATTGGCTGGAAAAAAAGGAAAGATAGCGAACGTAGAATTACGTATCAATCCTAATGTGGATGCACATACACATCAAAAGATTACTACAGGATTGAATGAAAATAAATTTGGATTTAATATTGAAGATTTACCCTTCATCATTAAGATGATACAACGCTCTAAGAATCTGAAGTTTGTTGGGTTACATTTCCATATAGGTTCTCAGATTACTGATTTGACTGTATATGAAAGTTTATGTGTCCGTATCAATGAACTTCAAGATGATTTTGATAAATGGGGTGTGAAAGTAGAGAATATCAATATCGGTGGTGGTTTGGGTATTAATTATGAACATCCGAATCATATTCCGATTGCAGATTTCGAGTCATATTTCAGGATCTTCTCAAAACATTTAAAGTTGCGTGAAGGTCAACGTTTGCATTGCGAACCAGGACGGTCGTTGGTTGCACAGTGTGGTAGTTTGATCACAAAGGTTACGTATGTGAAGAAAGGTGTCAACAAACAATTTGCTATAGTGGATGCTGGTATGACCGATTTGATTCGTCCAGCATTATATGATGCATATCATAGAATAGAAAATATTTCGTCTGACAATCCAGTGGAGAAATATGATGTGGTAGGACCAATATGTGAATCGTCTGATGTTTTTGACAAAGATGTTGAATTGAATAGAACTCAAAGAGGTGATTATTTAGCTATTCGCTCTGCAGGAGCGTATGGTGAAATAATGGCATCTGGCTATAATTTACGAAAACTTCCTTTGGGTTATCTTTCTACAGAATTATAATGTAAGATGGAAATTTATTTAGAACATTTATTAGAAGATGTGCCATTTTATCAATGGGTAATCTTAGCTGTGTTATTGCTGTTTTTTATCGTGCAGATGTATTATTACATACGGTATTATAATGGAATAATACGCTATTCGAAAAAGATATCAGATAATAGGATTCAATATGAAAAGAAACTTAATCCTGTGTCTGTTATTATATGTGCGCAGAATGAGGCTGAGAATTTGGAGAGTTTCTTGCCATCTGTGTTGAATCAGGATTATCCTCAATTTGAAGTGATTGTGGTGAATGATGGATCGACGGATCAAACCAGTGATTTGCTTGAACGCTTGGATAAACAGTACAAGAACTTGTATCATACATTCTTGCCTATGGATGCGAAATATACAAGCAGAAAAAAAATGTGTTTGACAGTTGGCGTTAAGGCCGCTAAATATGAACATCTTCTTCTTCTTGATGCAGATTGTGAACCTGTCAGCAAAGATTGGATTCGTAAAATGATGGTGAATTATACGGAAGGGACAGATGTTGTATTGGGGTATAGTAAATGTTGTGTTGAGAATAATTTTATCGGAAAGATTATTCGTTACGATTCAATCACATCGGCTATCCGATATATGGGATTTGCTCTTTGTGGAAAAGCGTATGAGGGTGTGGCTCGTAATTTAAGTTATAAGAAAGAGTTGTTTTTTAAGAATAAAGGATTCTCTTCTCATCTGAATTTAATATCTGGTGATGACAATCTGTTTATTCAAGATATCGCAACGCCATCAAATGTGAGAGTGGAATTTTCTCCTAAAGCGATTACGTTGAATCATAGAAATGAAACTTCAACTTCTTTCTTCTATCAGAAGGATATTCAACTTCAAACGATAAAAGAGTATAAAAAGGATATTTTGTTCAGCATATCTGTTGAGAATACAAGTCGTGTTTTATTTTATTTACTATTTACATTGCTTATTATCTTGTTCGCTATCTCTCAGGAGTGGATATTGGCAGGATGCACGTTCTTGTTGTTCTTGATACGCTATTTTACGCAGTTAAATACAATACGGAAAAGTGCTATATTGTTGAGCGAAGCTCCATTTGCCCTTTTAATCCCAATTTTAGATCTTGTTTTACCTCTGATGTCTCTTTATATTCTAACGATTGGAAAAATAGGAAGGAAAGAAGAGACTATGTGGAGATAATGTTATAATAGTAGCGTGATGAATACAACGGAAGATAAACTGAAGGCATTCCAGCGATTGTTAGATGTGATGGATGAATTACGTCTTAAATGTCCTTGGGATAAAAAACAGACATTTGAGTCCTTGCGGGCGAACACCATAGAGGAAACCTATGAGTTGTGTGATGCTATTATGAAGAAGGATATGAAGGATATCCGTAAGGAACTAGGCGATGTGTTGCTTCATATTGTGTTCTATTCTAAAATTGCATCGGAGACAAATGATTTTGACATCGCTGATGTATGTAATACATTGTGTGATAAGCTAATATTTCGTCATCCTCACGTCTTTGGAGAAGGGGCTGCTAAAACAGCTGGTGAGGTGGAACAGACGTGGGAACAGATTAAGCAAAAAGAAAAGGATGGTAATAAAACAGTCCTTTCGGGTGTGCCTGATGCGCTGCCTGCCTTGATTAAATCTTATCGAATACAGGATAAGGCTCGTAATGTCGGCTTTGATTGGAAAAATAAATCTCAGGTGTGGGATAAAGTACAGGAGGAGTTGAACGAACTTCGGGTGGAAGTGGATAAGTTGGATGAAAAGAAAATGGAGGAGGAGTTCGGCGATTTGATGTTTAGCATGATTAATGCATCTCGATTGTATAAAATTAATCCGGAAAATGCTTTGGAAAAATGTAATCAAAAGTTTATTCGTCGATTTAATTACGTTGAAAAGAAAGCGAAAGAGTTAGGGAAAGAATTGAAAGATCTTTCGCTGGAAGAAATGGATGAATATTGGAATGAAGCAAAGAAGAACGAGTTATGATTTGTTCTTCTTTTTTTATATATGTTCCCTGTTTTAAAATCTCCATTTGATAAGTGCTTTGATCATGCTTGACTTGTTACCAATGATTTGTTCGTAACTACTACCAATGGTTTCCCTTCCATCGGTATAGATGTAAATTCCGTAGTTGAAATAGACTTGCATTTGTTTGTATGGGATCCATTTGACGTTAATGTCTATTCGATGTCCTTTGCCATAGAGTTGTGGCATGGAAAATGTGTTAAGAATATCTTTCTCATAAAAATAAAATCGGTTGTTGTACTCTTCTGCCTTGAAATAGGCATGGTGCATATTTATGTTTATTCGTGCTTTTGTGAGATCTAGCTGTATGTCTTCGGATAATGCCCATCCGAATGATTCTTTTCCTGCCGTTGCTACTTTGTTGCCTTCTATAAGAGACTGTATTTTTATATATCTGAAAGATAAATGATTGGCATAACGAAGATGCTGCTTCGTATATTGTTGCTCAATGTATTCTTTGTATTTGTATTTCAACTGCATGTTCAGCTTTTTGCTTTTGTTATAATGAATATGAACTAGATAGTCTTGTCCTCTGGATGGATAGTTGATGTTGTATTTAGCCCAAGGAAAAGCATAGACGTCGGCGTACATGGAAAGTGATATTTTTTTGATGGGTAGTAGTTGTGTGCCGATATATAATCCTTGCTCATTTTCAGTTCGGGAGTTTTCTCCGAATGCATTTGAATAGTTTGCTTGATAGTGAGGCTGATACATTCGTTCAATGACTAATAGGTTTAGTCTGGAATTAGGACGTATGGATAATCCGTTCATCGTGGCGAGGCCTGCGTAGGCATTGATGGCTGATTCTCCAAATAAGGATATTCTTTTCCTGTTGTATTTGTAATTGATGCCTATGTTAAAATGTTGATTATCATCGGATATACGGAAACGATTGTACATTAAATTGGCGGGCAAAAGTGTGTCGGAATAATGATAAAACATAGCGGTTATTCCAACTTGCAATTGTCTTCTTTTGTAGGTGAGATTGATGCCTAAGATGTTTTCTGTGGTGTTTCTTTTCTTGCTTATTTCATTTTCTGTTCTATGCAATCCGTCTGTTTTGAATGACGTTATACGTTGATTACTGATGTTGGCATCTTTTTTTCTATGAGACACAAAAAAGGTGGATTCTATGCTTTTTATGCCGAAAGTCATCCCTGCTCCTCTTAGAAAATTGTTTTCATTGCAGGAAGAATGTTTCTTTAATCCCTCCTTCGGAAGGATTGATATTGTCGTATTGCTTGATTTTCCAAATAAAGAACTATTGCCAATGACGAGTCCTTGTCCGAAATTTGCGTTGTAATCGCCTATGTTTATTTGTTTTATCTTCCAGATGTTGTTGACTTGTAGATACATGGATGCGAAGTCAAATCCTTTGTTTGTGGCTGACCATGCATCTTCTCCTGCATCTTTTTCCCCTAAACATCCAATGCTTATCTTCTCTGCCGTTTGATATTGATATTTGATGTAGTATCGAAAGGGCTGTCCTACATATTTCTTGTTTCCATCGTCATCTCTATTATATCCTTTTTTCTTTTCGATGTTTTGTTGATAGACATGGTATATTGTCTGCTTCCCATTTTTGAATTCGTTTCTCCATCCTTGCTCTTTTTCTTTGACTTCAATAGTAAAAAACGGTAAAATCTTTCTAATCTTAACAAGATCCAAGTCGGGTATGTTTTTCAGTTCGTAAAGAGTCTGAAAATCACCATAATTCTTTTTGTGGATCAAGATGTTTTGAACATCAATGGCTGATAAGAAAGGTATTCTGGACAGCTCTTGTTCTGTTGCTGTGTTTAAGTTGACAATGTGTTCACTTAACTGTTCCATCTCTTCCAAAAATTCTTCATAATCGATTTTGGATGATTCTTCTTCCATCAATCCTTCTATGTAGTCGCTCAATGAGGACTGTAATTCATTCTGAGCTATACTAAAATTTATATTTAATGTAAATGTACCAAGTAGAATGAAAATTTTTTTCATAATGTTAACGATTTTTATTCTTGAGTATTATACAGATGTCACACGCAAATGAATGTCCTAATGTAGGAAGCCAACTGCTGGAAATAAAACATTTCCAATGCTTGGTGCCATATCCTACTCCATAGGAGGGTAGAATCGGTGTTCCTCGCACACCGATATTCAGAGATATCTTGTCTATGTCATATTTAAATCCTGTACGGAATGACACTTGACTCATGTTCTTTAAATTCACTTCAGCCATCCAGATCGTTGAGGGTGAAAATCGGAAAGAAGTGCCGACGGAAAAGTCATCTTTGATATATTGAATAGTTGAATCTTGTAGTTCTGCGATGAATGTGTGCAATGCTTTACTGTAAAGTGCAGTAGAAGAATTGATCTGCCAATAGCTATCAAGACTTATTTTAAAAGAACCTCTGTTTCTTGCGATTCCGGTGTAATGAAGAAGGTAGAAATGAAAGGAACATCCTAGTATCCAATGATTTGATAATTGTTTAACGGTTGAAACGGAGAATGCTGTTTTTCTGTAGTGTTTGTATCCGAATGTTGATACTCCGACTCCCATGCGGATTGCATGAAAAAACAGGGGTGTTTCAGCAGAGATAGATTGGAGTTCTTTTAGGAAATAATCGTTCCTATGGTGTAGCTTGAGGTATGATTGGTCGGAAAAGTATAGAGAGGGACTGAATGTGGTGTAACTTTCCGATGGTAATGTTCCCCCAAGAGATAAGCTTTCGGCTGTGGTTTGTGAAGACAGACTCAACGGATGTATAAATAAATAGAGTAAAACAGTGGGGTAGAAGAAGGTATGTAAGTTCATAGAAAATCAATGTTTTAAAATAAAAGGTATTAAATTTTATTAAATAATCATTTTTGACTTGTTTAATATGTTATATTTGCAGAAGTCTTTATGCATAAAAAATTAGTGATATGAAATGGATTATAAAATATATACTTCCTTGTCTCTTCTTTATGACAGCTTACTCTATGAATGACGTAGAGGTGGGACATAAGGTCCCTGCATATATTGATGAAGTGGGAGATACGATTCCTCATGTTATGTTACAGCAGGTATATGTGTTCCCAAAACTTGTTTTTAAGAATGAGAAACAGGAGCGTTTTTATTGGAGAACCGTACGTGACGTAAAGAAGACCCTTCCATATGCAAAACTGATTGCTAAATTGGTGAATGAGTATGACAGTACGTTGGCAACACTGAAAAACGATAAAGAAAGAAAAGAGTTCATGGAGCTAAAAGAGGATGAATTGGTGGCTACTTATAAACCGATCTTTAGAAAAATGACATTATCTCAAGGTAAGATGATGATCCGTCTCGTTGATCGTCAGTGTAACCGAACATCATTTTCTCTAGTGAAACAGTTCCGTGGTGGATTCAGAGCTTTTTTCTGGCAAGGTTTTGCAAAAATGCTTGGGGCAGACCTTAAAATAACCTACGATCCGAATGATGAAAATGACCGTATTGTAGAACGTATTATCATTTTGGTCGAGGCAGGCCAACTTTAGATAGTAGGTTGTTAAGCATTTCCTTGACTATTGCTGAACCCGACAGATAGCATGTTCCAATATAAAACAGGAATCCGATAACTATTTGTAGGATTGCTTGTATGATGATGGAGAGACTGGTGAAGTTGATGGCATATACCGTTCCTGCCATTGTTAAGGCAATTAGAAAATAAGGAAATATATCCTTTAACTGACTTATGATACGGTAGGAAGTGATACGCTTCAAGGCAATCATGTCGATAGACAGAGAGATCATATTGGCAATGGAAAAACTCCAAAGCATCCAATTAATGTTTTTGTGCAAGAAAAATAACGGAAGAATAATAAGTGCGTTCCGAATCATTTCCAGTTTTAATATTGTTTTTGGATATCCCTTTAGCGTAATCACACCTAAGTAGAATGCATGAAATGGTACGGCTAATCCTGCAATAGCTAATGTCTGGAAATAAGGAATGATGTCTTTCCATTTATCGGTCAGCACAATTGTCACCAGATTGTCAAAACAAGCCATCGCACCTAACATGATAGGGAAAATACCAAAGGCTATGATCCGAATCATTTTGCGTATATATACCATTTGACGCTTTTCCTCACCATTCAGTTTCGATAATACAGGATAAGAGACTCCACATATCGTATTGGCTATGATGCTGGAGGGTAGGTAATAAAACTTATAAGCCTCCGAATAGTAACCTAATTCTTCTTCTCCAAAATGTTTTCCGATGATTGGATTGTATATGTAGCGCACAAATGTGTTGATGATGGAGGACAATATCAGAGAGAAACTAAAAGTAAATAACTCTTTGATAATCTTGAAATCAGGTCTCACTGTCGGTTTCCAATCACTTAATAGCCATAACATGACACTTTTAATGGCGGCTTGTAGGAAAATCTGCCAAGCTAATGCCCAATATGTATATCCTCGTAGAATAAGTATGATTGTTACTATTCCAGAAAGAATCGCACCACATATATTGGATAGTGATAGTTTCTTAAAAGCTAATTGCCTGGTAAGTATTATGTTTTGTACGATTCCAAATGAATTGAACACAATACTTAGAAACAGAAAACGTGATAAATCAATCAGTTCCTCCATTTGATAATAATCAGCTATTTTCCCTGCGAATATGTACAGAAGCAGGTAAAATAATATGCTTATTATGATGTTGAAACAGAAAATGGCAGAGTACTCCTGATTGGTGTTGTTTGATCTGCGAACCATTGCTGAGGTGAATCCACTCTCTATCAAAATGTTTGATAAGGCAGTGAAAATGGCTAACGCACCGATTAATCCAAAGTCTTTAGGAGACAAGAGCCTAAGGGTTACTAACCCGATAACAAAAGCTATGATTTGAAATCCAACTTTGTCAAATGCATTCCATAGAAGTGAAATGATTGTCTCTTTTTTTAGATTTTTTGCGGACTCATCCATTCTGTCGTGTTTTTGATTGAAATATCATACAAAATTACAACCTCTCTTTTAGTTAAACAAACAGTTGATTTAACTTTTCTTGCTCAACCTTGATTTCTGTGCCCAACTCTCAACTTGATAAGTTGTAGGGTGGTAATCATTCCGTTGTTAAAGTGTTTTCCCTTGTCCATTATCTTTGACATTCAACAAGATATATGACCATAAATCACTCAAACGAACTCTTAATTGTCTATGTTAAACTTTCTTTCTTTACTCCTGATTCATAATTTCCTTATCGTTTAGGGTGGATGGTGATGATAACAAAATGTAATTTTTCCTTCTTTCATTGTTTAGTTTGTGTATATTTATTTGTGATTAGGCAGAAGTTTTTAAATTTATTGGCAATATTATGTAAAAAAATTATATTAGAAAAATAAATGCATGAGAATTTTCAAACATCTATTTCTGTTTTTATTTTTGTGTTATAATAACAAAGAAAAGATATGATTGAAAGAGTATGTGTTTATTGCGCCTCTAGTTCGATGGTGGATGATGAATATAAGCGCCAAGCTTTTCGTTTGGGAGAGATTCTTGCGGAAAACAATATAGAAACGAAGTTCGGCTCGGGAAGTGTTGGTTTGATGGGCGAGTTGTCAAATGGTGTCTTAAGCAAAGACGGACGGATTGTTGGAGTGATTCCTCAGTTTATGGTAGATGAAGGGTGGGGCAATGAAATGGTGACTAGTCAGATTGTGACATCGTCTATGCATGAAAGGAAAAAAATAATGGCAGAAGATGTTGATGCTGCTATTGCTTTGCCTGGTGGATGTGGAACAATGGAGGAGTTGATGGAGATTATCACATGGAAACAACTGGGTTTGTTTAATAAACCGATTATAATAATGAACGTGCGACATTTTTATGATGATTTGTTACGTATGATGTCTAAAATTGTGAATGAGAATTTCATGCGTAAGGAACATCTCTCGATGTGGTCGGTTGTCTCTGATGCCTCGGAGGTGTTAGATGCCATACGTCAAGCTCCTGCTTGGCTAACAAATGCAAGAAATATCGCAGCTATTTAATTTTTTTTATTTTGGATATAATACAAACATGGTTTAAACAATTGCAGAGTAAACGTAGGATCCTCGCTAATCAGTTGAAAGATCCGGCTGCAATAGGTCTTTGGAAATCAGTTATCGATAAGTATTCTGATAATGCTCATTTCGTTTTTGAACTTCTGCAAAATTCAGATGATGCTGATGCTTCTAAGATTAGAGTCTATTTTTATGAAGATTCAATAGAATATATTCATAATGGTGATGTTGCTTTTACTTTGACTGATCCTGCATTGGAAGGTCGATATGGAGCTCCTCCTTTGGGTCATATTAATGCCATCACCTCTATTGGCTCAAGTAGTAAAAAAAGTGGTAACAAGATAGGTAAGTTCGGAGTGGGATTTAAATCAATCTTCAAATATGTGGATGTTCCTCATATCGAAGATGACAATTTCTCTTTCGACCTGGTGGATTATATTGTTCCTCAAGCCTCTAATAGAAAGTGTGTTCATCGTAGAAGAGGAGAAACTGGCTTCTGGTTCCCTATAAAGGAGGCTTATAAGAATATGCAAATCATTGAAAAACGATTTGAGACACTTTGCTATCCGTTACTCTTTTTGGAAAATTTGATGGAAATCTCTGTTTATAAGGGTAACCAATTGTTCTTGTCGTATAAATATGAGATTCTAAAACAATTTGTCTATGGAAAAGTGAAAGGTCAATTCCTTCGAATGACTTCTTCTCATGAGACCTCCTATTTCTATAAGTTCACCACATTGGTTGAAAACGAAAAACATGTGATTTCTTGTGTGTTGTATGCTAATGAGGATGGCTCTTTGGACTCTACACCGCATGATGCTCCAGTTTATTGTTTCTTCCCTACAATGGAGAGATGGCAACTGAACTACATCGTTCATGCACCATTTAAACTGACGGAAAGTCGTGAAAGCTTGATTCAAGATGACGAGTGGAATCAACAAATGTTTTATCAGTTGGGAACCTTATTGGTTAACGCCTTTGCATCGCTGGCTTTACAAAAAAATAATCAGCAACAAAAGTTGTTGAATGAGAATATCTTTTCAATCCTTCCTATGGAACTTCTTGTTAATGATAAAATGAAATCGAATATTGTTTATCATCAGAAGGCTATACGTGAACATCTTTCGGAGCCAAGAATTTTCCTTGCTTCGAATGGTTCTTATGTGGATGGTCTCCATACTATGTATGCTGAAAATAAGGAGTTGTATGAGCTATTCTCAGAAATAGATTTGCAGATTTTATTGCCACAAACCACTTCGTTAAAATGGTGTTTCTCTGAATTGAATACGAAATCTGTAGATAAAACATTGATAATAAAATTGTTGAGTGTTGCTAATTGCCTTGGTTCTCAGGTGATGTTGATAGATTTGCTGAAAAGTTTGTCTGCATCATTCTTGCAGTCAAGGTCACAAAAGTGGTTTGTTAGTTTCTATTCTTTCCTGTCAACTCAAAGGAAGTTTTGGAAAGAACATTCATCAGAATTAAAAATGTTGCCTTTGTTCTATTGCTATGACAAGGTTTGTAGGCCTGCTTATGATAAAGAGACTGATATGACACCTTCTGTTTATCTTTCATCAGGACAGGGAGACCATTTCTGTGCCATTCATTCTTATTTCTTGGAACATCCTAAGTGCTGTCAATTCTTTGAGATGGTGGGGTTACAGGAACCAGGTGTGTTGGCTGAAATCGTGGAACATATTTTGCCTGCGTATGAGAATAGGGAAATAAAAAGAGATAATTATGAATTAATTTCTCAACATTTATCCTTAATTGCCGATTACTATTCGTCGCTTTCTCCTATATCAGATGAAAGAGGTGCTTTTATACAAACGATAAAAGATGTTCCGTTCCTCCCAGTTGTCGATTGTGATGGCGTTGGTTCTTTCCAACCTATAGGTAAATGCTTTATAAGTAATACATTGCAAAAATCCTTCATGAAAGGAAATAAAAAGGTCTATTTCTTCGAAAACAGTATAGTGGAGCGTTGTATCCTTCCTCAAAAGAGAGATGCTTTTTATTTCTTTTTGTCTGCTGCTGGGTTGCATTATGGTTTGGCTGTGATCGATGTACAACGAACACCAACTGTCTGGATATTAGAGTTTCTGAATCTGAAACCATTGTCGTTAAGACAAGCAGATAATGGCGGACAATTGATTATCGACAGAGAGATAGTGGGCATGGAAGATATGATGCAGGATATGACAAAAGAACGTTCCTCGGCTTTCTTTAATTTGTTAGGTCAGGAAATAAAGAATCAGACTTCATACATGTTCCGTCAGTCTTTGCAAGGTAGTTATCAATATTATGAGAAGGGGAAAAGAACTCTTACGACGGAAAAGATCATTCAGACTTCCGCTTTGCAGCTTATCTTCAATTCTAAATGGTTGTTTTTGAAGAATGGAGAACGTGTCTCTCCTTCGAGTGTTACAGAGACCAATCAATTAGATCCTATGTATGATATGTCTTTGATTGATCTCTTGTTCTTCTTGAATATAAAAATATCAGAGGATAAAAAGGATATCTCACCTGAACAGCGTGAGGCACTTGATTTTGTCTCTTATTATCAGTCAAAAGGACTTACAATTCTTCAGATGAAGCAGATATTAAATCAGTATCTGGATAAAAATGAAAACTCACCTTTGGATGTATAATCAGATATGAAGTTTTGATTTGTTACGGGGAGAGCTTTGTATTTTGCTCTTTTGTTGTTATATTTGAGTTTTTAAATTATTTGATATGACAGACGAGGAGTATATGCGCAGGTGCCTACAGTTGGCAGAAAAAGGATTGGGTAATGTTTCTCCTAATCCAATGGTGGGGGCTGTTATTGTTCATGACAATGCTATTATCGGTGAGGGATATCATCAGCAATATGGTGGTCCTCATGCAGAAGTTAATGCGATAGCATCTGTGAAAGACCAGAGCCTATTGTCTCAGTCAACCATGTATGTCAGTTTGGAACCTTGTTGTCATTATGGTAAAACACCTCCTTGTGCAGATTTGATTATCGAAAAGAAAATTCCAGAGGTTGTTATATGCAATAGAGATCCTTTCCCTGCTGTGGATGGAAAAGGAATCGAAAAACTGCAGACAGCTGGTGTGAAAGTTCGTTATGGTGTAATGAATGAACAGGGACGATGGCTTAATCGTCGTTTTTTCACATTTCATGAACAAAAACGTCCATATATCTTCTTAAAGTGGGCACAGACTGAAGATGGCTATATTGATCGTCTGAGAAAGAATATTACGGATTCCCCATTGAAGATTTCTTCACCGGAATCATTGATTGCCATGCATAAATTCCGTTCGTATGAGACGGCTATTCTTGTCGGTCCTAACACGGCAATAATGGACAATCCATCGTTGACCGTACGGTATGTGGATGGAAAACAACCCATACGGATTCTTTTGGACCGAGACCTGAAAGTGCCTCAAACCTCACGTTTGTATGACCGTTCTTGCCTGACGTATGTAATCACTAAACAAAAGCCGGCCGTGGTGATTCCAAATGTTGAATTCTTGGAATGTACATTTTATAGTGATGGGAGAGTTGATTTCTCTTCGTTTTTATCACTTTTATACGATAAGAAAATTGAGTCTCTTATTGTGGAGGGTGGAAAACTGTTATTGCAATCCTTCATTGATGAAGGCGTGTGGGATGAAATCCGTATGGAGCAGAATCATTCATTGGTGGTTGGCAATGGTGTGAAAGCACCCGTATTAAATGAGCTGCGTAATATAATTCATCGATATTCTTATCAGATTTTTGGTGATAATGATGTAACATACATGCGAAAATCTTAAATTTGTAATAATTATTTATTGATATGATACTAGAGATTGCATATATTGTGTTGCTTGTGGTGTATATATATACCATATTCACTACTATATTGTTTCTTCTAGTGGAAAATCGTAATCCTGTAAAATCCATTGCTTGGATTCTTGTTTTGCTGTTTGTCCCCGTTTTAGGTGTCTTTTTTTATTTTTTGGTGGGGAAGAAATTCAGGAAAAAACATATTATTTCGAAACGAAGTCTTCGTTTGCTAAAGAAATATGAATCATCTGTAAATCAAGTTTCCTCTGATGGTAACATGACGGAGAAACAAAAACTGGTTGCTAATCTTGCACTGAAGAATAGCGACGCATCGCTTTTTGAGAACAATGCGGTGGAGGTTTTCTCTGATGCTACTGTATTGTATGAGAAAATATTTGAAGATATAAAAAATGCGAAACATCATATCAATTTGGAGTATTATATCTTTTGTCCTGATAAGTTAGGACGAAGGATGATGGAGGCTTTGAAGGAGAAGGCGAAAGAAGGTCTTAAAATTCGTGTGATTATTGATGATGTGGGAAGTTGGCGGTTTAAGAAGAGACATGTGCAGGAGTTGACTGATGTGGGAATAGAAGTGAAAAGTTTTTTAAGCGTGGGACTTCCATTTATTAATAGTCATGTGAATTATCGTAACCATCGTAAGATTCTGGTGATTGATGGACGTGTTGCCTATACTGGAGGTATTAATATAGCCGATCGCTACATAGAAGGATTGAAGTGGGGTATCTGGAGAGATACACATGTACGATTGATGGGTAGTGTTGTTTTAGGATTGCAGAAAGTCTTTTTCGAGGATTGGTATTTTGTAAAACAGTCGTTGGTGGATGATAGTATGTTCTATCCTAAACCGGAACAGTGTGGAAATGTGTTGTTGCAACCTGTTATCAGTGGACCTGATATGCAGTGGGAAAGTATTATGCAATTGTATGTGAAATCTTTTGCGTTGGCCACAAAGTGTATATACATTGAGACGCCTTATTTCTTGCCACCCGAAAGTTTGATAAACGCATTGCAATGTGCAGCCTTGTCGGGCGTGGATGTCCGAATTATTCTTCCTCGGAAATCGGATGCTGTTATTACATTGTATAGTTCGTATTCGTATTTGGACCAGATGATGAAGTCGGGAATTAAGATATATTTCTATCAGCCAGGTTTTATTCATAGTAAAGTTACCATTGTGGATGATGATTTGTCATTTGTGGGTAGTGCGAATATGGATTTTAGAAGCTTTGAACAAAATTTTGAATTAAATACGATTATATATGATAAAGGGGTGACAGCCGAATTGATTTCTTTGTTTAAAAACGATATGGAAAACTCGGTGGAGGTTTATGAGGAAGATTGGAAAAGCCGTTCTAATCGTGAAAAAATTAAAGAATCATTAGCCAGACTGTTTAGTCCTTTGTTGTAATTAAGATGTTAAGTAGATGAATGAATTTTTAGAATTGGAAGAAAAAGTTGTAGCTGTTCTTAAAACAGTGTATGACCCGGAGATTCCAGTTGATATTTATGAACTGGGTTTGGTTTATAATATAGACATTAAAGATACTGGATTTGTATATATTGACATGACGCTTACCGCTCCGAATTGTCCTGCAGGAGATTTTATCATAGAAGATGTGAGACAAAAGATAGAGGGAATTGAGGGTGTGAAAGGTTGTGTCGTAAATTTAGTATTTGAACCAGAGTGGACCAAAGATAGGATGTCGGAGGAAGCCATGTTAGAATTGGGTATGTTATGATGAATATGGGGGTTGGTGATAGCGGGAAAAATATCTATTTTGCCTCGGATGCTCATTTGGGACTGAATATATATGAAACTCCGGCAGAGTCAGAACGCAGAATCGTAAAATGGATGGATGAGATTAAACCATCAGCCAAGGCCGTTTATTTCTTGGGTGATATGTTTGATTATTGGTTTGAATACCGTTATGTGGTTCCGAAAGGATACGTCCGGTTTATAGGTAAAATAGCTGAGTTTATTGATGCGGGAATTCCTGTGTATATGTTTATTGGAAATCATGATGTGTGGATGTTTGATTATTTCCAGACCGAAGTTGGTGCAACTGTTTATACAGATAGTGTAGAGGTTGATATGGATGGAAAGATTTTTTATCTGGCACATGGTGATGGTTTAGGAGATCCTAGTCGAACTTTCCGATTTATGAGAGCTTTTTTCCGTAATAAGTTCTGTCAACGCCTCTATAAGATGATCCATCCGGGAATCACAATGCCTTTTGGTTTCGCATGGTCTCGATATAATAGGAAAAGGAAGGTGGAGGATTACGAAAAAAGTCTGAAAGATCCAGAGTACGCCAAGAGATATTTAAACGTGGGACGAGAGTTCCAGGTGCAGTTTGCTGAGTCATATTCGAAAAATCATACAGTTGATTTTTATGTGTTTGGACATCGTCATATTGTGCTGGATGTTTCGCTAAAAGAGGGCGGAAGAGTGGCTATTATAGGTGATTGGATTCGTAATTTCACGTACGGTGTTTGGAATGGAAAAGAGTTTTCAATCCAGCGGTATGAGGGTTGATATTCATGTTGAAAATAAATACCTAAAAAAACTTGATTTTTTTTGGTTTTAACAAATCTTTTGTTTAGGTTTGCGTACAGAGTGGAATTTGGTTTTGTTTCAAAACGGTTCATTCTAAATTCGTGGTAAATTTTAAAATTTAAGTATATGAGAAAGGAAAGTTTGATCATTGCATCTTTGCTTTGTGCAGGATTGATGAGCAGTTGTAGTAGCAATCAGGGCGGAGGTAATTGTAACTCTAGTTCTCTTCCTGAGTTAAAAAGAATGAAGTGTGAGTATGTTCCTGATGGTGGTGAAGCTATCATTTATGGAAAAAATCTAACCAATGCACAAATTACTTTCCCTGGTGATTTGGCTGCCGAGGTGGTTTCTCAGTGTGATACGATGGTTAAGGTGATTGTACCAGAAGGAACGAAAGAAGGACGTATTAAGGTATCTTCTCCTAATGGATCATCGTTGTCAAAATTCTTCTTCCGTGATGACCGTAATACGATTGTTAACTTTGACCGTAAATTGGCAACATGGGGTGGATATAGCCCTATGGAGGAGGATGGTACGTTGATTACTGGTACTCTAGAAATGGGTGATCAGGTGACTCCATTCCCTAATGGCGCGAAGTTGCCAGAACCATGTAGCGGTAATTATGGCTTCCTTTATGGAAAATACTCAAATCCATGGTCTATGAGCCAGTCTGTATGGATCCAATACGTTGCTAATCCGATGGAAGGTGGACGTGGTCCTATTTCTGTTGCTGGTCCAGTATTCGAAAAATATGCTTTAGAAGAGTTGGCATTGAAGTTTGAAGTATTCGTACCTCAAGAAGTATCTTATAAGGGTATTAGAACTGAGATATTCTTCGGTCCTATCAATGCAGCTGATAAGCATGGACGTGATTTCTCACCAATCTATTTCTGGAAACCTTACGAGGCTAATGGTGAATTCTATACAGATTCATGGACAACTATAACAATTCCGTTGACAGAGTTCTGCCACAATACTTCTAGTGATGAGGCTCAACCAGACTATAATTATAATGGTAAGTTGAAACAAGCTACAAACTTCAGCTTTTTGTTGTTTGGTCAACCTGAAGGTGAACCTCAAGTATTTATCTGTGTGGATAACTTCCGTATCGTTCCTTTGGAGAAATAAAAAAGCAAATTATATAATTAGCATAGTTAAAACCGAAGTAGCTCGTCTGCTTCGGTTTTTTTGTTGATAGTGACATCAGATTTGTACACCAGAAAAATTGCTGAACAAATGAGGAGTTTCTGTAAATATAAATATTTTTGCAAAAAACTTCCTGTGCCCTTTGCCAGTTATGTGACTGACAAAGGTGAAGCTTTGTCAGGATATGAAGAATAGGAATGTTTTGTCTTTGAAGTGTCTGAGGGTGTTATCATTACGTAAATCCTACGATGGTTGGTATAAGGAATATAGGAATAAGTTGAATGGACACATCATTCGTCGAAAATATCAACCTTACGAAAGAGGAAATGGAGGCTTATTATGTACAAGAGGCAGTTCAATACCGCAAGAATTTCAGATTTGTGATGGAGTCAAGCAAGCCTTTGGCTTTGCCGTACAAACTACGAATGGACATTCGAGCGTTGAACGACGACCTCTCTTGCCAAACCAGTGAGTCAGACTCCATCTGGCGTGAGCTAATGTTCTATATCGACGAGCACATGTCACTCCCCTCCAAGAAGTCATTTACGTCATGTAACAGGTTGGTCGGTTATTTACAGGACACCTCCAAATACTTCACTTTATTAGCCAGAGAAAACATGACAGATGATAATATAAGTTACATAATCACTTTCGATAAAAACTTCGAACTCATCTCCTCGCAATGCATGTACAATCATAGTTCATGGGAAATAGTGGAAGATGTTCTGATTGACGAGAATTACTTCACCATCGACGAGGGGATGAAAATTCACTATTACTTCCACATAAAGGTCGCTGTATGTTATGCATAGTCTTCGCACGTCTGATGAAAATTCACTATTACTTCCACATAAAGACCCACTACGAGGACGAAGAAATCTCTGTTAAATATGACAGAGAAGAGGAATACGAGAACCATGGATACATAGACGAGAATGGTGTAATCGTTTATGACACAAAAAATGAAGTGAAACTGAAATGGCAAAATAATGCGATTGAGAATTATTTTGATAGGGAATTGAAGTTGCCCTTGTCAAACTATAGATCTATGCCAGTTGTGGCATCATTTAGTGATACAATAGTTAACAACTTTCTGAATTCTGATTCTTTGGATCGTAATATTTCCTCTTCACTGGAATTTTTTGAAATATATAGTATAATACCTTTAAGATGGAAAGTGTGCGGGTCGCCTGAAAGATTCACATTCAAGCCGAAGATAGGTTTGATTGGATTTGTTCCGCTTCATAGTGATTTCCATTGTCTTATTCTAAAATCAGAAGGCTTGAGCGCACTTAAATTTGATTTGTGGGTCATGTCTAAGAGAAAAAATATTGTTTCAGATCATCTCTGTGTCTATTATGGATATAAAAGTTTTCCGAAAGAAGGCTCTGACATAGAATATGAAGTGGTTAAATCCGAAATATTGGCTAACAAGAGAATTTTGTGGGTTAATAATAATAGAGGTCTCATAACTAAGAAGGAATTGGAATTAGGTCCAGATGGGTATTTCTTACAAATCAGTGAAACTACAGAAGGAGAATATGAATATTAATCCTAGAATCCGCAACCTATTAGCATCGACGTTCAATTGCTGTTGAAATTGCGGCATATTCCTCGAAAGATGATTTGTTATCTGGAATCAGTCTGAAACACTTTCCCGTAGGCTTTGTTATGTGTGGAGATGTTTAGAATGTTTTGTCTGGACATCACAATCCATTTGGCAGATACGGATATGAACTTGAACACATTTGTTAAGTTTGTCTGCGGGGTTGAATTCGTAACATTTCCCCGAATCGGATTTGCAGGAGATGTTCTCTTGGGACAAATCCTCTATGCATGAACCTTCATAGGAAATACATCTGTATTTGCCGCCCTAATTTTTTCTTCATCCGACAAAATAATTCTATTTTTGTAGGTAAATCAATTCGAAAACATATGGACGGAAAGAAAATGAAAAAGATACCATACGGCAAATGTAACTTTGAAGACATCAGACTTCAAAACATGTATTATGTGGACAAGAGCCGTTATATAAGGGAGGTGGAAGATTCCAGCGATTT
>Ga0247610_10000557_pt1 | contig 50897 bp, 41 predicted proteins | sample 174DNAGHGhighgp2_FD_193483 | JGI IMG/M metagenome (GOLD analysis project Ga0247610, IMG submission 193483) | Sheep rumen microbial communities from Palmerston North, Manawatu-Wanganui, New Zealand - 1742 DNA GHGhigh gp2 | ecosystem: Host-associated > Mammals > Digestive system > Stomach > Rumen...
TAGTCGGTAATCATGAGTATATTCTTTTGTTTAACTTTATAAGTAACTGGAAATCACCTATAAAGGTACAAAAAATATCTCAGATTACCAACTTTTTAGACAACTTTCTTATCCCGAACTGGGGTAATTATTTATTTGTACCTTTGCAGCCAACTATGGGAACGCGGGCGTCCTCGCCCGCCACCATTGCGGGCGAGGACGCCCGCGCTCCCATGCAAACAGCTGTAATAACTGTTAGTTATATAAGCCATGGATGTTGCACTTATTTTAGATAAGTACTTCAAAGGGAAAGAAAATGTTTTCTGTTGACTGGCAGGCGATGCCGATTTCCACCGATGAAATCGGCATTTTTTGTGCATTTCTTACATTTTTCATTACACGCCGTGTACAATTTGATTACACGGTAAAGAATTTAAAGCGCTGGAACCTACAAGAGTTCCAGCGCTTTATTTTCTGCGGCTTCCATGATCTCGCGCTCTCCCGGGCCTTTGTCATTGATGCCACAGAGGTGCAGAATGCCGTGGATGATGACGCGATGGAGCTCCTCGTCGTAGGTCTTATGGAAGAGCTCGGCATTGGTGCGGATGGTATCTAAGGAGATGACCAGGTCGCCATTGAGGATATCGTCCTCGCAATAGTCGAAGGTGATGATATCGGTGTAATAGTCGTGACCTAAATATTCGCGGTTCACCTTCAGGATATGCTCATCGTCGCAGAAGAGATAGCCTATCTCCCCTACCTTCTTATTGTATGTAGCTGCCACACGACGAATCCAAGCCGTAGTTTCACGGCGCTTGATGGCAGGCATCTTTACGTTCTCAGAATTGTAGCTAATCATTTTTTGCGGTATTACGTTATGACGTTATTTCGTTATGACGTTATGACGTCGTGGTAAATAATTCGAGACATCCACCCCGAAGTGCTGCAACTCGCGTACCATAGACGATGAAATAGAGGCGTACTGCGGCTCGCTGTAGAGCAGGATGGTCTCTATCTGGCCGTTGGTCAGCTGGCGGTTCACATCGGCCTGCTCGCGCTCATATTCAAAGTCCTTCACGGAGCGTACACCCTTCACGATGAAACGGGCCTTTTCCGCACGGGCAAAGTCGACTGCCAGGCCGAAATAGGCCTTCACCTCGATACGTGGCTCATCGGCATAGAGGGTCTGGATAGCCTCTATACGCTCGGCAGCGGGGGGGATGCCGGGCTTCGAGACATGGTCGCCCACGACACCGATGACCAGACGGTCGAACAGTGGCAGGGCGCGACGCACGATGGAGTCGTGACCCACGGTAAACGGATTGAATGTTCCAACAAATATTCCTGTCTTCATGCTAATATATTTGGTTCATTGTCACAGCGGGAGCTCTAAGATGAATCGACAGCCGTCGTGATAGTCGGGATCGAGCGTAAGACTGCCACCAAGGTTCTGAGCGTGCTGCTTAGTCAGAGGAAGTCCCAATCCCAGTCCCTCACTGAAGTCATCGACCTTGGTAAAGAACTTGAAGATATTCTCACGGTCGGCCTCTGCAATACCCTTTCCTGTATCCTGAATGATAAAGCGGACGGTACTCTCTGTACGGGTGACACGCACCGTGATATGTTCACGGTCGGAATACTTCACGGCATTCAGCAGGAGCTCGCCAAGACTATACTCCAGATATTTCTTGTTGGTCTTAACAACAAAATCATGTGGAACCTCTGTTTCAAAGGCGATATGCACGTCAGGATAGAGGCTCATCACATAATCCACCATCTCCACCACAGACCTGTTTGCCACTACCAGCTCCTGCTGTTGGCATAGCTCTGCCTCTGAAACACCGGAGTCAGAACTGTCGATGAGCATCAGCACCATGCGGTTGAGCAGTTTGGAGTTATGATTCATCGATGCGGCCAAATTCCTGATTTCCTCTTTCGACGCATCATCGAGAGCCGTCAGGTCTGACTTCGGGGTGTTGATAATCTGCGCAAACCCCATGATAATATTGAGCGGTGTACGCACCTGGTGCGTCATGTTATGGATAAAGGCCGTCTTCTGCATATCAGCCTCTACCACCAGTTGTGTAGCGTGCTCCAGCTCCTCGTTGTAGGCCTGAGCTTCCTCGCTGGCATCCCTCACGCTGTCAGTATAGCGTCTGAGCGACTCCAACATCGTGGCGTAGCTGTTTTGCAGGCCGCCGATATCATCGACACGCGAACTGCGTTCCACTTTCACATCCATGTTGCCTTTGGCTATAACCTGTGTCTTGACCAACAGTTTACGGAGCGGACGCAGGGAGCGTGCCACCATCTCATGACAATAGAGAATGATAAGAAGCAAAGCGACGGCAAGGAGCGACACGACGATATAGAAAAACTTGTTGTACCCTATCAGGATATCATCGTCGGAACAGATGATAGCGATGCTCCATGTAGTGCCTGGCACTGGCTTATAGCACACCAGCGAGGGATTGCCATCGATGACCACCGACATATCTCCCCTATTGCCCTTTGTCATCTCGTAGCCAAGGGCAATCATGTCGGCCTGTTTCTGCGGGTCGGCCATACTGAAGATGGTCTTATTGAAGAGTCGCGTAGAGTCTGGATGAGCCACGTAGCGCCCCTCTTCATCAATCATGATAAAGTATGAATGGGGATAGGGCTTTTCCTCTGCCAAGATCTTTGACAGATGGTGAAGTGACATCTCCGTTGCGATGACTCCCACCTTCGTGCTGTCGGCTCCAAAAAGGGCTTTGCTGTAAGAAACAATGCTATTGACATTCACTTCCTGCAGACTTGACTGATTATTATAGACCACCCACCCTGACTGTTGCTCGTTGTCAGTTATCGTGTACCAAGGCTCATCGAAATAGTCGTAGTCTTTTTCTATGATTGTGGAAATAGAATTGCCTTCCACCACTCTGGAGGAGCACGTCAGGAAATGCTCTGGATATTGTGGCAACACGCCAGGCTCGGTGCTGATAGCGCAGCCATCGGCATAGGGGTTAAGAAGCAAGACACGGTTAGTAAGGCCCTTCAGCATCTCAGGATTCATAGACCTTTCTGCCATCCAGCTGTAAGTATTCGTCATCGTTTCAATGGTGATGAGATAGCGGCCGATGCGCTGCAACGAGGCATCAAGGACACCATTGGCACGTTCCACCGACTCACCGTAAATCATGCGGTGAGACTGATGGAACAGCAGTCCCACAGAGGCAAAGAACACGGGAACGGTAAGCAGCAGGATCCAAAGGCTGAGCTTGGCAGAGAACGACCTGCGAGTATTTGTTATCCAGTTAATCATGCTCCACCTCCTTTCTCATATCCTCTTCTGACTGGTTCAGCATCTGGTTGAGCAACTGAGTGATGGTATTGCCGTTCTGCTGAAGATGCTCCACTAACTGCGTGCCATCTACCTGACCAGCCTTGTTGCCAATGTCACTCAGCACCTTCACATCCTCGTCAATGGCCTGTGCAGGAGCCAGCATCTGATTGGTCACATGATGCAGGAATGCCGTCTTCAGCTTTTCTACCTTCTTGGCTTGCTTATAAGCCGTCTTCAGCTCTTCGCTACGCTCCTGAATGGTCTTGGTCAACTGTTCCAGCTCGCCGATATGTGCAGCTAATGCCCTGCGCATCCTGATGAAGTTGCGCTGCAGGCTGCCTATCTCGTCCCTGCTCCAGGTATTGGGGATAGGCTCGTTATAGTGTCCCTGAGCAATGCGCTCGGCCTTGCCTGTCAGCATCTTCAGCGGACGCAGGCGAAGATAGAGGATAGCCCAGCAGGACAGGAAAAGCAGCAACATACCTGCAATGCCTATGATGATGGCATAGTTGAACAACCTGTTGAACTCTCCGTAGATATCATCTTTCGGCACTGCCACGGCAATGGTCCATCCCAGTTCCTCTATGGCCCGGTTGGGTACAACGGCCTGTTTAAAAGGCTTATAGAAGACATACAAGTCCTTGTCGCCAACGCTGAGCGGTATGTAGTCCGTTTCACCAGACATCACACTGTTGAGCACCTCTTGCAACGATGCTTCAGACAATCCATAGTCAGCTGGCTGCCGCAGATGCTCGCCCGAGGGATGGACGATAAACGAGCCTTTCCTGTCGAGGAGCGCACAATAGGAGTTGGGCGAAGGTTTCGAACCGGCCACCAAACCTGAGAGCAAGCTGAGCGACACATCGAAACGAATGACTCCCACAGGATCTTTTTCATTTATCCAGATGGGCAGACAGAATGAGACAATTGGCTCTGACTTCACGCTGGTGCTGTCTATGGGATTCAGCCATTGAGGCTTCTTTGTCTCCATGATACGGTTGAACCACGCTTGTGTGGAATCTGCGTCAAATGACTTGTTTCCTTTGATGACTCCTGGATTGAAAGCAATGCTACAGCCCGTGATATAAGGATTGTTATCCACAATACGATGACAATAGACCTCCATCGTATCAGGATTGCTATACAAAGGTACCACGAAGAAATACATATTGCCCACCGTCTCTTCCACGCTCAACAAGATGTTGTCCACCTTCACCATAGCCCACTCAAGTGTTTGTGATGTCCTTTGCAGAGCATCCTCCCTCATCACTTTCCTGGAATAAAAGAACATGACGAAGAGCGTTGCCATGAGCAATAGATTCACGGCAATGGCTACTCTCAGGCTGAGACGTAGCGGCAGATTCTTTCTATAAGACTTCGTACTGATCTTCATTCGTCGAAAAGATTCGGCTGCATCACATTCCCACTGTACGGATTACGCCCGAAGTGCTTGTAGGCCAGTTCGGTGACCATACGGCCTCGCGGTGTTCGCTTGATAAAGCCCTCCATGATAAGGAACGGCTCATAGACCTCCTCCACGGTACCGGCATCCTCGCCGATAGCGGTAGCGATGGTGGTGATACCCACAGGACCGCCACGGAACTTGTCAATGATGGTGAGCAGTATCTTGTTGTCTATCTCGTCAAGACCATATTTATCGATGTTCAGGGCCGTCAGGGCTATCCGCGTGATCTTCGTATCAATGCCTCCGGTACCCTTCACTTGGGCAAAGTCACGCACACGGCGCAGCAGGGCATTGGCTATACGCGGCGTACCGCGACTGCGGCCTGCTATCTCCAGGGCGGCATCCTCGGTGATTGGCACACTCAGCAACTTGGACGAGCGCTCAATGATACGGCTCAACGTCTCCGGGTCGTAGTATTCCAGATGCATATTGATGCCGAAACGGGCACGCAGCGGCGCTGTGAGCAGTCCGCTGCGGGTCGTGGCTCCCACCAACGTAAAGGGGTTCAGGTCTATCTGGATGCTGCGAGCCGACGGACCCTTATCTATCATAATATCAATGCGATAGTCCTCCATCGCACTGTACAGGTACTCCTCTACCACAGGCGACAGGCGGTGTATCTCGTCGATAAACAGCACATCGCGAGGCTCCAGCGAGGTCAGGATGCCTGCCAGGTCGCCAGGCTTGTCGAGCACAGGGCCACTGGTAATCTTGAAGCCTACACCGAGCTCGTTGGCAATGATGTTGCTCAACGTGGTCTTTCCTAATCCCGGAGGACCATGGAGTAGCGTATGGTCGAGCGGCTCACCACGATACTTCGCTGCCTCAACGAACACCTGCAGATTCTCTACAATCTTCTGCTGGCCGCTGAAGTCGCCAAAGCGCAGGGGGCGCAGGGCATTCTCAAAGTCCTTCTCGCCACCACCGGCAAACCGCTCTTCGCGTATGTCAAAATCTTCGTCCATGATATAATTCGGCTATGTCGCCAATTTTTCGGCAAAGTTACGAATTGTTTTCGAGATAGGCAAACAATAGCGGGGAAATGTTTTTTATTACTTCACGGCCGACAGGATGTCATCCATGGCCTTGCGGTCCTTCGGCTTCAGTTCCTTCGCAGGATAGCCCAGAGGGATGACGACAGCCGGCTCCTCATTGTCGGCAAAGGTGAACAGTTCCTGACACAAGGCAACGTTGAAATTGCATACCCAACAGGTAGCTAACCCCTGCTCCGTGGCAGCCAGACAAAGATGCTCCACGGCAATGGCAATATCAATGTCGCCATGATGCTTGCCGTCGGCCCTCACCCACTCCTCGTCGTGCAGGATAGTGGCAATGATATACATCGGAGCCGTATTGAACCAGTTGCGGTCGTAGCACTGCCGCAGCTTCTCCTTGTCCTCCTCCTTGTCAACCACATAGAAGTGCCACGGCTGCTTGTTCACTGCCGATGGTGCCAAGCGCACACACTCCATGATGTAATCCACTTTCTCTTTCTCCACGTCAAGGGCCTGATAGCCCCTGCAACTGAATCTGTTCTTTACAAGTTCTAAGAAGTTCATATTACTTTTATTTTATAGGCATTAGGTTGCAATCTTTGGGACAAAGATAGGGAAAATAACGGGAAACAACAAATATTTGGTAGTATTTTTTTTGTAAATCAATAGCAACGGGGATGACAAAAACAAGGAACGGCATTGCAATATGGACGAAATTACTAAGTGATATAGTCCATTTTACTAAGCAATATCGACCATATTACCATGCAAAATAGACTATCTTCCAAGATCTAACTCATGTTTTGACATGACAAAAAGAAGATGATGACAAATCAAAGAAAAACAAATTTTCCTTTGTTTTTGTTCTCGCTAATTCGTACCTTTGCAACGGAAATAAAATCATCAAGATGATACTGAATTACGACGTTGTAGTGATTGGCGGTGGCCATGCCGGCTGCGAGGCGGCGTGTGCAGCGGCTAATATGGGTGCGAAGACGCTGCTGGTCACGATGGACATGAACAAGATTGCACAAATGTCGTGCAACCCCGCCGTTGGTGGCATTGCCAAGGGTCAGATAGTACGCGAGATAGATGCGCTGGGTGGACAGATGGGACGCGTGACCGATGCCACTGCCATCCAGTTCCGTATGCTCAATGTTGGAAAAGGGCCTGCAGTATGGAGTCCAAGAGCCCAGTGTGACAGAGGAAAGTTTATCTGGAAATGGCGTGAGACCATCGATGAAACCGAGAATTTAGACGTATGGCAGGATCAGGCAGACGAGCTGATAGTTGAGAATGGAGCAGCTGCAGGCGTACGCACCATCTGGGGGGCAGAGATACGTGCCAAGAGTGTGGTGATTACAGCAGGTACTTTCCTGAACGGCTTGATGCATATTGGGAGAAAGATGGTGAAAGGTGGACGCATTGCCGAACCGGCTGCGGAGAGACTCACAGAAAGTATCACCCAGCATGGCATCCGATCAAACCGTATGAAAACGGGTACACCCGTACGTCTGGATAAGCGTAGCATAGACTTCTCTAAGCTTCGCAAACAAGACGGCGAACAGCGAGCATATAGGTTCTCTTATATGGGCACGGAATCTAACCTCTCCCCTCACTCACAGGGAGGCATCGGGGGTGGGTCTTTACCTCAACTCCCTTGCTGGGAATGCTACACCAACACTGATGTTCACGAGATACTACGCTCAGGATTGGCGGATTCACCGCTATATAACGGACAGATTCAGAGCATAGGTCCACGATATTGTCCGTCGATAGAAACGAAACTTGTCACATTCCCTGACCGCAATCAGCACCTGCTATTCTTAGAGCCAGAAGGAGCCGAGACCAACGAGATGTACCTCAACGGCTTCTCGTCATCACTGCCGATGGACGTACAGATAGAAGCACTCCACAGAATAGCAGGATTAGAGAACGCAAAAGTGTACCGACCAGGCTATGCCATAGAATACGATTTCTTCGATCCTACGCAATTAAGACATACGTTGGAATCGAAGATTATTGAAGGTCTTTTCTTCGCAGGACAGGTGAACGGCACCACTGGCTATGAGGAAGCAGCCGGACAGGGACTCGTAGCTGGTATCAATGCAGCCCTGAAGTGCGATGGAACCGATGAATTTGTGATGCGTCGCGACGAATCATACATCGGTGTTTTGATTGATGACCTGGTAACAAAGGGTGTTGACGAACCCTATCGTATGTTCACCTCACGGGCCGAATATCGTATCCTGCTACGTCAGGATGATGCCGATGCCCGTCTGACGGAGCGTTCCTATCAGATTGGTTTGGCGAAAAAGGATCGTTACGACTGGTGGATAGAAAAGAAGCAGGCTATCGAAGGAATCGTGGATTTTTGTAAGAACTTCCCGATAAAAGCAAAGGAAATCAATCCTGCGCTGGAACAGCTCGGCACTACCCCACTCCAGTTTGGCGTGAAGTTGGAAGAGCTGATTGCACGTCCACAACTGAATTTCCATAACCTGATGCCTATCATTCCACAATTACGCGAATACATCGACCGTCTGCCCAACCGTAAGGAGGAAATTGCGGAAGCAGCAGAGATACGCATCAAATACAAAGGTTATATAGAACGCGAGAGATCGGTAGCCGATAAGATGCACCGACTGGAAAATATACGTATCAAGGGACACTTCAACTACGAAGAACTTCACGGCCTTTCCACCGAGTGCCGACAGAAACTGAAGGCCATTGATCCCGAAACACTGGCACAGGCCAGTCGCATTCCCGGCGTATCACCCAGCGACATCAACGTGCTTCTGGTACTCATGGGCCGCTGAACTATGAACTATAAACTATGAACGAAATTGAGTTTCACGTGAAACATTTGACATTGTGTAACATAAATAACTAACTGAAAATGAACAACAAAGTATTGATGGACAATCTGCGTTGCATACCAGATTTTCCAAAGAAGGGAATCAACTTCCGTGATGTAACCACACTGTTCAAGAACGGTTACTGTATGCAGATCATGCTCGACGAACTGTACGAGCTTTACAAGGACAAGGGCATCACCAAGATCGTGGGCATCGAGAGCCGAGGCTTCGTGATGGCAGCTGCCCTGGCCGGCAAGTTAGGATGCGGTGTGGTGTTGGCACGCAAACCAGGAAAGCTCCCCGCAACGGTTATCAAGGAATCGTTTTCAAAAGAATATGGTGTTGACACGATTGAGATGCACCTCGATTCCATCGAACCCGACGATGTAGTACTTATACATGATGACTTACTTGCAACGGGTGGTACCGCCAAGGCAGCCTACAAGTTGGTACAGCACTTCAACCCCAAGAAGATATACATGAATTTCATCATTGAAATTAAAGACGAAGGACTGCACGGGCGAGACCTATTCGAAGGTATTGACATGACCACACTCCTAACTATATAAAATAAGGAGTGAAGGAGTTCAGGAGTGAAGGAGTGAAGGAGTTCAGGAGTGAAGGAGTTCTGGAGTGAAGGAGTTCTGGAGTTCAGACGATAGGTAATAAATATTGTTCCACGTGAAACAGAATACTGTGGAACGCCTTTAAACAAAGAGATATGACAAAAGAAGAGAACGAGAAACGGTTGGCTTATCTGAAAGGCATCGTAGAACGACTGCCAGAGAAACCTGGCAGTTATCAGTTCTACGATGACGAGCATACTATAATATATGTAGGCAAGGCCAAGAGTCTAAAGGCTCGGGTCTCTTCTTATTTCCATACGGAGGTGGACCGATTCAAGACAAAGGTACTCGTATCAAAGATTCATGACATCAGCTATACCGTAGTCAACACAGAAGAGGATGCCCTACTCTTGGAGAACGCGCTTATCAAGAAATATAACCCCCGATATAATGTCCTGCTAAAAGACGGCAAGACATACCCAAGTATCTGCGTAACCAACGAACCCTTTCCAAGAATCTTCAAAACTCGTACCATCAACAAGAAATGGGGAACCTATTACGGCCCATACTCTCATATCGGTTCGATGTATGCTGTCCTGGAATTGATCAATAAACTCTATAAGCCACGCTCATGCAGGCAACCTATCACAAAAGAGGGAATTAAGGAAGGTAAATATCAGGTTTGTCTGGAGTACCACATCAAGAATTGCTATGGACCCTGTATCGCAAAACAATCGTACGAGGAGTATCAAAACAATATCCGGCAGGCACGTGAGATACTGAAAGGAAATACGCGGCAGATACTTCGCGAGATGCGAGAGGAGATGGAACGGTTGGCTGAGAATCTGGAATTTGAAAAGGCAGAGGAAATCAAACAAAAATACCTGCTCATAGACTCGTTTGTGAGCAAGAGTGAGGTGGTAAGCCACACTATCAACAACGTGGATGTGGTATCGATTACCAGCGACGAGAAGACGGCATTCATCAACTATATGCACGTCTCAAATGGTAGCATCAACCAGTCGTTCACTATTGAATACAAAAAGAAGATGGACGAGAGCGACGAGGAGCTGTTGCAATTAGGTATCGTAGAGTTGAGAGAGCGTTTCAAAAGTGATGCGAAAGAGGTCATAATCCCCTTTATGATGCCAGAGATTTCAGAGAATATCACGTTTACCGTACCCCTAAGAGGAGATAAAAAGACCCTTTTAGACCTCTCTGTCATGAACGGAAAACAGTATAAATTTGACCGCTTGAAGCAGGCAGAAAAACTGAATCCTGAACAGAAACAGGTACGCCTGATGAAGGAACTGCAGGAGAAATTAGGACTGCCAAAGATGCCTTATCAGATAGAATGTTTTGACAACTCTAACATCTCTGGAACAGATGCCGTAGCAGCTTGCGTGGTGTTTAAATCCATGAAGCCCAGCAAGCAGGATTACAAGAAATACAACATCAAAACTGTAGTGGGACCTGATGACTACGCCTCGATGAAAGAGGTCGTTTTCCGCCGTTACAGCAGGCTATTGGAAGAGGAAGAACCCCTACCCGACCTCATCGTTACAGATGGTGGAAAAGGGCAGATGGAGGTGATCCGTGAGGTAATTCACGACGAGTTGAAACTGGATATTCCCATAGCCGGATTGGCAAAGGATAACAGACATCGCACGAACGAATTGCTATACGGTTTCCCACCACGGGTCATTGGACTGAAGACCAACTCCGAACTATTTCATGTTCTCACACAACTGCAAGATGAAGTGCACCGCTTTGCCATCACCTTCCACAGAGAGAAACGCAGTAAACACGCACTACATTCAGAATTGGATGATATCAAAGGAATAGGACCAAAGACCAGAGACCTGTTGATAGACAAACTGAAGAGCGTAAAACGTATTAAAGAAGCTGATATTCAGACACTTACTAATATAGTAGGAGCATCTAAGGCAGCTATCGTACACAACTATTTCGCTGAGAAATAACAGAAAACAGTCAAAAACTTGCCAGATAGAAAAAAATATCGTAACTTTGCCACATGAGAGCAGTCATACAAAGAGTTAGTCATGCCAGCGTCACCATCAACGGTAACGTGAAATCAGCCATCAAAGAAGGCTTTCTGATACTATTGGGTGTCTGTGAGGATGACACCATGGAAGACGTTGAATGGCTGGTGAAAAAGATAGCCAACCTACGAGTCTTCAACGATGAGGAAGGGATTATGAACCGCTCCATCATCGACGTACAAGGCGAAGCATTAGTGGTCAGTCAGTTCACGCTCTATGCCTCTTATAAGAAGGGCAACCGTCCCTCATGGTTCAGAGCAGGCTCTCACGAACACTCAATACCGCTCTACGAGGCCTTCTGCCGCGATTTATCGGAGGCAATAGGCAAGCCTGTAGGCACAGGGGAATTCGGGGCTGATATGAAGGTAGAATTGCTGAATGACGGGCCTGTAACCATTTGTATGGATACTAAGAATAAGGAGTAAGCCCACCCCATACCCCTCACCAAAGGAGTGGGATAAAAAACTAAAATAGAGATGACGATAAAAGAAGCACAAGAAGTTGTTGACCGGTGGATTAAGGAGTATGGTGTACGCTATTTCTCTGAGCTTACCAATATGGCTGTATTAACAGAAGAAGTTGGTGAACTGGCTCGCGTGATGGCACGCAAATTCGGCGACCAGAGCTTCAAGGCTGGTGAGAAAGAGAACCTGGGTGAAGAGATGGCCGACATACTGTGGGTACTCATCTGTCTGGCTAATCAGACTGGCGTGGATCTTACTGAAGAACTACAGAAAAGCATCGAAAAAAAAACGAAGAGAGACTCTTTAAGACATATTGCCAACCCCAAATTAAAGGCATAAATTCATTAACTTTAAAGCATAATAACTATGGCAGAAATGAGTAAGATTGAGCAGGTGCTCAGCAAGTACAACCTCGACATTACCGACGAGGAAGTGAAGGACGCAGTGAAGCAAATCATTGCCGAAAAAGTACATGAGAACGATACACCTGAAGTCAAGAAATTCCTGATGGGCAGCGTGGAACTAACCACCCTGAAGACTACAGATAGCGAGACTTCAGTGATGGCTTTTACAGAGAAAGTCAACGAGTTTGAAGAGGCATACCCTGACCTACCCCATGTGGCAACCATCTGTGTATATCCTAAGTTCGCCAAGGTAGTGAGCGAGACTCTGGAAGTAGAAGGCGTGGAAGTGGCGTGTGTTTCAGGCAGTTTCCCCAGCAGTCAAAGCCTTATCGAGGTGAAGACGGTAGAGACATCACTGGCTATCAAGGATGGTGCTACAGAGATTGATATCGTGATGAATGTAGGAGCCATGCTGGAAGGCGATTATGAGACTGTGGTAGATGAGATTCAACAGCAGAAAGAGGCCTGTGGTGAGAAGGATATGAAGGTGATTCTGGAGACAGGATGTCTGAAGACAGCCAAGAACATCAAGATTGCATCTATCCTGTCTATGTATGCCGGTGGCGACTATATCAAGACATCTACAGGAAAGCTTGAACCCGCTGCAACACCAGAGGCAGCCTACGTGATGTGTCAGGCCATCAAGGAATACTACGACCAGACAGGCATACAGATTGGTTTTAAGCCCGCTGGAGGCCTTAACAGCGTGATGGATGCACTGATATACTACACCATCGTGAAAGAGGTTCTGGGCGAGAAATGGCTCACCAATAAATGGTTCCGCATGGGTACCAGCCGACTGGCAAATCTGCTTTTAAGTGAAGTCATCGGACAGGAAGTGAAATTCTTCTAAGGTAAAAGTGAATAGTGAAAAGTGAAAAATTTGCTACCGCCGTTCTAACTATTTGAACATTTGCGGTAGCAAATTTTTCACTTTTCACTATTACCTTTACCCTTAATTCAGTTCTTCTACGGCATTTACCTCGCCCGTTCCGGCGCTTATTCGCCCTACTGTATCATCACTTCCAATAGCAAGAAGCACGAAGAGAACGAAACAAAATAGTGTGAGCGCCAGTTTACCTGTGCTTCTGCGACGCCGCTCTACCCTATCCACATCTTTGAAAGCCATACGGTGAACGATATAAATATAGGTAAAACCAAAGATAATGGCCAGCAAATATGCCAAAACATCCGAGGGATCATAGGTGCCATGCATGATGCCGAGACCCTGTAGGAACTCATGTGGGATGCAGATAAAAGGCATGACGAGAATGAACATCCAGCAATCATGGATCTTGAAATTCCAGAAACACCCAATCAGAATACTGTAGGCAAAGAGCCACATACCATCAGGCAGGTTGTAAAGCATCCAAGAAGGTACGCCGGCTGGATTATGTTGTAACTCTTCGAGATAATCCAATAGTCCGAAGACCTTGAAGAAATGGAACATCTTCAACGTGTCAGGACGGAAAGAGATATACATCATTCCGCAAAGGAACACGCAAAGAAAAGCAATGCTCACAGTAACGGTCTTAAACAAAATTCTCTTTCTGCCAGGTTTCATAGCATATAGTTACTTTTTGCGCTGGATGACATAATCCAAATAAGCTTTCAAGGCTTGTCGGATAGCTACATCGCTCACTGATTCGTCCAAATATTTCAGGGCCTCTAAATGGAAATCTTCCATACGTTTCTCGGCATATTCTATACCACCTGAACGCTTGGTAAACTCCAATAAAACGGCGATTTCATCGGCATTGATCGTTCCTGCCTTCACCTTCTTTGCAAGATTCATCATCGACTCATACTGAGGATGATTATTCAAGGCGTAGATAACTGGAAGGGTCAGCTTACCCTCAGCCATATCATTACCTGTAGGTTTTCCAATCTCCTTAGAATCGTAATAATCAAAGATATCATCACGTATCTGGAACATGATACCCAAGTTGCGTCCAAACAGACAGGCTTTTTCCACTTCGGATTCAGATGCACCGGCAGAAAGGGCACCAATCGATGCACACGCCTCGAACAGCACAGCCGTCTTCTGCTTGATGACATCGTAATAAATCTCTTCTGAAATTTCGTCGTTTCGGATATTCGACAATTGTAGTAACTCTCCAGAAGCCAGCGTACGTCCCAATTGGGCTAACTTTCTGATAATCTTTTGATTATTTGTATGTGAAACATAAAGCAGTGCAGTGGACAAAATAAAATCGCCTACCAGTATGGCAGCCTTATTATTATAGGTAGCATTAACTGATGCCTGTCCACGACGCTCCTGACTATCATCGACCACATCATCATGAACCAATGAAGCGGTATGAAGGAGTTCAAGACCAATAGCAGAATTTTGGGTAACCTCGGTCACCGATCCGTAATTCTTAGCTATCAGCAACATCAGAATAGGACGCATACGCTTACCACCGCGCTGTCGGATATGACTAAGCACATCAGAGAGCAGGCCATCCCCATGAGTCAACGACTCATTGAAAAGTTCAATAAACTCGTTTAATTCGCGCTCAATAGGTTGTTTAATCAGCGATAATTGGTCCATTTCTTGAATTTTGCTACAAAATTACAGAAAATATCCTTATATGAATAATTTTTTTAGTAATTTTACACGAAAATTCTGAATATCGCATGGAGAAACTCTTTTTACTGGATGCTTACGCCCTGATTTACCGGTCGTACTACGCATTTATCAAGAACCCACGAATCAATTCCAAGGGTCTGAATACATCAGCCATCATAGGCTTTGTCAATACCTTGCAAGAAGTGATTGAAAAGGAGCAACCCAAGTATCTGGGTGTAGCCTTCGATCCACACGGACCTACCTTCCGCAGTGAGAAGTTCCCAGCTTATAAGGCACAACGTGAAGCCACCCCCGAAGATATCCGAAAGGCAGTACCTATCATCAAGGATCTGTTGGCAGCCTATCGTATTCCTGTGCTCCAAGTGGACGGTTATGAAGCCGATGATGTGATAGGAACATTGTCAAAAAAGGCAGATTCCATCGAAGGTATACAGACATTTATGCTCACGCCTGACAAAGACTATGGACAATTGGTTACAGAGAAGGTGTCCATCTACCGTCCTCGTCATGGAGGCGGTTATGAAGTGATGGGACCAAAGGAGGTTTGTGAGAAGTATGGCATTTCAAAAACATCCCAAGTCATCGACCTCCTGGCATTAATGGGCGACTCAGCCGATAACTTCCCCGGTTGCCCTGGCGTGGGGGAAAAGACTGCCACCAAACTCATTAACGACTTCAACTCAGTAGATGAACTCTTAAAACGTACCGAGGAACTGAAAGGAGCACTGAAGAAAAAAGTGGAAGAGCACGTGGACGATATCCGGATGTCATACTTCCTTGCCACCATCTGCACCGAGGTACCCATCGACTTGAATCTTGAAGATTTGGTTCTTCAGTCACCCGACGAGGAAAAACTGACCGCACTCTTCGCTGAACTCGAGTTTAAGTCGCTTACAAACCGAGTTCTTAAAAAAGTTGAAAAGAAACCAAAAACTGATAATTTAGAACTCTCTCTCTTTGCAGAATTTGCACCCGAGGGTACAGTTGAATCGAAATTTTCAAGTTTTGAGACCATTAAAACGACTCCTCACGAATACAAACTCATTGATAATGAGGAAGAAATGCGTAAAATTTGTGACTTTTTCTTGACAAAAGAATTTCTCGTTTTAGATACGGAGACCACTTCAACGTCGGCAATCGATGCAGAATTGGTAGGATTGAGCTTCTCAGTTGAGGAACACAAGGCATTTTATGTACCCGTTCCAACCAATCGTAAAGAAGCGTTGCGAATTGTTAATATCTTTAAAACACTATACGAAAATCCCAAAATCTTAAAAATCGGACAGAATTTGAAGTACGATCTCGAAGTGTTAAAAAATTATGACATCGAATTGAAAGGTCCGATGTGGGACACAATGATAGCCCATTACCTCATCCAACCTGAGTTGCGACACAACATGGACTACATGGCAGAGATCTATCTGAACTATCAGACTGTTCACATCGACGAGCTAATAGGACCAAAGGGTAGAAATCAAAAATCCATGCGAGACCTCCTACCCTCTCAGGTTTACGAATATGCTTGTGAAGATGCCGACATCACCTTGCAGTTGAAAAACAAGCTGGAAGCGGAATTGAAGAAATACGAATGCGAAGACCTTTTCTATCAAATAGAGATGCCATTGATGCCAGTTCTGGCAGAGATGGAGATGAACGGCGTTTGTCTGGATACCGACTCACTGAACGAAACATCGAAAATCCTAACCGACCGCATGAACGAGATTGAAAAGCGTATCTACGAACTCGCCGGGCAGTCGTTCAATATCGCATCACCCAAACAAGTAGGTGAAGTCCTCTTCGACAAACTAAAAATTGTAGAGAAAGCCAAGAAGACCAAGACAGGACAATACGTAACAAGCGAAGAGGTGCTTCAGCAACTGAAGAACAAGCATGAGATTGTGGCTGACATACTGGAACACAGAGGGTTAAAGAAACTTATCGGCACCTATATCGAGGCCCTTCCCAAACTGATTAACCCCCGCACTGGACATATCCACACATCATTTAATCAGACCGTGACCGCCACCGGCCGCCTCTCTTCTTCCGACCCCAATCTGCAAAACATTCCTATCCGCGGCGAGGACGGCAAAGAGATCCGCAAAGCTTTTGTGCCTGAACCCGGATGTCTGTTCTTCTCGGCCGACTACAGCCAGATAGAGTTGCGTGTGATGGCCCATCTTTCGAATGACGAAAACATGATCCGTGTATTCAGTGAAGGCAAAGACCTTCACGCGGCCACCGCTGCCAACATCTACAAAAAGCCTATTGAAGACGTGACTCGCGACGAACGAACGAAGTCCAAGCGAGCCAACTTCGGTATCATCTACGGTATCACCATCTTTGGTTTGGCAGAACGTCTGGATATTCCACGCGACGAAGCTAAGATGCTGATTGAAGGCTACTTCCAGACCTTCCCACAGGTGAAAGACTATATGGAGCAATCGAAAGAGATAGCCCGAAAGCAAGGTTACGTCACTACCCTATTCGGTCGCCGTCGCTATCTGCCCGACATCAACTCACAGAACGCCACCGTGCGCGGTTTTGCGGAGCGAAATGCCATCAACGCCCCCATCCAGGGTACCGCTGCCGATATTATCAAGGTGGCCATGATACGCATCTACAACCGTTTCAAGAACGAAGGCATCAAGAGCAAGATGATTCTGCAGGTTCACGACGAACTCAACTTCAGCGTCTATCCAGAGGAAAAAGACCAGGTAGAGCGCATTGTACTGGAGGAGATGCAGTCGGCCTTTGACATGAAGGTACCCCTCGTAGCTGACTCCGGCTTTGGAAAGAACTGGCTTGAAGCCCACTAAGCCATAAAATCATGACATTAGATATCATATTATTATACCCAATACAAAGTGCTAAACTTAAACATTAATTATCAATTGATGGAACAGCGCATGAATTCCGTGCATTTCCCATCCATGGAGAAAATGAAGAAAGACCTGGACGGGATGAATGATGCACAGATTGCCTTGCAGAAGGAACAAATGCAACAGGTCTTCGACCGCATCAATGTCGTCAACACCCGCGAGGAAGCTTGGACACTCACAGGAAAATTGATCAAGGAGGGCTATAACCTACCGTTTATGATCACCAGCTTCTCCGTAAAGGGAACCATGTCAGTGGTGGTTCAGTTTGACAACTCAAATTATTTTACTAAGAAATCCCTGCTGGCACCTGAGAAAAAAAGCCTGCATTGGCAGTTGGCCAACAATCCGAAGGCACTGGCAAGTGTGAAACCACTCATCAGCGGCAACACACGTAGCTTTGATCAAGCAAAGTTCCCAATTCTAGCAGCCATCATGGAAGCTGCCGGATTTCCATTGGAATATGTCTATACCATTGATAGTTTTTATGAAGCTCCAGAGAACATAATACAAAAACAGTTAGGTATCTTACAAGGGATGCAGAATGCAGATGTGGAGGAATATAAACAGTTTTTGATTAATTATATTTGTGCCGATGAAATACTCTACGATGATGACAGTTTGGCGAAGTTGAACGCTAATAATTCGCAAGTGCTGACTCGCGAAGAGATGATAGACAACTTCAGCAGCCGCTACCTGAAATACGAGAAGTCAAAGGCCCTGACCTATGCCCAGTATAGGACAGCAGGCGAAGGTGAATACAGCAAAGAAAAAGACTATCACTCACTCTTTCGTGAACGCGTCAACGGAACAGTCTCGAACACCGACGATTGGTATAAGCTGTTCAACGTCACATCTACCGACAAGCTCTTCCGCAAGGCTGAAGATCGTATAAGAATCTGGTAAAAAAAGATTAAAATCCATGGTTCTGCTCTCGACTTTGCGTAACTTTCAGTACCTTTGCACCCAGTTTATAATTGATTATAGAAGAAAATGGCATTAAAATGTGGTATTGTAGGGCTGCCTAACGTGGGCAAGTCCACACTTTTCAACTGTCTGTCGAGTGCAAAGGCACAGGCAGCTAACTTCCCTTTCTGTACGATAGAACCCAACGTGGGCGTGATTACCGTACCCGATGAACGACTGACCAAACTTGCTGAGATAGTACACCCAGGACGCATTGTGCCTGCTACCTGTGAAATCGTGGATATCGCAGGTCTTGTAAAAGGTGCTTCGAAGGGTGAAGGCCTTGGAAATAAGTTCCTTGGCAACATCCGTGAGACGGATGCCATCATCCATGTATTGCGTTGTTTTGAGGACGAGAATATCACCCACGTTGATGGTACTATCGACCCCATCCGCGACAAGGAAATCATTGATACCGAACTTCAGTTGAAGGACCTCGAAACCATCGAAGGTCGCTTGGCAAAGACCGAGAAGGCCGCTGCTGCAGGCAACAAGGATGCCAAGGTGGAAGTCACTGTGTTGAAGGCCTATAAAGAGGTGCTCGACCAAGGCAAGAATGCCCGTATCGTAGAGTTCGACAGCAAGGAAGAAAAGGACTGCGCCAAAAACCTGTTTCTGTTGACCTCAAAGCCCGTGCTTTATGTCTGCAACGTAGGCGAAGCTGATGCCAAGGACGGCAATGAGTTTACCAAGAAGGTGGAGGCTCTGGCTAAGGAAGAAGGTGCAGAAACGATGATTATCGCAGCCAAGACAGAAGAGGATATCGCCGAGTTAGAGAGCTACGAGGACAAGCAGATGTTCCTCGATGAACTGGGCTTGGAGGAGAGTGGCGTGAACCGTCTCATCAAAAAGGCCTACGCCCTGCTGAACCTGGAAACCTTTATCACCGCTGGTGAGATGGAAGTGAAGGCCTGGACCTACAAGAAAGGCTGGAAGGCTCCTCAGTGTGCTGGTGTCATCCATACCGACTTCGAGAAGGGTTTTATCCGCGCTGAGGTAATCAAGTACGAGGACTATATCCAGTATGGCTCTGAGGCTGCTGTCCGTGAGGCCGGAAAATTGGCTGTCGAGGGTAAGGACTACGTGGTTCAGGACGGTGATATCATGCACTTCAGATTTAACGTCTAAGGCGGTATTACGTGATAACGATATAACGGAATAACGACAATGATAGAATCCCTTCTTTTCATCACTTGGAATCCATCACTTGAAGCTTTTAGCTTTGGTCCTTTCAGCATCCGCTGGTATTCGCTGATGTGGCTCATCGGCCTTGCTCTGGCCTATCTGATGGTGCGCTGGCTGTACAAGAAGCAGGGCATTCCCTACGAGAAGTTCGAGCCCCTCTTCATCTACTGCTTCATGGGCATCCTGATAGGAGCACGCTTGGGACATTGCATCTTCTATCAGCCCGACTATTTCCTCACATCGTGGAAGGGCTTTGTTGAGATGCTCCTTCCCATCAAAATTACCGCCGACGGCTGGCACATGACCGGCTATCAGGGACTGGCATCACACGGAGGCACCTTTGGCTTAATAATAGCCCTACTGCTCTATGTACGTCAGTTCAAGGTTCCCGTTTGGACGGTGCTCGACAACATCGCCATTGCCACAGGTATCACCGCCTGCTGTATCCGCATTGGCAATCTGATGAACTCAGAAATAGTAGGTAAGATAACGGATGAGAGTCTGCCTTGGGCCTTCTGGTTTGTACAAAACGACGGGCCTCAGAACGTGGTATTACGCCATCCTGGCCAACTCTATGAAGCCATCGCCTATGCCCTACTCTTCCTTATCATGATTATCCTCTATAGGATGTCAGGCAAACGACCAAACGAGCAAACGACCAAACGACCAATTCCCCAAGTTGGTACAGGCTTTTACTTCGGCCTCTGCCTGGCTTATATCTTCACCTTCCGCTTCTTTATAGAGTACTTCAAGGAGGTGCAGGAAGCCTTTGAAGAAGGTCTGCCATTTGATATGGGACAGATACTCAGCATTCCTTTCATCGTCATCGGTGCCTATTACATGATCAAAGGATTGAGAACGAAATAAAATAATGGCCAGAATTTTTTAAATAATGGCCAGAATTCAAAAAATTCTGGCCATTATTAATTATGAATTATAGCTAAATTTATTTTCCTGATACTATCTTCTTGATGTCGTTTAGCTTGTTTAAAGCCTCAAGGGGCGTGAGATTGTTCACGTCGATGCCTAAAATCTCATCGCGCACCTGACAGAGTACGGGGTCATCTAACTGGAAGAACGACAATTGCATACCCTCGCGGCTATTGGCTATTTCCGTGGTGGGCTTCCCTACCCCACCCACTTGGGCATTCTCGCTTTCCAGTTGCTTTAGAATCACGTTAGCACGCTTCACAATGCTACGAGGCATACCTGCAATCTCTGCCACATGGATACCAAACGAGTGTTCTGAGCCACCACGCTCCAGCTTACGCAGGAAGATGACCTTGCCATCAACCTCCTTCACTGAGACATTGTAGTTCTTGATACGGCTGAAGTTTTTCTCCATCTCGTTCAGCTCATGATAGTGGGTTGCGAAGAGCGTACGAGGATGTCCTTTCGCATTCTCATGCAGATATTCCACGATAGCCCAGGCAATCGATATACCATCGTAAGTAGAGGTACCACGACCCAACTCATCGAAGAGCACCAACGAGCGCGAAGAGACGTTGTTCAGGATATTCGAGGCCTCCGTCATTTCCACCATAAACGTAGATTCACCCAAAGAAATATTGTCGGATGCACCTACACGAGTAAAAATCTTATCCACAAGACCGATTCTCGCGGCCTCTGCTGGCACGAAACAACCTATCTGGGCCAGTAGTACTATCAAGGCCGTTTGACGCAACAGCGCCGATTTACCGGCCATATTAGGACCCGTGATGATGATAATCTGCTGACGTTCGTTGTCCAGCAAGATATCATTAGGCACATAACGCTCCTCTACGGGCAGTTCCTTTTCGATGACAGGATGGCGTCCTTGCTTGATATCAATCACCTCTGAGCTATCGATGACAGGACGGATATAATTGTTTTCCTCAGCAGCTTTTGCAAACGCCAATAGACAATCCAGATGGGCAATGATATTCGCATTAATCTGAATCTGAGGAATAAAGGCCTGCATATCAATAATGAGGTCGTTGAAGAGACGGGCCTCCAAGGAGAGTATCTTATCCTCTGCACCCAGAATCTTCTCTTCATACTCCTTCAGTTCTTGCGTGATATAACGCTCAGCCTGAGCCAATGTCTGCTTACGCACCCAGTCAGGTGGCACCTGTTCCTTATAGGTATTTCGCACTTCCAGATAGTAGCCAAACACGTTGTTATAGCCTATCTTCAGGGACGAGATACCCGTTTGCTGAGCCTCGCGTTCCTGTATCTGAAGCAGATAATCCTTTCCACTATAGGCAATGCTACGCAGTTCGTCGAGCTCTTCATTCACCCCACTGCGAATCACGCCACCTTTCTGTACCAATTGTGGTGGATCGTTCTCTATCTCACGTTCTATTCTGTCGCGTAACGACTCACAAAGATTCAGCTGTTCCCCTACCCTTTTCAAGGCTTCATTATCAGCATAGAGACATGCCGTCTTAATAGGTTGGATAGCCTGAAAAGCCGTCTTCAGTTGTACCACCTCTCGTGGTGAAACCCTGCCTACAGCAACCTTCGAGACAATACGTTCCAAGTCGCCGATACGATGTATCTGATCATCCACACACTGGCGGAAATCAGGCTCACGGTAATAATAATCCACGATGTCCAGACGCTCGTTGATAGGCTTTTCGTCTTTAAGTGGAAACACTACCCAGCGGCGCAACAAACGACCACCCATAGGGCTCACCGTACGGTCTATCACGTCGAGCAGCGACTTTCCGTCATCCTGCATGGGCTGTATCAATTCCAAAGAACGAATCGTAAACTTATCCAGACGCACATATTTATCCTCCTCGATACGAGAAATCGAGGTGATATGCCCTATCTGTGTGTGCTGTGTCTGCTCCAGATATTGCAGGATAGCACCAGCTGCTATCACACCATTCTGCAGATGATCTACGCCAAAACCTTTCAGGTTTTTTACACGGAAATGCTTCAGCAACTTCTGACGGGCCGTCTGATCCGTAAACACCCAGTCGTCTAATTGGAACGTAAAGAACTTTGAGCCGAACTTCAGTTCAAAATCCTTCTTCTTATCACGTTCGAAGAGCACCTCCTTAGGAGAAAAGCTGCCCAACAGTTTCTCTACATAGTCGGCAGTACCCTCGCCCGTCAGGAATTCACCTGTAGAAATGTCAAGGAAAGCCACACCCAAAGACGACTTACCAAAATGTACGCAAGCCAGAAAGTTGTTCTCTTTATAGTTCAATACATTATCCGAAAGCGCCACACCCGGGGTCACCAGTTCCGTGATACCACGCTTCACCAGTTTCTTCGTCAGCTTAGGGTCTTCCAACTGGTCACAGATAGCCACACGCTTACCTGCACGGATGAGTTTTGGCAAATAAGTATCCAATGCATGATGAGGGAATCCAGCCATCTCGTCGCCCTTATTATAGCCATTGTTACGATGAGTCAGCGTGATTCCAAGGATTTGAGAAGCTGTGACGGCATCCTCGCAGTAGGTCTCATAGAAGTCGCCACACCTGAACAGCATCACTGCGTCCGGATGTTTTGCCTTCAAGTCGAAAAACTGCTTCATCATCGGGGTCAGTTCCCCATCCTTCTTTGCCATAGTCGTAGAATTTTTTAGGTTGCAAAAGTACGAAAAAAAAGAGAATTAAGATGGTATCATCCCACTTTTTCTTTTGAAAAGAATCAAGAATTAAGAATTATTTCGTATCTTTGCATCACGCATGGAGAAAAAAGACAACAGCCATAAGATTTGGGCAGGCGAAAAGAAACCTTCCATGAAGCGACGCAGCGAAGCGAACAACTACACAGAACGAGGCCTCTATATGGTGACGCTGGTCATTGAGGGACGCCGTCCTCTCTTAGGAACGCTTGTGGGAAATGCAGACAACAAGGAGGGCGATGCAGCTCCCCATGTAGTTCTGTCGCCCTTTGGCGAGCGAGTGAAGCAGTGCTGGCTTGCCATTCAGGAGCACCAACCAGAGATAGAGACGATGAAACTCTGTATCATGCCCGACCACCTCCACGGCATCCTCTTTGTACACGAAAAGATAGACTGCCATTTGGGCCACGTCATCAATGGCTTCAAGGCAGGCACCAGAAAGGCTGCACGCGAACTGGGCATTATCGCCGAGGCAATGCCTCAGCCTACGGAACAGCAAAAGCACCCAGCCACCATCCCCGTTACAAATGCCGCCATTCCTGTCGCGTACGCTGAGGCATCGCCTCGGCCCAATAAAAGCAAGCACCCGGCCCATGGCACCATCTGGGAGCCTAATTACAACGACCGCATCCTGCTGAAGAAGAACCAACTGCAGCATTGGCTGGCCTATCTCGATGAAAACCCCCGTCGCCTGCTGCTGAAGCGTCAACACCCTGATTATTTCACCCAGCTCTCCCCTATCCCCGTCCTCGATACCACCATGCCAGCAATAGGCAATCGTTTCCTCCTGGAACAGCCTATGAAACTACAGGTGCAATGCTCGCGCCACCTCTATCAAGACGAGATAGAACAACGGAAACAGTACTTTCTAGAATCAGGCAGAAATGGTGCTGTCATCGTATCGCCCTGTATCAGTCCTGGTGAACAACAGATTGCTACAGCCTGTATGGCTGAAGGTATCCCCCTTATCGTATTGTTGCTTAAAGGCTTCTCACCTTATTTCAAACCTCAGCCTCGCTATTTCGAAGCCTGTGCTCAAGGGCGTCTGTTGATGCTAGCCCCCTATCCTTTCCAAAACGAAAAGATTGCAGATATGCGACAACGCTGCCTCCAGCTCAATGACCTTGCTGCCCGTATTTGCCAAAAAAAATAGGAACACGCTCTTGGGTGTCCCTATCTTTTTCTTATATAGATAAATCAAGGCAATGCCTCAATTCCCATTACTTCACAATGATCTTCTTGCCGTCACGGATATAGAGACCACGGGTCATGGTCTGTACACGCTGACCCTTCAGGTTGTAGATAGCACCGCTGTAGCGGTTGGCCTGAATTGTATTGATATTAGAAGAAGCATTTTCAAAGCTTATAAGATTTAGCTGGCAATTATCTTTGTAAACACTACCCATACCAATGATAGTGTACTTCGTACCAGCCTCAAGAGTATCTACGTTTACATTAAACTGATTGTATACAGGCAGAGTAACATCACCCACCTTGAAAGTAATGTTCTTGTTTTCTGTACTTACAAACTCAGCATTCATAATCTTCACATAAGCATTGATATTGGCACCTAACTGATCTACGGTGATAGTCTTAGGAGTAACAGCCACACTGTCTTGAATCTTCACATCCATTTCTGTGAATGAGAACTCTGGCAAATTGTTATAACGATAGAGCTTACCCCAGACAGCACCCATCTGACCATTGCCCAAATCACCACTAATAACGTGTCCCTGCTGCAAATTTTTAGAGTTGTTACCATAGAACAACAGATTGTTAGTACCATCAGTCAGATAAATGTACTTACCATTAACGTAGGTTACTGTGTTAGGAACAGACTGACGCTGCTCATTTACAAACCAATAGGAAGCATACTCACCGCCTTTGTCCCATTTTTCATTGGAACTGGTAACATCATCGATAAGGCTTGAGAACAGCATATAGCCTTTATAAACAGTCAGCGTATAGCTCTTGGTGCTAGCTTTATAATCATTATCACCAGCAAACTCTGCCTTCACGGTTACCTGACCCTGAACGCCATTAAAGATTTTGAGGTTATTGCCATCTATCTGAGCGAGGTCATCGCTTGAAAGTGACCATGTAACAGTAGGATTGTTCAACTCATTGGTACCTGCCATCACCTTTACAGAAGGTAACTTTATGCTCTCATCCTTACCACAAGTTGCTTTGGTTTCATAACCCTCTTCAAACTCGATAGTTGTTGCTGTACGAGTGTCAACATCACCGCCACCACCAACAGTTACAACAATCTCTGTTGTACGAACCTGATTCTTTTCAGCAGTAAAGACTACCTCTGTAGCAGAACCTGTCCAAGTACCGACTTTATCCTCAAAAGAATAACCATCCTGAGCATTGAAAGAACCAGGACCATACTTTGCTTCACCACTTGCTGTACAAGTGAAGACAATCTTAGAGATATTGCCAACAGTACTTGAAATGGTAATTGTCTTACCTTTGTAAATACGCATCTGTTCAGCAGTAACTGTACTACCTACTACAGAAACAGTAATACCATCCTTTGTGACTGAATAATCTGAACTTTCAGCAGGTGAAAAATCACCAGGAGTGATTGTAATGTCTGTAGCCCAACCACAGATACCCATCATCATCACTACGAGTAAAGTAAAAATTTTCTTCATAAGCATTTATAATTTAAGTTGAATTTATTCGAATGCAAAAATAGTAAATAAATTCGAACCAACAAAGTTTTTGGCAAAAGATTTTGATATATCGCAGATAAATCGTAATTTTGCAGGTTAGGAAACAATAAAATAAACAAATTATATGGAATACAACTTCAGAGACATTGAGAAGAAATGGCAGAAGCGATGGGTCGACAGCGGTATCTATCGTGTAGTAGAGGATGACAAGAAGAAGAAATTCTACGTCCTGAATATGTTTCCCTACCCCTCTGGGGCTGGTCTTCATGTGGGTCATCCGCTGGGATATATCGCCTCGGACATCTATGCCCGTTACAAGCGTCTGAAGGGCTATAATGTGCTGAACCCTATGGGTTACGATGCCTATGGACTGCCTGCTGAGCAGTATGCCATACAGACTGGCCAACATCCTGCCATCACTACCGAGCAGAACATCAACCGCTATCGTGAGCAGTTGGACAAGATAGGTTTTTCATTCGACTGGAGCCGTGAGGTACGTACTTGTGACCCAGGCTATTACAAATGGACACAATGGGCTTTCCAACGTATGTTCCGCAGTTATTTCAGCACTTCGTCGAACAAGGCACAGCCCACTATCAAACTCATTGAGCACTTCGAATTGATGGGTACAGAGAATTGTCATGCCCTTGGTACCGAAGAGTTGCATTTCACTGCCAGCGACTGGGCTAGCTTCTCAGAGAAGAAGAAGCAGGAGGTGCTGATGAACTACCGTATTGCTTATTTGGCTGAGACGATGGTAAACTGGTGTCCTGCACTGGGTACTGTATTGGCTAACGATGAGGTGATTAACGGTGTTTCTGAGCGTGGTGGCTATCCTGTTGAACAAAAGAAGATGCGCCAATGGTGCTTGCGTACATCAGCTTATGCTCAGCGTTTGCTCGATGGTTTGGATACTATTGATTGGACGGACTCTCTGAAAGAGGCTCAGCGCAACTGGATTGGTCGTTCAGAAGGTACTGAGATGGAATTCAAAGTGGCTGATTCAGAAAAGCACTTCACCATCTTCACCACTCGTGCCGATACCATCTTTGGTGTTACCTTTATGGTTTTGGCGCCTGAGAGTGAGCTCGTTCAGGAGTTGACTACAGCTGAACAGAAGGCAGCTGTCGATGAATATCTGGCATACGTGAAGAAGCGCACGGAGCGCGAACGCCAGATGGATCACTCTGTTACTGGTGTCTTCTCTGGTTCGTATGCCATTAATCCTTTCACAAATGAAAAAATTCCCGTATGGATTTCAGAATATGTATTGGCTGGCTACGGCACAGGTGCCATCATGGCTGTGCCTGCTCACGACTCTCGTGACTACGCCTTTGCCAAGCACTTCAACCTGCCTATCATACCGCTGATTGAGGGTGCCGATGTCAGCGAGGAGAGCTTTGATGCCAAGGAAGGTATCGTGATGAACTCGCCAATGGCTGGTAAGACTGCCCTCAATGGCTTCTCACTTAATGGTCTCACCGTGAAAGAAGCTATCGCTGCCACGAAGAAATTTGTCACAGAACAGGGTTTAGGTCGCGTAAAAGTGAACTATCGTTTGCGTGATGCCATCTTCAGTCGTCAGCGCTACTGGGGCGAGCCGTTCCCCATTTACTATAAGGACGATATGCCTTATATCATTCCCAAGGAGTGCCTGCCACTGGAGTTGCCTGAGATTGATGAATACAAACCCACCGAAACAGGCGAGCCCCCATTGGGACGTGCCAAGAAATGGGCTTGGGACACGAAGACCGACAGTGTAGTCGATTGTTCCGCAATCGACAATAAAACCGTGTTCCCCCTCGAACTGAATACCATGCCTGGCTTTGCCGGTTCTTCAGCTTACTATCTTCGCTATATGGATCCACACAACGACAAGGGTCTTGTAAGTAATGCTGCTGATGAATACTGGCGTAATGTGGACCTTTATGTAGGTGGTTCTGAACATGCTACAGGTCACTTGATTTACAGTCGTTTCTGGAATAAGTTCCTCTATGACTGTGGTTATTCTTGTGAAGAGGAGCCATTCAAGAAGCTCGTCAACCAAGGTATGATTCAGGGACGCTCAAACTTCGTTTATCGTATCGAAGACGAAGGTGCCGACAAGGGTAAGTTTGTAAGCTTGAACCTTCGTGGCAGCTATAAGGAAACCACACCTATCCATGTGGATGTAAATATTGTTTCTGCAGATGTACTCGACATTAATGCCTTCAAGGCTTGGCGTCCTGAATACGAGAATGCAGAGTTCATTCTTGAAGATGGAAAATATATCTGCGGATGGGCAGTAGAGAAGATGTCGAAGTCCATGTACAACGTGGTCAACCCCGATATGATTGTTGAGAAGTATGGTGCCGACACCCTGCGTCTTTACGAAATGTTCCTGGGTCCTGTGGAGCAGTCAAAACCTTGGGATACCAATGGTATTGATGGTTGCCACCGTTTCCTGAAGAAGTTCTGGAATCTCTATCAGAACGGTTTCGAAGAGAGTGAGCCTACTGCCGACAACCTGAAGAGCGTTCATAAGCTCATCAAGAAGGTATCTCAGGATATTGAGCAGTTCTCTTACAACACCTCTATCTCTGCCTTCATGATTTGTGTGAACGAACTTTCACAGCAGAAGTGCAAGAACAAAGAAATGCTGAAGACACTCGTCATTCTCATAGCTCCTTTTGCTCCTCATATTGCAGAGGAACTTTGGGAAATGCTGGGTGAGCAGGGTAGTGTCTGCAATGCTCAGTGGCCTACATGGAATGAAGAGTTCCTCGTTGAGAGTCAGGCAAAGATGGGTGTGGCCTTCAATGGTAAGACCCGCTTTGAGATTCAGGTGGCTGCCGATGCCGACAATGCCTCTATCGAAGCTTTGGTACGTGGCGATGAACGCACAGCTAAATACGTAGAAGATAAGCAGATAGTAAAGATTATCATCGTGCCGAAACGCATGGTGAACATCGTGATTAAGTAGTTCATAGTTCATAATTCATAGTTCATAGTTATTATGACTATACAGCATAAAATCATCTGGAACGAAGCCAAGGACTATTTCTTTATTACCCTTGGTCTGCTGATGTACACCATCGCCTTCACCGTCTTTCTCATGCCTTATGAGATAGTGGCAGGTGGTGTGACAGGTCTGTCGGCTATCATCTACTATGCCACTGGATTCCACATTGAGAACACCTATCTGATCATCAATGGAGTGCTGCTTATCGTAGCGTTGAAAATCCTGGGCTATAAGTTCCTGATGAAAACCATCTATGCTATCTTCATGCTCGCCCTGATGCTGAAATTTGCACAGGATATACTGCCAAAGCAGCCCAACGGACTGCCTTTCAAACTGATGGGCGAGGGGCAGGAGTTCATCTCAATGATTATCGGCTGTACCATCACGGGTATTGCCCTGGCCACCGTGTTCAATAACAATGGCTCTACGGGTGGTACGGATATCATTGCTGCCAGCGTGAACAAGTATAAAAACAATATCTCACTTGGCACCGTGCTCTTTTCCGCCGATTTCTGTATCATTGGCTCTTGTATGTTCTTCCCACAGTTTGGCGACTATATAGAACGTGCCCATAAGGTGACGTTTGGTTTTTGCGTGATGGCGATGGAGAACTATGTGCTCGATTATGTGATGAACCGCAGCAGACAATCTGTACAGTTTATGATTTTCTCGCGCAAATGGCAGGAGATAGCCAATGCCATTGGTACACAGATGAATCATGGCGTCACTATCCTGGATGGTCACGGCTGGTATACTGGCAATAAGATGAAGGTACTCTGTATCCTTGCTAAAAAGCGCGAGAGCACCAATATCTTCCGTCTCATCAAAATGATAGACCCTAATGCCTTTGTATCTCAGAGTGCTGTTATCGGTGTCTATGGTGAGGGATTCGACGAAATGAATGTGAAAATCAAGGAAGAGAAGAAGATAGAAGAAGTTAAGGAAAATTAGAAAGATGAAGATAGTTTTCGCAACTAACAATCAGCATAAATTACAGGAGATACGTCAGATAATGGGCAATAGGGTAGAGGTGCTCTCCCTAAAAGATATTGGCTGTGATGTAGACATTCCTGAAACAGGGCAGACTCTTGAGGAGAATGCCCTGCAAAAAGCACGTTATATCTATGATAACTACCATATTGATTGTTTTGCCGATGATACTGGTCTTGAAGTGGAAGCTCTGAATGGTGCACCTGGCATCTACAGTGCCCGCTATGCCAGCATGGAAACAAATGCTGCCAGTCACGACAGCGAAGCCAATATGGCACGCCTGCTACGAGAACTTAAAGATAAAGATAATCGTAAAGCGCGTTTCCGCACTGTTATCGCCCTTATCCAGAAAAAAGATGTATGCCCTTGTGGTTGTACCAGTATTAAGCAGGAACATCTCTTTGAAGGCATCGTTAACGGTGAGATAACAAAAGAGCGGAGTGGGGTAGAAGGTTTCGGTTATGATCCTATTTTCCGTCCTGAAGGCTTTAAGCAAACTTTTGCTGAAATGACTGCTGAACAGAAAAACGGTATCAGTCATCGTGGAAGGGCGGTGGCGAAACTCTGCGAGTTTCTAAATGATAAATGATAAATGATAAATGAAAAATAACAAATGATAAATGAAAATAATATGCTGAAAGTATTGAGACAACATAGTTTGATATGGCTGATAGCTTTATCATTTTTTATTTTTCATTTATCATTTAGCCCTGCAAGGGCGCAAATAGGCACTTGGAGAGCCTATATGTCATACTATGAGCCACAACAAATCATAAAAGCTGGTAGTAATATACTTTTTGTACGCGCCTCAAATAGTCTCTACAGTTATAACCTTACAGACCATTCTATCACAACCTATGATAAGGTTAATCCACTCAGTGATACCTATATTTCTTATATTGCCTGGAACCAACAAGCCAAGCGTCTTATCATTGTCTATCAAAACGGTAATATAGACCTGATGGACCTGCAGGAGAATATCACCAATATCAGTTCGCTTTACACTAAAACACTTACTGAAAGTAAAACCGTCAATAATATTTACATCTATCAGCAGTATGCCTATCTCTGTATGTCATTTGGCATCATTAAAGTCAATATGGAGCGTGCCGAGATCAGTGAGACATATATGCTCAACCAGAATATAGATACTATTACTGTAAACAATGGAAATATCTATGCACGCAATAAGCAGGGCAAGGTATATACAGCTAACATGACCGACAACCTCATTGATACGAACAACTGGCAGAAGACCGACAGCTATCCCTCGTTCGATGTCAATACAGACGACTGGGACACCTATATTGATATAGTAAGAACATTAAAACCGGGAGGACCACAATACAATGATTTCTACGAATCAAAGTTTGTCAACGGAAAACTATATACTACAGGTGGTGCTTTCCTCTCTGGATTCAGACAAAAAGATAATCCTGGCATCGTACAAATATATAATGGAAGTGAATGGACAATCTATCCAAACGAATTAAAAGATATAACAGGATTCAATTACCAAGATATTAACTGTATTGATATTGATCCTACTGATAATAACAGAGTAATGGTAGGTGGTAGATGTGGGCTCTATGAATTTTATAACGGACAGTTAAATACATTCTATTATAAAAATAATAGTCCTATTCGTCCTGTTACAAGCAGTACTACGGGTAAATATCTTCCTGATGACTATACACTGGTACACGGCATTAAATTTGATGATAGTGGCAACCTTTGGGTTTTAAATAGTCAGGCCAATGGAGTAAATCTTCTGGTACTAAATAAGGATGGTCAATGGAAAAATCATGTTAAAAGTGAATTATATTACTCTAATAACACAACAATGCCAGGACTACGCTGTATGACAATAGATTCTAGAGGTTATCTCTGGTTTGTTAATACCCACTATAATTCACCATCTATTATTTGCTATGACATATGGCAAGATAATATAATAGTTTATAATTCTTTTGTCAATCAAGATGGTACAGCATACGAAAACTGTTATCCATACGACGTTAAAGAAGATCATAGCGGGAATATATGGATAGCTACAAATAATGGGCCGTTCTATTTTAAAAACAGTGAGATAGGACAAAGTAATGCTACCTTACAACAAGAAAAGATAGCACGTAACGATGGTACCAATCTGGCCGACTATCTCCTTAGTGGTATTCCAGTAAATTGTATAGCTATCGATGGTGGTGGACGCAAGTGGTTTGGAACAAATGGAAATGGCGTATTCCTTATAAGCGAAGATAATACAGAACAAATTAAACATTTTACAACTAATAATTCACCTTTGCTATCAGATAATATCAATAACATCTCCATTAATCACCAATCTGGCGAAGTATTTTTCCTTACAGAGAAAGGACTCTGTTCATATATCTCTGATGCCACTGCACCCAGCAATGAAATGACTGATGATAATGTCTATGCCTATCCTAATCCAGTAGAACCAGGCTATACAGGCCTTATAACAGTCGTAGGACTGTCTTTTGATGCCGACGTAAAGATTCTTACCAGTAATGGTAAATTAGTGGCTCAGGGACGCTCTAATGGAGGTACATTCACTTGGGACGGCAAAGATATGCAAGGTAAAAGCGTAGCTAGTGGAATATATATGATAGCAACAGCTACTCAAAAAGGTGAGTCAGGCATTGTTTCTAAAATAGCAATAATAAGATAACACATCAACGGATAGATTAACCTTTATGATTATTAGGTTATCTATTGGTACCATTTGCCGTAGAAAAAAGATAATATTATTTCAAGCCAATACATATCTTAAGCCATTTCAAGTTACTTCTTTCAATAGCTTTAGCAATCAACACAGGGAAGAATATACCACAAAATACATTCAATATATAGAAAAGAAAAAATAGATCCTCATTATAAAATAACTTTTTCCAAAGAATTAATTCTACAAACGGCTGAAATATAAATGACATCAGAAATATCTGATAAATATATTCCCTAAAACTTTCGAATAATGTAGGTATCAGTAAAGCTATTTGCTGACAGATAGAAATCATCATTAAGATACCAAGCAACGAAGTGACAAGTGGTATTTCATACAAGAACGAAAAGATATAAAGTATAGTAACAACTAAACAGGCCTTGTAGTTTTCTAAGTATTTATACAACTCGTAGCGGAAGAAAAATATACCAAAAAAGAAAAATACCAAGTATTTATTCAAGGTAAAGAGGAAAAAATAGTTTTCTGGAGAAAGTGGTGTAAAATCAATAAAAAAGATAACTATGGTAAATAATAAAAATAGTATCATGCTAATGATGCTTTTACTAAGCCATACAAAGAGCGGATACAGCAGCATAAACCAAAAAAGAACAGACAAAAACCAAAGGTGAGCGGAAGGATGCTGATAGTATATATAAAATGACTCAAGGAAATCCCTAACAGAGAATACTACCTTTGTCTTAGTTAATGGATTCATTAATAGTTTAAAAACGTAATAAAATGTTACGAAAAAAAGAAAAGGACAAACTATTCTTTTAATTTTGTCAATGTACAATTTCTTTACTTTCCAATCTTTATTAATTCTACTAAGATATAGTAAACCACCAGAACAAAAAATAAAAAGCGGCATTCTGATAGGAGCAAAAGGTTCAGTAATCTGTTGACAGAACATGTGGTTCAAACCTGTAGAAATATTTATTAACTGAACATGTCCCATGACAACCAATACGATATTCAGACCTCTCAACAAGGCCAACCATTGTATTCTTTCTTTCATAATACTTACAAATTTAAATAAAAAACATTAATTATGACAGATTATTTTATTAATTAAAGAATAATTTGTAATTATTTACTACCTTTGTTTTACTAAACAATAGATAATGTAACTGTACTAAACAATTAATAATTTGTGAATATATTATTTGAAAAAGAAGGTACCTATTCACTACGTGGTATATGTATGTTGATGATTATAGCATCACATATTCCATATACAATGAATAATTCTACAACTTCAATAATACTTCATTACCTACTTTTTGATCATTGGGGAGCTTTTGGAACTGCATTATTCTTTTTATTGTCTGGATATGGTATGTTTCTTTCATTAGAAAGAACAAAAGAAATTAATAGTGACTATCTAATCAATAAATAAAGAAGTGAAATCAGGAAAAGTCAGAAACTGTCAGTTCCCGCCGTGGTAACTGACAGTTTCCATGGAGGAAACTATTAGTTTCCACGCTGGTTACTGTTTGAGAACTACATAATAGTTATTGTTAAGTGAAGCTATTAGAAAAAAGAATGCTGAAACTAACTTAGTTCCAGCATTCTTTCTATAGGTTTCACAGCATCTTTGGCCACCTTTGGATCTACTTCTATCTGAGGCCATTCATACTTCAACGTATTATAGATCTTTAGAAGCGTATTCATCTTCATATACTGACACTCATTGCAGCTGCATTCAAGGCCGCTCTCGCTGATTTCAGGCGGCACAGGGATGAATTCCTTGTCAGGACAGGTGCGTTGCATCTCATGCAGTATTCCGGCCTCTGTAGCCACGATAAAACGCTTCTCTGAGGAATTCTGCGCATAGGTCAGCATCGTGGCCGTAGAGCCCTTTACATCAGCCACAGCGAGCACAGGACCCTTACACTCCAAGTGAGCCATCACTACTGCATCAGGATATTGCTTCTTCAGTTCCATAATCTTATTGACTGAGAAACGCTCATGAACATGACAACCACCATTCCAAAGAATCATATTCCTACCTGTTACCTCATTGATATAATTACCCAGATTATAGTCAGGACCGAAGATAAACTTTCCGTCCTTTGGCAACTGATCTACCACTTTCTTGGCATTACCGCTGGTTACTACTACGTCGGTCAATGCCTTCACTGCTGCTGTTGTATTTACATAACTGATAACCTGATAGCCGGGATGCTCGTCCTTGTATTTCTTCAAGTCCTCTGCCTTACAACTGTCAGCCAGAGAACAGCCAGCATTCAGGTCAGGACAGAGTACCATCTTCTTTGGCGACAACAGCTTACAAGTCTCTGCCATGAAATGTACGCCACACATCACCATGATCTTCGCATCCGTCTCAGCAGCCTTGCGAGCCAAAGCTAATGAGTCGCCAACGAAGTCGGCTACATCCTGAATATCGCCTACCGTATAATAGTGCGCCAGGATAATGGCATCCTTCTCTTTGCAAAGTCTGCGAATTTCTGACTTCAAGTCAATACCTTCAGCTACTGGCTCATCAATAAATCCCTGTTTCTTCCACTCAGTTTTCAACAGCATATCATTATTTTTTTATTTTTCTTTTTTCTTTTAAGATAGAAATGAGTAGTATGATGTGGTGTGGATTAGTGCAAAACTTCTACACCTTTTTCTTGCTCATTTAGTTATACTATAGTGGTTTCACGTTGTTCACAACTGTTGTTGATTCTTTCTTATTGAAAATGAGACAGGTGTGACAGTTTTCCACAATTCTGAAATTCGGTGCAAAATTACTAAGTTTATATCTTTTTTCAGCAAAAAAGCGTGGAAATCTTCAAAAAATAGCGTGGATAAAGGTGTTAATATCCACATATTTGATACCCCTGTGTTTATTTTATATAGTTATCCAATAGTTATCAACAGGGTTATCCACATGCTTATCAACAAAAAATTGAGAATTAAGAATTGAGAATTAAGAATTATGATTACCTTTGCAGGTGATATGAGAAAACTGCGTACCATAGAGATGAAAAGGCTTTCGGTAGAGGAATATCACGAAGCCGAAAAGACACCACTTATAGTAGTATTAGACGATGTGCGATCGATGCACAACGTGGGTAGCGTGTTTCGCACTGCCGATGCTTTCCGTTTAGAAGCAGTTTATCTGTGTGGTATCACGGGTTGTCCACCTCATGCAGAGATTCACAAGACAGCTCTTGGAGCAGAGGATAGTGTTGACTGGCGTTATTTCAAGACGGCTCTTGAAGCTGTAGAAGAACTGAAGGGTAGGGGAGTGACTGTCTATAGTATAGAACAGGCAGAAGGAAGTACTAAACTGCCACAATTTACTCCAGAACCAGGTCGTCGGTATGCTATCGTGATGGGTAACGAAGTAAAAGGAGTTCATCAGGAAGTGATAGATGCTTCAGACGGCTGTTTGGAGATTCCGCAGTTTGGTACCAAGCATTCTATGAATGTATCTGTGACGGCAGGAATTGTGATTTACAAATTTGCCAACGACTTGTAAAGACTTAAAATTGTTAAAAATACAATTGACTTATCGATAGAAAAATACGATTGGTCTTTTTTTACTGTTCAAAAAGTAGAAAAAGTAACGACAAATTAGTATAATAAAGGAAAAATTGTTTAATTTTGCGGCAGATATTAGTAACAAAACCGTAAAGTTAGAACAATTTCAAATGAAACAATTATATTTGTTTCTCATGTTGAGTTATCTGGGCACTGCGACAGTGTCTGCAGGTAATGTATCCATAAACGAAGCACTTCAAAAAGCCAAAACATTTATGCCTTCTCGACAATTCAAAGAAGGCGTGAGGAGTGCACGTTCAAAATCATCTGTAAACAGCAATCAACCATATTATATATTTAATGATCAGCAAGGCCACGGTTTTGTGATTGTCTCTGGCACTGATTGTACAACGCCTGTACTTGGTTATGCCGACAATGGTACCATAGATATTGAAAATATGCCCGAAAACCTGAGTTCGTGGCTTGAAGACTATGCTGAACAGATTAGTGTGATGAAGAAGACGGCTGCCAAGAAACCTGCGGAAAAGCCAATGAAGCCTGCTATTGCCCCATTGATTCATACCACATGGAATCAGAATATGCCCTACAGTCTTATGACACCGACCTACACTAACGATAAACGCGAAACAATACACTATATAACAGGCTGTGTGGCGACGGCTATAGCACAGGTGATGTGTTACTACCAGTGGCCTGAAAACTGTCAAGCTATTCCAGCATATACCACGAGCACACAGCAGATTTTCATGTCTGAGCTCCCAGCTACTACTTTCAAATGGGGTCTTATGCAGGAAAATTACTTGGTTAATACGACAGGTGAGGCTGCTGATGCTGTAGCAGAAGTGATGCTCTATGCGGGTCAGGCCATGAAGATGAATTACGACAAGAGTGGTTCTAAGGCAATGGTTGACTTGACATCAATGGCCGACTGTTTCGGCTATAGCAAGAATGCCTACAAAGCCTATCGTGACGATTATTCAAACACGCTTTGGGAAAACCTGATTTACAATGAGCTGGCTTCCAATCGTCCTGTATTGTACAGCGGACAGTCAGAGTCAGGTGCCCATCAGTTTGTATGCGACGGCTACGATGGCAACGGACTCTTTCATATCAACTGGGGCTGGGGAGGCTCTTGCAATGGCTATTTCCTGTTGTCCCTGGCTAATCCCGATGAAAAAGAGGAAGGCCCAGGCTTTTGTGGTTATGCCGCTGGCCAGTCAGCCATCATAGGATTACAACCGAAATCAGACAATGAGTCAGAGACACCTCATTTTAATACATCTGTCGTAGCATTTGAAGAAAAGTCCTACAGCAGGTCTTCATTCAATGATAATTTTACGGATGTATCTACGGAAGGCTGTTATATCAATGGTAGTTTTAATTATGATCCTTCGACAGCTTACACCATGGAATTAGGTTGGGGACTGTACGAAGGTGGTGAGATCAAGAAAGTATTCAATAGTACAGCAGTTCGTGTCGATACCAAATCGGCCTGTTACTATGCTCCGAAAACCATCAACTTCGGTGCAGGTATGGCTGATGGCACCTATCGTCTGGTTATGGCTTATCGACCAGAGGGAGCCACAACATGGACAACAGCTACCGACCAGCAATGCCTATATGCAGAGATTGATGATAATAAACTCTCCATCAGAGGTGCTCGAAACACCATGTCATATGATGTGAACCAGATAGACTTCATAGGTGAAATGACTCAGCACACCAAGGTAGATGTTGCTGTCAACATCACCAACAACAGCGATAAGATGCGTCAGGATGCTTATTTATGGATGCGCCAAGGCAATGATGCCTGGAAAGAGGTGAGCAAGGGTATTGGCTATTATGAACCAGGTCAGACGGGCGACATATGTCTTGCGTTTACAGCTGAAATGCCTGGCACTTATCAGGTAAAGATTACAACCGACAGCAATGGCAGCAATGTCATGGCTACGTCGGAGTTTACTATTTACGAGGTTAAGAAGACGCTCTGTAATGACGTGCAATATGCCTGCAATATAGGTACCAAGGAGGCAAAAGTGATTAACTATGTTTCATTGATTCTGGAAAACGTCGATATACCTGCTACTGTGACTGTGGATGGAACGGAATACACGGTGACAAGAATAGACGAAAATGCATTCAAAAATGCTTTCTTCCTGAAAGAAGTAAAACTGCCGTCCTCCCTGAAGGAAATTGGTGACTATGCATTCGCATCTTGCAATGAACTGACATACATTCAGTCGGCTATGACGGAGCCTTGTACCATCGGCAAAAATGCCTTTACAACGAATGACAACTCTGTAGAAGAAGCATTAAAGTCTGTTACGTTGTGTGTACCCGTTGGCTCTAAGTCTTGCTATAAATCGGCTGATGTATGGGAGAAATTCCAGCATATCTATCAGGGCGAGTTGAAGGAAACCACCCAGAATGGCATGACCTATACCTATGCCACAGGCGAGGACTTTGCTGAAATCACAGCTGCTGACAAAGCCGTGTTGAAGAATACCGATGTGGTGATACCTTCATCTATTGAGGTGGACGAAAAGACGTATCATGTGAAAACCATCGCAAAGAATGCTTTCCGTCAACTGCCTATGAAGTCGCTTACCATAGAGTCTGGCATCGAGGAAATAGGTGATGGTGCTTTCCGTAATGTCATTGGTCTGCAGACCGTCACACTTCCAGAAGGCCTGAAGAAGATAGGTGAGAATGCATTTATGTATTGTTACGGATTGGAGAAAGTTCATCTGCCGTCAACGCTTCATGAGATAGGCAACTATGCCTTTGCTGACTGCACCAAACTGACTTCTGTCGTATCAGCTATGACAAATCCCTGTACTATTAGCAGTGTGTTTGTCAACTACCGTTGGAATGGCGATGTGCAGGTAGAAGAACATTCATCTGCTGTACTCTATGTGCCGAAGAACTCAAAATCCAACTATACCTCGGATGAAAAATGGAAAGAATTCCCCAATATTGTTGAAGTGGAAATGGAAACATCGGGTATTCACGATATCAAGACAACCAATCACATTTCCGAACAGATATTCAGTATTACCGGCCGTCGCTTATTGCAACCTCAGAAGGGCATCAATATCATTAATGGCAGGAAAGTACTGATGAGATAATAATGCTAAAAGAAAGGCCTTGGAAATGTTCACAAGGCCTTTAATTATATCTTTATTCTTCTGGCGAGAAATCACCTTTTCCTACACCACAAACGGGACATACCCAGTCATCGGGGATATCTTCGAAAGCGGTACCTGGAGCAATACCTCCATCAGGATCACCTACTGCGGGATCATAAACCCATCCGCATACATCGCATACATACTTTTTCATAACAGTTAGTTTTTGTTTTAAGGGTTAATAATATTCTTTATTCTCTCTACAATCATTTCTGGCTTGATGCCTGTCATACAACGGAAATCTCCGTGTATGCAGGGCTTCTGACCGTATATGCTGCACGGACGGCATTCCATATCTAACTGTATGGCGTTTTCCTTTTTCTGATGCCATCCTAAGAAGCCAGCCATAGGGTGGGTGGCACCCCATACGGAAACAACAGGGGTGTTGACCAGTGAGGCCAGATGCATATTGGCAGAGTCCATCGATACCATCACGTCAAGATGACTCATCAGAATCAGTTCCTGCTGCATGGCACTGATATGTTGCGACACGATTGTACACTGTGGCATCTCTTCAATCCATTGTGGGAAGGTAGCGTCTTCATCCTTACCACGTCCGAAGAGCATGATACGAGCATCAGGATAGTCTTTCACAAGCTGTCTGATGACTTCCCTCATCTGCTCCTTAGGATAGATCTTTCCCTGATGGGCAGCAAAGGGTGCTATGCCTATCCACGGCTGTTCCTCTTTTTTCTCCCTGAAAAGCTCAGGCAACAGCGTCAAATCGCCATCCTCTGGCGGGAAGATAGAGGTAAACTGGTTGTCATCGATAGGGAATCCCAGTTTTGCAAATACCTCGGTATAGTTTTCAAAGGAGGTGGGTAGCTGCTGCTTCACCTTCTTCTTCATGTTCTTATTCACCAGCGCATGGCGCATCTTGCGATGCTTGTCGATATGAGCCACCTTGAAGTGTCCTAAGTTAAAGCGCAGGCGCAGGTAATTGGAACGCAGCACGGAATGAAGGTCGGCCACGTGGGTAAACTGTTTGGCAGCCAGACGGCGGTAGAGCTTGTTAAGCCCTTTCACGCCATGATACTCACCTTTCAGGTCGGCTTCCATAAAGTTTACGTTAGGTGCCAGGTTTTCAAAGAACGGACGGGCAAAGCTGCGACTTAATACCGTGATTCTGACATCTGGATATTTCTGTGCTACAGCCCATACTATAGGCACCGTCATTGCTACGTCGCCTAAAGCAGAGAACCTGATTACCAAGATATGCTGATGCTTCACCTTCTTAAATCTTCAATCCTTTAATTTGAATTTTTAAATTTTTGAATTTTTAAATTTTCTTGTAAAGAACGGGATTCGTGCTGGGATCGTTGTACATCTTCATCTGGCGATACACCTTCATCATCTTCGTTCCAGCCTGATAGTCGTCCAATAGCTGGTCGATGGCGGTAGAAAGGTCAACGCGCTGTTCCAGCAATACGTTGAGCTTTGCCTGACAGCGTGCCAGATGGTCTTTATCAGCATCCTGGCGTTCTGTCTGCTCCTTCATGTGCCATATCTTCAACTCCAGGATAGAGAGGCGGTCTACAGCCCATGCCGGACTCTCGGTGTTGAGGCGGGCATCGGGTAGGGGAGTGACATCTGAATAAAGCTGACGGAAATACGAGTCAATCTCTTCAACCAAGTCCGTACGGTCTTGATTGGATTGGTCTATACGGCGTTTCAGAGCCAAGGCATCAGCCAGATCGATGTGAGGATCGCGAATCAAATCCTCCAGATGCCATTGCACGGTGTCAATCCAGCATTTCATGTAGAGTTTATGCTCAATAGTGCCTAACTCATAAGGATTCTTCACTGGCGTATCTACGTCATCGTTCAAATGATAATCACGTATAGCCTGTTGGAAAATCTTGTTCGCTTGTTCAGTAAAATTCATTTCTATTGTATTCATGTATTATTTCAATTTGCAAATATACGTACATTTTCCGAAACAGCCAACTTTTTACCTATTTTTTTGTATGATATGCCATTTTGTTAAATTATACAAAATAATTCATAAATGCAATTATAGTGCACAAAATTTGTTTATCTTTGCAACCGATATAATCATTTTAATCTATACTTACCATGACAGAAACACTAACAAAAGAAATGAAACGCCAGGCAGAAAGAAGGCTGGCCAGTGAAGTAGAACAACTGATGAGTCATCAGGAGTGCGAGATGTTACAATGGACAGGCTCTCAGATAGACTTGATGGAAGCAGCTTACGTAGCATTCGTGTCGTGTACGCTGCAAAACGATGAGGGCAACTACCTCTCGTTTATCGACATAGTGCGGGCTACTTGTAGTTTACTCCATGTTGCGTTGCCAAGGAACCCCTACGAGACGGCAGCGCGAGGCAGGCGACGGAAAGGTCTGCGCAACAGACCGTATTTGGAGCGCTACACCGTCAAGGTGAACCAACGGCCAGAGAGTAGTCCGTTTTGGGAAAAGATTACATCAGTATCATGAAAAACACCATTAGTCAGTCCGCTATCTTTTCAGAAGCGGGCTGATTTTTTCTATTCTATTGTGTATTTTCTCAGTTCGATTAGTTGAAATCAAATATTTTTTTGTAATTTTGCACCCGTCTTTTCAAATGACACCAATTTGTTGCTCAACGATAGAAAAATAAACTAGATCAAAAGTAATCATGGAATCAACCAAAAACAGCTGGCACTTGGGTGAAATCGTCAACCTGTCAAGAACAGCGAAACAATTTAAGACGAGCGGCTCGACGGTTTACGAGCAGTTTGTCGGTTCACGCTATATCTGCATAAGCGAGGCCACGGAAGACCATCGCGGCATTCTCCTCAAGGTTCTCGGAAAGTACCCTTCAGAAGATATTATGATGGTTGGCGGCCAACCTTTCTGCAAGGATGACCGTGAGGAGCTTTTCGAAGGTAAATGCTATTCCAGCTTTCCTTTTCCAGCTGTGAAGGATGTTCAGGAGGTACTTGAAATCCTGCGTAGCAATCCGAGTCTCATTCAAATTTTCGAGGATGCCAAGATGCACATCAATCCGAAATCGAAATACTGGGTGAGTGAGACTGAGAGCCACCTTCTTGGCAAGAGGAAGCCGCAATGCTACGATGCCAGTTCCGAGCAGACTGTTACACCATCGAAAAGCGAGGCACCCTATCGCCTCACGATGGTCTATTTCAATAAAGGAAACTTGACTTGGTAGTTTTACTACAGTGATTTTCCTTTTGCCTTCTTTGCGATTGTCTTGATGAGTCTGTGGTATTGCAAAATGGACTATATTGTTCATTCATATGGTCTATATTACTCTGTAAAATAGACTATATTACTCTGTAATTTCGACTATATTGCAAAGCCGTCAATATAGTTTGACATCGTTGTTGATGTACTCTGGCAATCTTTTATTGCGGTTAATATTTGGAATCTTCAAACTTTTTCCTTACATTTGCACTGTCATTTGCAAATAACACTAAGGATATTTATTGTTGGGTCTATGAAAAGAATGATGATAATGGCTGCGTTGATTGTCGGTATGACGGCAACAGCAATGGCACAGAACATCTCTATGACAGGGCAGTGGTATGCCGACAGATTCAAGAGGCCGACTCGCCACATTCCATCATGATTCACGATCAGGAAAGGAAGAAAATGCCTCACTTCAGCGTGAAGAGGGCAGTGATGCAGCCAAAAGAAGGGGGTGACCCGCTGAAGAGTTGGCGTGACGACATAGTCAGAGAGAGAAGAGAAAAGGAAGGTCGTCCGCTACCGCCTATCAACCCCTTTATGATAAGAAGATAAGTATCGCAAAAACTATCTCAGAAACTTGAGTTATTTTAGTTTGCCGTAGGTCTGATAGACCATATAATATCCATCAGCAAAGAAAGAAAAACTATTGCCTATGGCTTCGTTTAATGTGCCTTGCCACCACTGGTCGTAGGCATAGCTGTTCCAGAGAAGGCCTTCTGACGTGAGGTGCTGGCAACCGAAGTTGAAGATGCTGACCTGCTGGCCTTTCTCTGAATTGAAAGTCTTGTTTCCGTATGCAGGGGTGAACATACCAAAGTCGGTGTACATCACGCCCTCTATGCCCATTTCACGGTAATAGCGCATCAGCAAACCGATATTACCGATAGTATGATCCTCGCGCAGGCCAGTGGCACCGAGATAGGCAATTCGGAGAGGTGCGGGGTGAGAGGTGTTAAGTGTTAAGTGGTTGATGCAATAGCGGGTGGCCTTTGTCAAGTCGTTGTCATCCTGCTCTTCCACCTGTATCAGCAGATGACGGAATTCTTCTGGCACGCTGTCGCCATCGCCTATAACGACGTGAGCCTCTATCCCTTCTTTTTGAAGAGAAGCAATAGCTCCGTCACAAGCCACCACATAGCGGGCGTTGCGCAAGATGCCAAGGGGTATCTCGTGGGATGGGAACTGGCCGTTGGCCACTATCACTACATTAAACATTAAACATTAAACATTAAACATTAAACATTAAACATTAAACATTAAAGATTAAATGTCACTTCTCATTCTTTTCGCCTCTCGCTTCCACTTCATGTAGCCGGCAATGGCGATGACCACATAGAGAGCATAAAGACCGGCCTTGAAGGGTATTCCCTTTTGTATATAGAGGAATGTACATACGATGTCGACCGCCATCCAGAAGAGCCATTGCTCCACGTACTTACGTGCCAAGGCCCACATTCCTACAAACGACAGGGCATTGGTAAACGAATCGAGAACGGGTACGGTAGAGTCTGTCCACGTGGTCAGGACATAATAGATAACGCCCCATGACACAAAGAAGAACACCACGGCAGGCAAATACTGGCGGCGGGGCATATAGATGATAGGCAGGGGCTTTTTCTCTTTGCGAGTCTTCACAAACATCCACACGAAGAGACCATAACAGGCAGCTAAGGTATAGTAGCACGCCATACCGGCATCCCCATAGAGTCCGTGTTGCCAATAGAGGACGATGTCGAGGGCTGGCATGATGATGCCCACCACCCAAAGGGCGATATGAGCACGATACTCCAGCCCGATGTATATCAGGCCGAGTATCGTGGTCAGTATGTCAAGCCAGTCGAAGGTCATGCTTTCTTTGGAGTGACAGGAGTTCAGGAGTTCTAGAGTTCAGACGTTAGAAATTCAAGGACAGGTGAGCCATGAAGTTGAAAGGTGCAGAGGGTGCAAAGCCTGCCTCATAGAGGTCATCGTTACGATAGGCCTCCACCGTACCATCTGCTTTCTGACGGAACTTGGGACTTGCCCAACCGTTGTTGTCGAACTTTGCTGAGAAGAGGTTATAGAGCGACACGCCAAAGGTGGCTTCTTTCAGTCCTAACGGCTTGATGGCAAAGCTATAGCTCAGGTCTACGTTGGTGGTAAAGTGACTGTCGAGCATCATGCTCACCTCGCTTTCAACGTCTCCATTGCTATCGTAATTGGTATAGCTCTTGAAGCCTGAGTTGGTCAGATACTGTTCACCCACAAACTGACTCTGAACTGATGCCTTGAAGTTGTCGTACTTGAAGGTGAAGATATTATTAAACAGCGCATCGGGCGAGAAAGACAAGTGGGTGTCGCCAACATTAACCTTCGTGACTTTATCCTTCAGCGTCACCACGGCATTCTTTACCTTGTTGGTGCTGAACGTGGCATTAGCATCCCATCGGAACCAGTCAACAGGCATCCAGGCAGCCTCCAGTTCAACACCCATGCGATAGCTCTCAGGCACATTTATGGCCTTTGCCTCGCCGATGGGATTCAGTTCGCCAGTCAGCACGAACTGGTCTTTATAATCCATCCAATAAAGATTGAAACCTGCCGTGAAACGGGTGGACTGATACTTATAGCCCACCTCAAGGTCGTTCAGACGCTCTGCCTTCAGACCAATGCCGAAGTTGTCTTCATAGTCGTTACGGGTCGGCTCTTTATGTGCGATGGCATACGAAGCGTAAAAACGATGATTGGGTGTAAGCTGGTAGTTGATGCCAAACTTTGGGTTGAAGAAATTATAATTGTCGTTGAAGTTGAAGACCTTTTGTGTGTGGTCATCATTCCATTCGTCGGTAGGACCATCCATGCGATAGTTCAGATGACGGTACTGCAAATCAACATAAGCACTAAGCCCAGACAGAAATTCCCAGTCCACTTTGCCATAGACGTTCATATCGGTCTTCTTGCCTGTATTGCGATAATACTCCTTGTTAGGAAAAGTGGTGGCTACAGGTTGTGACCATTTCACGAGTCCGAAATGATCACCCACGTACTTGTTCCAACCTCCACCAATGGTAGCCCGCAGTCCTTGGCTATTGTCGAAGTTAAGAGAGGCAACGGCACCATAGAAGTCGTTGTCCATCTTCTTCTGGTTCACCAATGTGCCTTGGACTGTCCAGTCTGTGGTGATTCCATATTCAGCCAGTGTCTCGTCATCATAGCCATAGTCATTCTTATACTGCTCATAATAGCCCTCGCCCTTGGTGTAGTGAAGGGCTACGTTCATGGTCAGAGCCTTCGACAAGAGCTGGTTCCAGAGCAACTGGTAATGCTGCTGATGGTAGTTGTCTGTCTGGTCGTCATAGTAATGCATATTGCCATTGGCATCGGTATACATGAGTCCACATGAGTTGTAGGTGCGCCCATAAAGGCTCTGCTCATACTTCGAAGCGTAGTTCCATGCATGATAGGTCTCTTCCTGTCCGTTAAAGGTGATCAACTTCACGACAGTGTTCTCGCCGAAGTAGCCAGCCTGCAGGAAGTAGCTGTTCAACTTCGTAGAGGCACGATCCAGATAACCCTTTGAGCCAATGTTGCTCAGTCGGCCCTGGAAGCCCCATTTATTGCTTAAGATACCTGTGCTGAAGCGTACTGTCTCCTTATGAGAGGCATAGCTGCCAGCACTCATGTCAACGCCGAAATAGGGATTCTGACTGATGTTCTCGGTCTGCATACTCAACGTGGCACCAAAGGCACCGGCACCATTGGTACTTGTACCTACACCGCGCTGGATCTGCATAGACTGCACGCTGGAGGCGAAGTCGCCCATGTTTACCCAATAGAGACCGGCACTCTCGGCATCGTTGATGGGGATGCCGTTTGCCGTTACGTTCACACGGGTGGGGTCGGTACCACGTACACGCAGTGAGGTGTAGCCAATGCCGTTGCCGGCATCGCTGGTCATCGTGATAGAAGGTGTCAGCGACAGCAGATAAGGCACGTCCTGTCCGTAGTTCACAGCTTTGATTTGGTCCTTGGTCATGTTGGTGAAGGCCATAGGGGTCTTCTTTGAGGCACGTGTAGATACCACCTGCACCTCCTGTAGTTGCACGTTAGTCAGTGAGTCACCTGATACTGCTGCACGCTTTGCAGCGTTCTCTGCCATTGCATTCATAGCAACGAATGCTGTTAATCCCAAAAGAATCTTTTTCATTCCCTTTTTCAATTTTTAATTTTATAATTTTTAAATTGTTAATGTAAAAAAGGGGGCTTTTATTGATAACAAATTCCATCCCTACGCCGGTATTGTCCGAATCAGGTTAGAGGGTATCATCTCAGCCCGAACTATCGGGCACCCCTTGAATTTCTTTATTTTAATTTGGAGTTTAAAAGTTGCATTATTGCAGAACTGTCGTCTGAACTCCAGCAACTTCTGTAACTCCAGTAACTCCTACAGAGTATGCTTTATCCGAAGAACTCGCCGTCGCCCTGCTGGTCGTAGCTGCTGCCATCGAAGCAGTGGGTGCAGACATGGTTCTTGGGCAGACCTATCGACTTGATAAGGTCTTCCAGATGGGCGAACTTCAGCGAGGTGAGACCCAGACGGCGAGCTATCTCATCCACCATGCGCTTGTATTCTGGAGAGTCGGTCTTGGCATACTGGTCGAGCTTGGCCTTGTCGTCGCCCTCGAAGTCGCGGATAATGCGACGTGTGATGAGTTCCAGGTCGCTCTTTGAGCTGGTGAAACCGATAAACGGACAGCCATAGACCAGTGGAGGACAAGAGATGCGCACATGCACCTCCTTGGCACCGTTCTGTACGAACTCACGGGCATTATCGCGAAGCTGGGTGCCACGCACAATACTATCGTCGCAGAACACCACGCGCTGATCCTTCAGCAAGGCTCCGTTGGGGATGAGCTTCATCTTTGCCACAAGGTCGCGACGGCTCTGGTTTCCTGGTGTAAACGAGCGGGGCCAGGTAGGCGTATATTTCAGTACAGCACGCTTATAGGGGATACCGGAACCCTCGGCATAGCCCAGGGCCATACCTACGCCAGAGTCAGGGATACCGCATACCAGGTCGGCTTCAACATCATCCTTCTCACCCATCATGCGTCCGTTCTTCTCGCGTACATATTCTGTATTAATACCTTCGTAGTTGGAGGCTGGGAAACCATAGTAGACCCAGAGGAATGAACAGATCTGACAACGCTTGAAGGCAGGCTGCAGCACCTCGAAGCCGTCGGCATGGATACGGACAATCTCGCCGGGACCTAAGTCGCGCACGGACTTATAGTCCAGATTGGGGAAACTGGTGGTCTCGCTACATACGGCGTATGCCTTCACACAGTCATCTGTACCAATAGGGGAAAGCTGATGGGTCTCTTTCTTTCCGATAACGATTGGTGTACGTCCCAGGAAGTCGCGGGCAGCGATGATGCCGTCCTCGGTGAGGATGAGCATAGAGCACGAACCCTTGATCTTACGATACACCAGATTGATGCCCTCAACGAAAGTAGATCCCATATTAATGATTAGTGCCACCAACTCTGTCTGATTCAGGTTGTTGGCACTTTGTTCGCTGAGGTGCATACGCTGGGCAAGCAGTTCGTCGGCAATCTCATGCAGGTTGTTGATCTTGGCTACCGTCACCACGGCATAGCGGCCCAGATGGGAGTTGATAATGATAGGCTGAGGATCGGTGTCGCTAATCACACCCAGGCCTTGATTGCCACAGAACTCATGCAGCTCATCCTCAAACTTCGAACGGAAGTAGTCGCGCTCCAGTGAGTGGATGCTGCGGGAAAATCCCTTTTCCTTATCGAAGGTCACAAGACCTGCTCGTTTGGTACCAAGATGTGAGTTGTAATCTGTGCCGTAAAACAAGTCGTTTACGCAGTCACGTGTAGAAATAGTGCCGAAAAATCCGCCCATCGTGTTATCGCTGTTTTTATTTTCGGATGCAAAGGTACGAATTTTAAGTGAAAAGTGAAAAGTGAAAAGTGAAAAATTTGCTACCGCTTATCGTTTTTTTTATTCTCGTTGGCTTTCTCGCCTACATCTTTTTGGAATAGGGGTGAAGAATGATGTATCTTTGCACCGTTGAAAGTAACAAACATATTTTACCATGAAAACACAAATTGATCTGAATGAGAAACTGTCTGAGCACTTTACGCTTAGGGAGATGGTACAGTCTGGAACGGCTGTAAGACTGGGAATCGATAACCAGCCGACGATGGCTGACGTGGAGCGGATGAAGGCACTGTGCAACAATGTGCTGGAACCGATGAGGCTACGCTTCGGGGTGATCCGCATCACCAGCGGCTATCGCTGCGAGATGCTGAACAAGGCCGTGGGAGGCGTGAGCAATTCGCAGCACCTGAGGGGCGAGGCTGCCGACCTGCACTGCTCGTCTGTGAAAAATGCCAAGACGATGGCCTGCTATGTGAAGGAAAAGCTGACGTTCGACCAGCTGTTGATAGAACGGGTGCTGCACAACGGCTGCTGCTGGATTCACGTCTCGTATGTGATAGAGACAGAGAGTAGGAAAAACCGCAAGGTAACGAGAGAATTAACCAAGTATTAACCCAAAAAAGAAAAGACCATGAAAGACAAGAAAGAAATCTGGAAGTTCGTGATTCAGACTGCTATCAGCATTCTGTCGGCTATTGCCACTGCACTGGGAGTCACCAGCTGTATTGCGTAGTGTATTTTAAGTATCGAACCACTTCTGTACAAAGGGCAGTTGCATCGCGCAGCTGCCCTTTTTTTTCGTCTGAAATGCTGGTGATGTTACTCACCGATTAGTGTAAGTGCGAACGCTATTGGTTGTTATTCATCGTCACTTACAGAACTTATACCTCTACAAGTAAGGATTTATGATCCAACTATTGAAAACACACCATTCCCTAAGACTCCAATACAGGTTCCTGAAGTCTAATGCTCGACGAGTCTTGCAACGGTTGTACTCTGCGGTGATTCTGTAGCAAAACTATTGTCTTTTATCTTCTTCTATCTCCTTTTAACTCCCTCTATCTCCAAAGCAAGCGGAGCTTGTGAAAGTTGAATGATATTATTATTGCATGTATTCTATATCTTTATAAGTGCCAACAATTGAAGTTGTTGAATCCCTTTTTAGATCATCAAAATGTCGGTGTACGACAATGGGCAGCATTTGCTCTTCTAACCATTGAACAAAGAAAAGCTGAAAACACACTCAGAGAAATTATGAACGTTTTCGTGTGAGCGATGAGAGTCTCCGTTGTATCTTAAGAGAATCGTATGGTTTGGACAGTCCTAATGAGCTAACCAATCTGGAGAAACGTCAAATGATCACTTAGAACCCACCGATCTGCCGGTTGATCCGTATTCTTATAATGTGTTAAAAGTATGTCAAACGATGTGTATTCTAAGATTTCTTCGTATCTTTGCCCACAAATTTCGACGAGATATGATAGTAGCCAATCCTATTTACGACATCGTCTTCAAGTATCTGATGGAAGACGAGCGCATTGCCCGCACCATTCTCTCGGCCCTGCTGAAGAAGAACGTGGTAGAGGTGGAGGTGCGCCCACATGAATATGCCAACGACCAGCGCGACACGCTATCGGTTTACCGCATTGACTTCGGAGCCACCATCCGCGAGGACGACGGCTCGGAGCACCTGATTCTTGTGGAGCTGCAGAAGACCTGGCTTGAGACCGAGACGCTGCGCTTCCGGCAGTACCTCGGCGTGCACTATTCCAACCCGAAGAACATGAAGGGCGACTATGCCTTGCCAACCGTTGCGGTATACCTGCTGGGACATAAAGTGGGCGACATCGAGGAACCCGTGATCTATGTCCATCATCAGCCGATGGACTACAACGGCAACCTGGTGACGAAAGGACTTCCCAACCCCTTCGTGGAGAGCCTGACCCACGACAGCATCATCGTACAGATTCCACGCCTGCACGGCCAGATCAACAACCGTCTGGACATGGTGCTGAGCATCTTCGACCAGACGAGGAAAGACGAGATGGACGAGCATATCCTCCGTCTTGACGAGCAGGTCTACTCTGACGACCGTGACATGGAGCGCATCATCCACCGACTGACGATGGCGGCGGCCGATGCCGATATGCGGCATCGCATGAACGTGGAGGACGAGTACTTCTCGATCATAGAGAAGCGCGATACGGAAATACTCCTGAAGGACCAGCAGCTTGCCGAGAAGAACGCTCAAC
>Ga0247610_10000559_pt1 | contig 50878 bp, 64 predicted proteins | sample 174DNAGHGhighgp2_FD_193483 | JGI IMG/M metagenome (GOLD analysis project Ga0247610, IMG submission 193483) | Sheep rumen microbial communities from Palmerston North, Manawatu-Wanganui, New Zealand - 1742 DNA GHGhigh gp2 | ecosystem: Host-associated > Mammals > Digestive system > Stomach > Rumen...
CAGCTGTCAGAGAGGTGCAGCCATCGTACATGGAGGCGCAGCCGCCTTCGCCGATGGTGGTCAGTTGTGGCATATCAGCCGCAGCTGTCAGAGAGGTGCAGCCATAGTACATGGAGTAGCAGCCGCTGTGGCCGATGGTGGTCAGTTGTGGCATATTAGCCGCAGCTGTGAGAGAGGTGCAGCCATGGTACATGCCGGCGCAGCCGCCTTCGCCGATGGTGGTCAGTTGTGGCATATCAGCCGCAGCTGTGAGAGAGGTGCAGCCATTGTACATGGAGGAGCAGCCGCCTTCGCCGATGGTGGTGACGTTTGGCATCGCGGCCGCAGCTGTGAGAGAGGTGTTCAAACTTTTTTCTCCGAGGCTGGCAAACAATAAAGCAAACCCCCACGCCGGAATTTCTGTAATTTCTATGTCTTTATCGAGCAGGCTCATGATGTTTCCGCCCGCTGCGATTTTACCCATCATTTCAAAATGTGAGAATAACGGCGTATCCGCTACTTCGGGGAAAGTTCCAAGACCGTTGGGGTTATCGCCGCGCAGATACACGCGGTCACCAATTTCAGTAAGCGTCAGTGTGGCAAACGTATGCGTGCCATCGGAGGTGGTGTGTTGCCACTCTTGCCAGGTCTCACCATCAGTGCTGTATTCCAATTCGGGAGCTGTTGTCAGTGTGGATAACATAGACACTGTGCTGTTCGCCTCTTGAGCCTCGAAGTACATGTAATCAACCGTGGGCGTCGGCGGCACTGGCTGTTCAAGTGCATCAACAATAAGTGGCATAGCCTGATTGCCTTGCTGCTTAATAGCTTCGTATGATTCGGAGCCTGCAAGGCTATCAGCAATAAGTGGCGTGGCCTGATTACCCTGTTCTTGCGCAAGTGTAGTATCAATTTGAACTTCAGAGGCCTTAGCAGCATCAATCACATTGGGCGCAGCTTGATTACCCTGCTGCTGGGCTAATTCCATATTTGTCATATTGTTCTAAATTATACTGTTTGATTAAGTTAATTAACTTTTCTGCATATTTCGGGTCAGTAGCATAACCACAGGCTTTAATAGCTTTTGCTTGAGCTTCAGGTGTTTTAGCAGACAGCACAGAGATATAACGCTTGCTAAATAAAAACAATCTATTATGGTCTCTGAAGCTGTCTTCGTATGATTTATATTTACGGAACTTAGAAACTATACGTGTTTTTACTCCGTTAATATATTCATAGGTAGTACACTCTACTGCCGAGCCGTCCCAATTAGCATTTGGTTTGCCGGTAGCTTTCATACCGAAAAGATTGTTACCTGGTGTGGATTTACCCCAGCCAGTTTCGAGTATAGCTTGTGCGATACACACCGAAGGGAGCAAAGCAGTATCTCGACATGCTGCTATTGCAGGCCGAGATACTGAATTGAGAAAATCTGTTTGCTTACTCATCGTTGTTTTTTAGAATTTAATATCCACACCATACATGGGCTTTTCTAATTTAACGGGTGTACTGAGAATAGTTGTGCCAGTATGCGTAAAGGCCATAAGCCCTGATGGGAAGACAGTGCATTCGTAATAATATGGTGCACTGGTGTTGCCCGTCTCTGAAATACGATAAGCAGCTAAGCCGCTACAGGCCGGGGGTAATTCGCCGATGCCTATAGTCACAGCAAGAAGGGCAAATCCGCTAATCATTTCCGCTGATTCTTTTTCTATTGTGAAAAGCTCATCAGGCGTTAGGCTGTTAAAAAGCGCGCTAATATCTTCATATATTTCACCTGGCTCTACTTGAGAAACGGCATCCACGTTATTTTTACAGAAGTCTAAAAACTCGGAGCTAAGAGCCATAAAAATAAATGCTTGCGGTTCTTGCTCCTCAGACTCTGGGGTATAAATCTCTTTAAGGTGAAAAAAAGCAAGTTTTGGACTGACAATTTTCATATTGTCATAAAGTGTTTGAGCTACCGTTTCATCGGCTTGAGCAGCTTCAACGGGATAGTCATCAAGCTCTGCAAACGTAAAGGCTGCCTGCTCGGGCAAAATGTATGAACTTCCGCCGCCGCCGAATTCACCGGCTAAGGCCGCGTCTAGCAAATTGGGTGCAGCTTGATTACCCTGCTGCTGGGCTAATTCCATATTTGTCATTTTTCTAATTTTTCTAAAAGTGATTTAATAAGTTCTCTGTTTGTTTCGTCCAAAAGGACTTCTTTGATTTTTCGTGCGGTGTCTTCAATTTCAGCTTTACGCTTATCTGTGTTCTTTTCATAAATGCTTTTTAGCTCTATGAAGCATGTAAAGATTGTACCCAGACCTGTGAATATTGGCAGCATAACAAAAGCTTTGCCGCTTTGAGCTGCTAAAATAAAGAAGCTAAGTACCTGAATAGCATCTATGCAAGTAAGTACTGCAAGCATATTCAAGTATTTAACGAGCTTCTCGACAGTCAGCCGCAGTTTTCTGGAGCTACGATATTCGCCACGGGCTTTAGCTTTACGCACACCAGATATTAGGTCCAGTGCTACGGCTAGAACACACATCAAATAACAGACGCACAGAAAGAATAAAGGTAGTGTAAATGTTTTCATTATTTCACAACAGTATATCCCGTAAAGGAAACGTTAAGATTATTCTCAAGTAAATGGCGTAGTCTGTTGACATCGTCAGCATCCAATTCTATTAAGTTAAATAAACTAATAGTTGGTTTGGTCTCTAGCTCTTTATCCATAGCCATAACGGTATTTTTAGCGAACTCCGGAATAGCGTCGTCTGTTAAATTCAATTTATCAAGACTTGATTGAATAAATGGACGAACCGCTGATTGCAAAGTTGGCATAAATAAAAAGCCCAAGTCATTAGCGATGGAATAGTCAGCAGAAACAGGAAAGAATTTACGGGCCCACGCGTTAGCGCGCTCAACAGAATCAAGCTTATTAAGATAAGCCCCAGCAAGTGTACTGGCTAAGGGCCTAAGCCACTCAGTGATGACCGCAACTAATTTATCTAAGTTAGTATATTCCATAATAAGGTTTTTTAAGTAAGGACTCGGCATATCTCAGCCGAGTCCCTGACGTGTGAAAAGAAACTACTAACCGTTGGTCGTGACTGTTGAACTTGATTGAGTTACAGGCGCTTCAGGCGCAGGCGGAAACGGACCCCAGCCTGGCGCTATATTGCCGTTGGGAACCATGAGGCGCGTAAGACCAAACAAATCGTTGACTTGCTTTTGAATGCAAGCCACCGCGGCGTTGTTGGTGCCATTGTACAGCATCTGCTGAGCTTGAAAGTCGTTGAGCTGCTGTTTCACGCTGGCGACCTGCTCGTTGGTGTAGAGCTTCGAACGAAGTTCTGCCAATTCACCGTCTTTCGCAATAGATTCACGAACGAGGCCTAGCTCATAGCGTGTAACCGGCCGGTCATCACCATCATGGCGCGGACCGCGTCCAAACCATCCGTTCATCATTCCAAGTGCGCCAGCTGTTCCGACAGCGCCCAGCACAGTGTTCAAAGAACCCTGGCCTTGAGATGTTACGTTCATCTCTCCATTTTCTGTTTTAATCTTCATAATGCTTAAGATTTAGGATTAAAAAAAAACTATTTAGCCCCTTCGGCTTTTTTCTTAAAAAGTGACCAGGGCTTTTTACCTGTTTTCAATCTAGCCACTAAGTTCTTGAAGGCTTCTTTCTGCGCTTCGGTCAATGTTACTTTTTTAATTTCAGGCATAACTTTTATAATTTAATGAGTTTATAACATTTCTGTAACAGCATACCTTAATATGCGCATATCTGGTGCTTTAATTGCTCTAATCTCCAAAACACTATTAGCTGCCAAAGTATGCTCGGTATATTTTAACACGGATTCATTATCTGTATCAATAGTGTTTATGGTAATATTACGTGGCGTAGCTGTTGTATTAACTAAATATATATAATAAACAGCTTGAACCGGGAAGTTACTTGGTACTAAATCTACCCTTAGATTGACACTGGAGTCTAAGAGATAACCACATCTAATATTAGTGCCGAGACGTGGTATATCTTCGGCATCAGTTTGCATCTTCGGGTCTATGAAAGAAGGCGCTTGCCCAATATAAAAGTCAGCTCCAAGGTTCTCACGTGAAAAAGTACCATCTTCACTAATATTATAACGACCGCCAATGCGCTCGACCAAATCAACACGATGCGTTAACTTATCCAAGCCAACATCCGTTGAATTTTCAACATAAGCTGTTGCTGGAAACTTAGTCTCTTCAGGTGTATACTGCACTGAGGAGCCCAGAGGTATAACATCCCAGTTAACAGCTACTGTAAATTTGGGACGAGAAACACCCGGGTCTATTTCATGCGTTTTATATCCAGTTAAAGCGCTGCCATGACTAGTATATGTTGCAACCAGTTGCTCCGTTAAATTAACTTTATCGTATGCGTATATAGTAAATGAACTAGTATTGTTAGTTTTTTCGGCCTCTTTAACGTAAAAAATAGTATCAGTTCCAAATGTATTGCGCCTTACTGCTGCATCAACAACAAAAGTATTATCTGTATAGGCGAAGCTCTTGACAGCCATAGCCCATGTATTGTTACCAGCCTCGTCATAAATAACGGCGAAGCCAGACGTAAAAACAGGCTGACTTGCTATATTAAAGTTGTGATAATTACCAGGAGTAAAAGATAGATAAAACTTAGGATATTGATTTACGGCTGGCTGCGTAGCCAGATTTGCCATGCCGTAAAAACGCATACCAGTGCCGAGTGCGTTGAGCAATTCCTGCAAGATATTGTTCAAGCCAGGGCCTGTTATTTCATTAGCAGCATTAGCTTTTATATAAGCATTTATATCAGCAATTAGATTCTCGTACATATTTAAGAATTACTAAAGTCATTATTATAGTCATTGTTAAAATCGCCATGCACACCCGGTATGTATCCGCTAGGATTAGCGGCCACTAAATCGACGTCAAAAGACATGTTCACAAGGGCTAAATGTCCTTGTTCATCCCAGTCAACATCCATCGTCATTGTCATGGGCTCTAAACGTTCGCTGTAATTAGGAAAATCATATCGCGTTACAAACTTATTGTCACAAATACGCATTATACGCAAAGAATCACATAAATATTCGGGTGCAGAAAAAGCGCATCTATACGTTTTTTTACTTACAGCTGATTGCACAAAATTATAACCCAACCTGGATATTAATTCCTCTTCAAAAGTATATTCAGGTTTGCCTAATAAAGTGTCAATAAAGCAGCTCGGCTTGTAGCCATATTCGTATGGTATTATTCTACGGCCTATAGCTAAGTTAGTAGTATTCCACCACTTAAGTTCTATATAGTTGTGTATATCATCAGTGACATAAAGCCTGTCTGAATAATAATCATAGTTTTCAAAAGTATATTGTCTTCTAAATCGTAACACAATAGACATAGGACCTAGAGGCCAGGCACCATTGGGGAATTCTAAATAGCCGGGCTCTGAAACTACAAGTATTTTTCCGCCTAATACTTCTAAATGAAGGCTATTGATAAAATCATCAAAACTGGGGCCTAAACTTACACTAATAGTTGATACAATGCTAGTACCATCACCGAATACAATACGAATAGCATTGCAGTCAACGGGCTGTGCGCTATCATACTCAATGTCTGTATAAATGTAAAAACTAGGAATATATACCCTGTTTTTAGCTCTGTCAAAATGCACAATGCGCTTATAGGGCACGGTAAAGGCATAATCATTACGTTCGTCTAAGCTACTAAGCTTATCGAATGTTAAATGCTGCCAGTCATAACTCGTGAACCCAGAAGCTTTATAAAATGGTATAACAGAACTATATAACATACGGCGAATATAATAAAAAATTCAATATAAATATAAAATCTAAAATTTTTAGTTCTTTTTAGCCTTTATGTAAAAGTTTAACTGTAGCGTATCTGGAATCTAAATCCAGTTTATAGCTTAAAATAAAGCCTTCGCCAAAGCGCGTATTAATAAGCTTCTCCATATCAATATCGGCATCTACGGGTATCTGTATCTCCTGTATAAAATACCTGGCCCGTTCTTTGACTTGATAAGTGCAGTGGTCGGTAAGCACGCTTGCAAAATTCCATCTATAATATTGCAATAATTCATAAGAAGTTGCTTTATAATTAGTCGGCCATAGATTATATGGGTAATTATTCAAACCGTGTATATCACACCGGGTTACTTTTGTGTATGTTAAGCGTATATCACCTGTTCTGCCATCTCTAGCTGGAACTAATAAGGCTATGGCGTCTGACCTTTCGCTCATGCTTGCATACATATAATCGACGTCGGTTTTGAAGTCACCCAAAACTATCTCTTTGGTATCTAAAGTACGGCAAGGCTCTTCTAAGCACTTAATCTCTAAAGGCTTAAATAATTCTAGAGCATCGTCTGAATCGGCGGCCATTTTTATTGTAGAATACAGATAGCTATTATCAGCCTGAATTTTTCCTTGGCCATAGTCTATAATAGCTTTTGTATAGGCATCACGTATGGCTAAAGTATCGTATTGTACATTGTCAAGTTTATTAATACCATAAAACCAAGATATGTGTTCTAGACGCAATCTGCCGGATTCATCTACAAAATAATATATTTGAAAAGCATCACGCAGCATATCAAATATTTTTTTCAAAGACAGATTTATCTTCTGGGCCTCTACGTTAAATAATCCGGCTTGTATATTAGAGATATGAGTTAAATAAATCAAAGGCATGGGCACTGAAACTTGTTGCGCTGGTAATAGCATGTTAGAATTACTATACAAAATAGAGCTATATTCACTAGTCTGTGCAAATTTTATATTTGGTGCGACTTTTTGTAATAGCTTAGATATTGCGGCGCCAACAGTAAAAAAATGATGTTGCTCAGTATTGTAATACCAAGGTGCTAAGATACTGATAAAATTATTTGACAACACTGCATAAAAAGATACGCCTGACCAAAAATATTGACCAATTGGTATAAAATGCTGCCTAATGCTGGAACCTTGTGTATTTTTATATGTATAATAGCTATATGAGCCCTTAGCGCCAAGTCCGGCATCGGTTAATTGCATCTGAGTGGAGCCATGCAGTCTAACATAAAACATATCATAAGATACAGGCCTTATTAAATGAGCATCTTGTAAGCGACCGTCGAATATTGTCTTATACAATTCGGTGCTATAAATAATAGGCTTATATACAAAATATTTATACGCTGAGCCAGTATACGCAAAATCATTCGCACTAAGTTCTACTGTAAAACTTGCAGCATTATCAGATGCATAGTCTTGCACTTCAATATTAGGTGATACTTTTTTTGTAGTAAGAATACGGCAAAAAACATTAAAAACATTATGATTACGCACAGCACACCGGTCTGTTGTATCTTGTAAGTTAATAAACTGCGTGCCAGAAATATTATCGGGAGAAAATAAGCATGACGTGCTTACTGGCGTGGTTGACATGTAAACAGTAGTATTATCACTTTTTCTATTTATAGTTAATATACGAGTACTGGGATTGATTAATATATACCAATTTGACTCGTCATTATTAAAACGAACAATGCTATTTGTTGGTTGGTATACCTGGGCTATTTGATTATCTGATGTAGTAGCATAATAAAAACCGGCTGGACTGTCAATTATACTGCTGCCGGGCTCACGATAGTTTCCACCTACAATTTCAATTTCAGCCTGTCGACCCGCTAATTGAAAACCAAACTTACTAAGATATAAAATTCTAGCATAGTCTGGGGCCCATTTTTCTTTAACCCAATCAGGCCGTATGTTAAAAATCTTAGCGTAAAAACGCCAAACCAATAACTCAGCCCAAATAATACCAGCTGTAGGTATTAAAGCCCAAAAAATATTATTGTCAGGCTGTATGCTCTGTTGATAATTGTTTATAATATTTGAAATAAAATCATCTGGGGTTTCTTGGTATGTAATATCAACTTCTGTGGCTGAGCCTCCAACAATATTAGTAATAGTCTCTGCGCCGTCCACATATACCTGCAGCATAGCTGGTATATTAAACTCTAAGCTACTGTGCTGGTATCCGCCCTTAGCTATATTAACTGTAGTATTAAGGCACTTATCTAAATATGCTTTATAACTACTATTAGTAAAATCAACAGTAAGTTGTCGTCTGTCATAGTCCAAAGAGCACTCAGCCTTTGTAAACGGCAAGCTCTTATATATGCTATAATAGCTCGATTGTGAATAATCATATCGTTCAATCTCAAATACCAAAGCGTCCTCGGCGGTAATAGCTTCTATATAATCAAAAGTTCCGGCCTTAAATATTAGGTCTGAGTTCAAAACAGTAGCATATCCCATATTATCTGAAGACCTTGCTTTATCAATGGATAGCTTAGAAAAAACAGGATGCGTGTATCTAGTTTCAAACTTAAAAAAAGAATCAGATGCTGGAGAAAAAACTCTTGAGTCCCACGAAATTATATAAGATGTATGTGAATCTATTGGAAACTGCCTGGTAACTTCTGTAACTAAGTAAAAATCATTTACGCCTAATAATTCACCATCTTGAAAAACAGCTACCTTAACGGCTCGTCCTAAAAAATCATCGCTTAAATTAAAATAAATACCGCCGATTTGACCTTGCGTTATAAGCTCAGTACTATTATAATCATAAGTATCATAATACGTACCAGTGGAAGTTAATCCTGTATTATAACGTATACGCGCTCCGCGTACTCGCGTTAAGCTAAATCTATATTTTTGTTTTTTCATATTTTTATTGATGCCTTATAATTGTACGTGTATTACCATTAATTATTACAGTAGCGTCTCCAAACTCATGAATCTGCCTTTTATTCTGCTTAATCAAAGTACCTAAAGAAGACTCGATATTACTAAGGTTAATGCTAGGCTGCAAAATTTGCTGTATATTATTTATAGACTCTGAACGGCCCTGCATGTACGTACCCTCATTGAGACTATTAATCAAACCAGGTAAAATACTTTTGTATCGGGCTGTGCTCCTACGATTAATAATAGCTAATGCTTCGCCGCCTTCGGCACGCATATTACGGCCTCGACTATTTTTAGTATGCAAATCAATATCATTACCGGACGCGTGGCTACCGCCTTCTAAGAACTCGAGACCGCCTCGGCCGTAATTAGAAGTCAGCTGAGCCGCTTTGACTTTAGAGGCCACAAAGGCCGTAAACATAGCTGCAGTAGAAACGGCCGCTAAGACAACACCGGGAATACCCAACGGTGCAAAGGCGGACCATAATTCAGCTGTAGCTGTTGTTAATGAAGAAGCCTGTGATAAAGAATCAATTGCGGCTTTTGCGCGTTCAGCTTTTTCAAGTTCTATTTGCTTAGTACGTAAAGTCTTTTGCTGAAGCAATAACTCTCTCTTAGCCGTATCGACACTATGCGCGTAACCATTATTACGTGCTTCTATCTCTTTTTCATATGTACTTTTGGCCTCAGCTACTTTTTCCTCTGCTAATTCTTTTTCTTTTTGACGAACTTGTATCTCAGCATCAAGAATCTCATTAAGGCTATTAATTATTTGTTGCTTAGCTTGTTCTAAAGCATTAAGTTGGTCATCACCAAAAAACGCAGGTGCTATATTGGCAAAAACACCGCCAAGTAAACCGTACTGAGAAAAAGCATTAAGTCGCGCTGAAGTTAAAATACGTTTAAGCTCTTCAGCTTGATTACGTAGTATCTCTTTTTCCTGCTCATTCAAGTTTTTAATACCAGCTTCAGCTTGACGCAGCTGCAACTCTAAGCTTTCTATTTTATGCCTAGTTTCCACCATAGTACGCTGTAAGCTATTACTACTTGGGAGTCTCGATAATTCAGTTTGCTGTGTTAAATCAAGATTCTTTGTCTGATAAGATTCAGTAGTCTCGTTAACGTTTTTCTGATAAATATTTAAAGCCTTCCTAAGTGCATTACGCGTTTCTTCATTAGTTAATGTTTGAATATAATTATTAAGAAAAGCATTTGCGGCGTTAGTTCCCTCTTCAGCATTAATCTTACTGTAGGTTTCCATTATACCGGCATAGTTAACACCAGCTTCTGTTAAAATCTTATTAACCTCCTGCGTAAATCCTATATTAAGATTATCTAACTGCGCTTTGTAAGCTTCCTTAGAATATTCATTTGCCATCGCTAATGTAGCATCGTTGAGGTCTTTACGTATAGCCAAATTCTTATCAGCATACTCCTTATTAAGGTCTAATAACTTAAGAGTCCACTTAGCTATAATGGCCGCTTCATCAATCTTCTCACGTTCGGTCAATTTACTATTTTCCAATAACTCTTTGCGCATCTCGGCCACAATAAGTCTACGGCGCAATTCATAAATATCCTCAATATTACCACGAGTAGCTTCAAGCTCAGCTGCTGTTCTTTTACGTACAACCTCAGTAGAACGAATATAAACATCAGCGTCCCACAATTCTTTTTGACGCTTATAATTTTTCTCAAGCTGTGCTAAAGCAGCATAGGCGTTATTATAAATCTCATCTATTTTCGTAAGCTGACTATCTGTCAGAGACTTATTATTAGCCTCTACTTTACGCTGAGTATCGGCTATAATATTAAGAAGCTGCTCGCTCTTTTCTTTATAGTCATGCTCAATCTTAGCAAATTGTTTAACAAGAGGGTCATCTTGACCTTCTTCATAAATATCATCATAAAGCTTAGTTACTTTTAAGTGCGTATCGTCGATATACTTACCAATATCTTTAACAAGATTTTTTGTTTTACGCAGAGGGTCTTCTAGGTCGGCCTGTTTTACTTCAATATTATTTAAAATACCTAAAAATTCATTGGAATATTTGTTACCCGCTTGTGTTATATTAATAGCTTCTTGCTGGGTTTTTCCAGCTTTTTTTATAGCCTTTTCATACTTATCATATTCACGAACTATCTTTTCAGCTATTTCGACGTCCTCAGGCTTATCGGCAAAATAAATACCTTCGCCAGCGCTCCCAGGCTTAGAATCACGTTCTGCGGCTATTTTTTTATCATAATCTTCAATTTTCTTACTAGCTACGTCATAATAGCCTTTAGCTAAAGACTCACCGAATAGAACTCCCCGGTCATAGCCAAGCTGCTTAGCATATTCTTTTATTTTTTCCTCACTCAGCTGCGCTTTAAGATATTCGGCAAAAGACTCTTCAAGCTTACCCTGCGCAGCTTTAAGCGCAACAGTAGCCATGGCTTGTTTCAATAAAGCTTTAACAAAATTGTCAGATTGCTTAACAAATAGATTCTCGGCTTCCTCTAGAGTTGTAATAGATACGCCAAGCTCATGAAAATCATTTTTGTGATTTTTTATCCAAGTTTGTTTCTCAGCTTCTGTTCTTAAAGCTTCATAGCCTTGCTTAAGTGTAATAAATGATGTATAAGCTTTACCGAACTCTTTGGCTCCTGACTTTACTTCGTCGTTAATAGCCTTTAAGACCTTTTGTGTATCTGTACCTTTTATCTTAAGAGCTAAATTTTCAAAGAAGTTTAAAATTTCATCACTTTTAGATAAAAATGTAAGAGCTACTACTACCAGCATATTAAGCCAAAACATACCGGACTTAAAAGCACTGGATATAACTTTCATTACACTTGGTACCTTTTTACCCTCAATCCGTGCTAACATTCTCACGCTATTTATCTCATCAAGAACCATTGGTATATTGTTGGATATAGCGAGAAAGAATGTATTCATATTAACCGTAGCTGCCGGCAATTCACGCACAACCTGTACAAGGGAAAATGTCAAGCCGTCAAATGTTCTCGCATAATTACCCACATTCATAGTGTAATCACCGAAAGACTCATGCATCAGCTTAATTTTATGCCGTGTGGCATCCATCACTTTGCCTAATTCACGTGCTGACATGGCAAGTTTACCCTGAGCTGTGTCGACCTTTATAGTATAATCCAGAGAGCCTCGTAAACTAATCGGTATTTTATCTAATGCTATTTTATAAAGTTTATATTGAGTCTCTAAGGCTTCCATTGAATTTGCTTCGGCAGCTCTAAGTTTAATAGCAAGCTCTTTTTCTCTACGCTCAGCCTTAGTTGCGTTAAGCTGTTTTTGTAACTCAATATACTCTTCGTTATCCAAGTCGATATTATGCTGTTGCGCCTTAGCTATACGTGCGCGCAATTTATCCAGCTCGGTTAATTCCTCCTTAGTGCCTCTAAGCTCAGCATTAAGTGCTTTTAAGGCTTCTTCGGCCTCTTGTAACTCTTGACGTTTTTGTAAGCCTAATGCGGAATTTAAGTCCGGTAAACCTTCAATTTCACTGCGTAAATCGCGTATTTTTTGACGATAGCTAGCTATAGAACCTTCAGCAGGGCCATCCTCAGGCGGATTAAGAACAGACTTCATTTTAGCCTTAAGCATATCAAGCTGTTCATTAACACGCACGATGCCACCTAGTACTTCATCACCAAATGCATTACGCTCGCTTGCCGTAAGACCGTTATAAACATCGCGTAAAAAGCTAACTTGATGCTGTAAATCTTTAATACTATTATTTTCAATCTCTTGCAAGCCTAAGGCTTTATCAACAGAAGCTCGGTATTCCTCTCTGGCAGCGATGGCCTCATCCAAAGTGGATACAAGGCCTTCTATATTAAGCTGTTCGTCTATGAACTCCAAATTCAAATTTACAGGACTACCCGCTGCTTGAGCCTGGCGCATCATATCATTGAAGGCTTCATAAGCCTTTCTATATGATACTTCTAGCTCAGTGGCTAGTTGTTTATAGTCATTAAGTTGAGCTACTTGCTCAGACAAAGTAGCTTTGAGCATATCGGCACGGATATTTTTAGGGTTTAAGGCCTCTTGTAAAGTTTTTTGGGCCGCTTCCAATTCGAGTACAAACAATTTAATATTCTCAATATTTTTTGTACCAAATTCTGAAGTACGTTCTGATTCGGCCAATAATTGATATTGCTCAACCAAAGTGCCAAGTTGTTGATTAAGACCTCGTATAGAATCAATCGCAACTGCATCTGTCTCAGTTAATCTTTGCATACCCCAGGCCATACCTTGTAAAGCTCCATCGGCCATATTCGTGGCTTCTTCAACTGCGGCGGCACCGCGCTGTAGCTCCTCCCAGCTATGCGCTAAAGCCATAGTATTACTAACTACGTTATTAAAAGCAGCCGACCCTTCTGCAACATCATCCAAGTCATGCAGTAAATTAAAAGCCGCGGCGCGAGACGCTTCATCAAGTCTTTCGTATGTATTAGCTACAGACGCTAAATAATTGCGTAATTGCTCTAATGATGGAACTGCACCGCCTAATAAATCAACAGCCGCGCCCTTAATGCTAGTATTAAAAGTACCAGCTGCTTGTGCCGCACCAGTAGCACTATTTTTTACTTTGTCGTACTCATTCGCTAATTCCTCTGTACTTGTAAATAAATCAATAGTTGCAACCTTTGATTTCTTAAAGGCCGCAACTGACTTTGATACGGCGTCGGCTACATCTTTATTAGCCTTAATAAAATACTCCGAATTTATAGCGGCCTCAGATAAAGCTTTAACAGAGCCTTCAACACCGCTAGAATATGCAGTATATGCTTTGGTTAAAGTATCTGCTATTGTTCGAGCTTGCCTCTTAACCTGGTCAGTATATTTATCACCGGCATCAGCTGCTTTATTGAGTTCTTTAATAAGTAAATCAACTAATCCGGATACGTCAAATAAATCCTTGAATAAATATTGTATTTCGTCCATTACTTTTTATTAGCTTTAAGTTTTTGCTTTGCTTGTTTTTGTAAATTTTCCAAAAGCCCATAAAATTGAAATACGGTTAGCTTATATGGGTCTAAACCTGTTTCTTGAGCTATCGCCATACAACATGATTCAAATTGCTTATCGTACTTAATTTCATACGTGTTTTTACCCGTCATTGGTAAGACCTTATAAGAATTAAGTATTTTAGCACTAATATCCTTCAATTTTTCTTGTATTATACTACGCTCTTCCTCTGTCTTAGCTAAAATAAGTTTTAATTGTAGTTTTGTATGTTGCTTAATCAGTAATCTATTTTTATGCTCTGTTGCGCTGCTTGAAAAATAGTCAGGATAATACGCCTCCAGCTCGGTGTTTAGTTTTTTTTTAAGAGCCTCAAATAGTTTATTGAAAAATCCAATCTTTTCACTATTTAATGACTCTATAATAGCTTTAAGATTAGTATCCGAATAGTCAGTTACAACAACATCATCAATACTATATATGAGGCATGCAAAAGCCATTAAATCGGTATTGATATTATTCTCAATAAACAACAAACTCTGTATAGTATTACTCAGTTCTAACTTAGCTTTGTTGACGTCAAAATCTATTAACTTAAGTATATTAGTATGATGCTTTACTACAGCATTTATATCGTTGCCAACGTTAGCACTGAATAAAACATACTTATTGAATCTCTGATAATTTACAATCGGTAATTCATCAATAGAATCATAATACTTTACTTTTTTTCCACCTAGCGTTTTTGTTTCCATAATCAAATTAACTTTTTAATTATAGCAGCAATAAAAATAGGCATAAAAAGATAAGCCCATGTATGCATAAAAATACACATAAAAATACACACAAATAAACTTGACCAAAAAGACAAGCAAAAATCGCAGCTTAATAAATCGGCCAGTAAAACATGCGGGGCTTTCGCTATGCATTGTTCCCTGAAGCCTGAAATTGTAAAAACATTAAGCAACCAAGCTACACCAAGTGCAACTAAAATCATTTCTAAAATAAAATCTAACATACGTTTATTTTTTGAATTTTTAAATTAAGTTCAAAGCGCAATCCCGCATAAGGATGCATAAAAAACATTTTATCAATATACTGAATATCCTCACCGGAATATAAAAAAGCGTTATATACCTTTTCAATAGTATATCCTTTATAGATATTCTCGAAGCGGTCATAAACACGCAAAGGCAAAACCTTACCATAAGACAAAATACCGGGACTTTGTAATACTTCCAGCACCTGCTGCTTAAGTTCCTCTAAATATACAAAATCTGCATTGCCAAAAATCTTCTGCTGATTACACCAAAGAACTAAAGCACCTTCGTATGAAAATACAGGCGCTCCACGTGTACCAAGCTCAACAAGCTGCGGGTCATAAATGTCAAACCACGTAAAATTACCTAAGTTATCATTAGGTGTCATATCAATATACTCGCTATCTTTAACATAAATAGCAGGATAGATATACTTGCGTCCGTCATTTTCATATTTGACGTTCTTATAAGCACGACCAAAAGCATAATCAAGCCACGGCAACTTTTCAAGCAGAGTTTCCTGTATATTTTGAAGCACTAAATCCAACAAAACTGGATTAGGCTTTGAAACTATGCCATCTACTAATCGTTCAACTTTAGACATAATAATTATTACTTAATGAAACCTTGAGCACGCCAATTGGCTCTTATCCTGTGTAATCCACTTGTTTTACGTATTCGTTCCTTTAAGCGCTCCACATAGCCTTCGGCCTTAATTACTAAATTCCTATCCGAAGTTATTCTACGCTTTACACGATTAGCAAAAGCAGCAGCTCTATCAGCATCACCACCTAAAATTGTTGCAAATATAGCCTCAAAGGCATATACACGCAGTAAAGGAACTACAACATTATTAAAATGCAAATCAGTAAAACGTAAAATATCTTCTCCATATTTATCTAATAAATCAGGTGTATATGCTGTAGGGGATGATACATAAAAGCCTTTATCTGTTATGACGAATCGCATCCGCTTATAAAACTTACCGGTATTGTATAAAGTTACACGGTCTGTGGGCTCACCTACGATTAGTTTATTTTCAATAGTTTTAAGCGCATATGGCGCGTAGTCAAAAATAAGCCAGCCACTGCCGTTTTGACCATATTTATATAACTGGTCATAACGAATTAAGTCCAATAAAAATTCTTCATTCTCTTCTAAAGCTTTTTTTAATATATCAACTAAGCCCGAAGTACCCAAAGACCTAAGCCTATATGTAACATTTCGCATAGTGGCTTGAAAATACCGCGGTGCGTGGTCTTTAGTATAATATGGATTCTTTTTAACGTAAACCTTAGGCATTGCTACACTGTTCTATATTTTATACCGTTATTCTTACACTTAAGACATACTTTGCTGATACCGGATAAATTAAGCTGTAAAGCTTTATATGCTTCGTCCAACTTAACTTTCAGGCCCTGCTTATTACCAATGGGGTCCGTAACCTCAAGCGCAGCAGCAATATCATTACGTGATACGTTAATAGCATGCCTGTTAGTACGAACATCTGGGTTATATAGCATCTCGTAAAGAAAATCTACCGCTACTTGATAGAATAAAACACTTTTTAGCTCATTGATATTATCAAGCAACACAGAAGTTATATCACAATACACCTTGATATTAAAATTAAGACCATAGCAGATACTGCTGTTATAATCAAAATTAGTAATATCAAAAACATCTGTAATGCTATTAACATCAGAAATGGCTAAGGGATGTACTTCTAAGTATTTTGACCAAAAAGACCAAAAGCCATAGTTAAGCTCTGAGCACGTTCTGCACGGTTTCTTTGACCAATCATATTTTGTATTAAGAGCCTGTTTATTCAGAGCCTCTAATGACTCCTGCGGATAAAGTAAATAGATACTGCCAAGCTTATTCTCGGTTAAGTAATCAGCAAAATTTATAGTGCTATTATTAACCTCAATAAACTCTTGGGTGTTGGGTAAAAATATACCGGCACCTTCTATGTCACTAAAGTTCAGTACCCCAGCAGAAGTATACACCTTAATATCTGAAAGTACAAGACCCAAGCCAATATATCTGGCCGGCACTAGCTCAAAACCAACATAAGTTTTTTCCTTATTAGGAATTACTCTGTTCTTATTATACGTATTAGACTGCAATTGCGTTTGCTGCACAAGCGTTTTATCCTTAAAAGTGATAATGCGCTCGTCGACTACACGTAAAAGCATCTTGGCTATACTAGCGCGCACTTTTTCCCGAACCCAGACAGAAAAATAATTAGTTTTAACCCAAAACTCAGAAGACGTACTGGGTTCTACGTTAAGACTATACTTAATAGCTCTATACATAGAACCTTGATACGTAATTACATCGTCGGTATTATATGCTTTATTCGACTGCCATTCTGGCGCCGAATTATCATTTGCTAAAATATCTTGTGGCGCAATACTTTTTAAGTTATTTATAGTTAATAGCGGATGCGCCTGCTGATACGTAAGGCCTGATGTAGTAACTAACATATCGTCACTGAAGACCTCCGAAAAAAGTTCATTGGACCAACCAATTAAATCCAATAGGCTATTAACCAACTTTGAACGCTTTGTATTCATGCTCATTATTTTAAGGATGAGGGGACATCTGCATTACTAACAAACATCCCCTCTTTGAAGCACACAATAAAGAAAATCTACGACTTGACCTTATTCAACATCGTACGTAGGTACGGCGAACTTAGCGGCGTCAGAAACAGCATCAGCAACATCAAAAGCAATGATAGGCTGGGCAAGCTGGGCCGGGTTACTGTTGTATGTTGTAAGGAAAGCAACGTCAACGGCAAAGCCATAATGCTCCTTACGAGTACGAGTCATATCGGCGGAAGCTGCGCCAGCAATACCCGAATAGTCACCAACTGAATCGTAGAAGTACGTTCCAACTGGAATATTGAGAACTGGCAGGTTAACAATATCCCACTCGTGACCATCTCCGGACACAGTGCCGAGCAAGCAATCGCGCTCAAATCTGGTCAACAAACCGATGGAGCCTTCGGCTATGGCGAAGCCTGCGGCGAATTTTCCGTCAGCCGGATTGATATTGTTAGTGTAGAAGAATGTTTTGTCTGCGTACTCGTTCAGCTTATTGACGTCATTCTGGGCGCCATGCTGCTGCAGCTTCTGAACAAGGCTGGCAATACCGGGCGTGCCGACGATGTCAATAGGTGTGTTGAAATCATTGGCGGCCATAATAGTGGCCAAGTCACCAATGAGATTCATGCGCGCGGTCCAAGGAAAGTTGAGAACACCGGCTGTTGCTGCATAGCCAAGGGCGTCGGCGTAAACTTGCGTCTGTTCGGCGGTAAGAGCTGCGACCGCGGCGTCATCGAGCGTTTTGGCAAATTTGTTGATGTACTTCAACATTTTAGCTTCAAAGTCTCTTTGAATCCCGATTTCGTTGTTCATATACAACGCGGGAGCAATGGTAAAACCCCAGGCGTACGTGGCAAACGTAATCTGGACCATACGAGAAGTGTTCTCGCTGTCAGGAATAGTCACCGTACGTGTGTTGCCGATAGTTACGCCGCCATCATAATCGATGACCGGGGTTTCAAACGCGGGAGCTCCGATAGAACGCATTGCCTTCTCCTTCATCTCGGGGGTGATGAAAGTAAGAGGGCTCTCAGTTTGAGCTTTGAAGGCATCAAAAGCACCATGCATTCGCAGCCGGTTCTCATACTTGTCAATCTTTGAATTTGCGCGCATATTCTGCGTGCGGGTCAATACTAAACTCATAATGTTACTTTTTCATTTAATGATTAATTATTATTTAAGTGGCAATTCTGAAACTTTGTTCTCATCGCGCAGTTTGCTAAACTGTTCATAGAACTCTTGGTCAAGAACAGTTAGGCCCTGCGCAGTCAAATGCGCCTTAATAATATTATCGGCCTCAACCTGATTTTTTGCACCGGAAATAACCAAGGTCGAACCAGAAGTAGTGACTCTAGGTTCTCCAGTACCGGTACCACCTGTTGTGGTTGTATCGATAATATCTTTAAGTGCAGTTTGACGTAGTACAGCTTCAATAGTAGCTTCTTTACCATCAAGCATAACCGTTGCGCCTTTACTGTCAACAAGTTTAAGGCTTTGCTGGCCATTATTCTCGACGAGCTTCGGCGTACCTGTAGCTTTTAACTGCGCCAAGGCTGTGGCCTTCATAGCTTCAACTACTGAAGCCGGCATTGTACCGACTAGCTTGATATTCTGATAAGCTTTAGCCAGTTCATTGTCAAAATAAACTTGCGTAAGCTTATTTTCATAATCGGTTTTGCTAGCCGTTATAGACTCATTAAGCTGCGTAATCTGCGTGTCGCGCTCAGTCACAGACGCGTTAAGCGTATCAATCGTGCTGGTCAATTCGGTAATCTTTGATTTGGCCTGCTCAAGCTCCGTTTTTGTGGAACCATAATTGGACAACTCAGTTTCGAACTGACGAACAACACCAGTTAACGCTATAATCTGCGCGGGCGTCAATTCGGCAAAGGCAGGGTTTCTTAAAATTTCTTCAAGCGTTGGCATTTTTTATAAAATTTTAGTTAAAGTTTACTTTTAAGGTCTTCCGGTGCATAAAGCACTGAATACTTATAGCCAAGCAATTTAGCATTACGCTTAAGTTGCAAAAACTGCTTATACGTATAGCACTGCTTGTGTGTCACACCTACAGGCTTGCCCGTTTCAGGGTCAAACTTAGAACCGCGGGTCAGCTCAACGTGAATGTAGTTCTCTAACCCCTTCTCAGGTTTATACACACCATCATTAACGGTTTGCGGCTCCTCGGGTGATTCGTTTTTAACCGACTCCTTGCGGTTAAGCATATCGGAAATCGTTGCGACATAAATGTCCAAATCTTCAAACTGGTCACGCAACTCTGGGTTATCAGGTTGTGCGACCAAAGTTTCATGAACCACTACTTTTTGGTCATTTGCGGCCTTAAGCTCATTTTGGAGCTGGTCCAAAGTAAGCTTAGCCAAGGTCTTGTCAGACTTAATCTTAAAATTACTGCTCATTTGCGTACTGTTTTATTATTTCATTTATTTTATCTATACGCGTGGCCATATTAGCCTTCACGTTATATGCTGTTATCTCACCGTGTTCACGCTCAAAGCGATTAATATAATATGTGAAATTCAACTTAAGATTCAACATGCTTTTATCAATAGCTCCTTTTTCAAACAACTGCAGAACCTCGTCAGCAGTAAGCGTTGGATACACCTCAAGCTGCTTAAGCAACATTAACCGCTGTTTTTCAATAGGATTGTCATTGCATTCTACCTCAGTAAGCTGGTCCAAAATAGACTGTAATACTGTGTTGGGTAAGCCAGCCTTTTTAGCGGTTTCATACTGTTTATATAAGTCAGAAGCCGTGTAAAGATAAAACTCCGTGCCCCAATTAATATCAGCAGCAACAAACTGCTGGCCATACCTAAGCTTACAAATGGTAGTATCTACAAAACGCTGCGTTTTTTCAAATTGGGCTTTGACCTGATTGAGTACCGCAGCTCTACTTTCGAAGCGCGCTGCAATCTGTGACTCATTAAAAGCCTCCACGTTACTAACATCGCCGTCGGTACCTATAAGGCTATTAAGTAACTCTACACGCAGCCGCTCGCATTCCTTAACATTATACGTTAATGACTTTTCGTCTATTTCTGTTATTTGCACCGGGTTACGCATATCCACAATGCCTTCATTGGTATTCGGCACAGGTACTTCCAAAAAGGAACCAGGTCCTACAATACGTTTTTCTGAGCAAATAGGACACTTTTCATACAAACCCGACGCCGAAACTTTATACTGCCCGTCAGCATTTCTTATAAAGCCGCCGTCACAATATTCACCGGTCTCATTATTCTCAAAGTTACAGTCAGCTTCATACGCGCTATAAATAGGATACGGTGCATATAAGTCAAGATGGCGCTTAGAGGTATAAAAGAACAAATACCAATCCAAATTAGCAAGTTCTTTTACAATAGGCGATTTTTTAACACCAATTAAACATTCGTCAATTGGCGTGTGCCAAAAGAAAGTAACAGGGCAATAGTGCAAATCGTGGTCTTTTTTATCTAGCTCACGTATGACCTTAAACGTTTTGTCAATTTCGAACAACTGCCAAGACGTATCATCAATATAAGCCACCGTGGTATCTGTCTGCCAAAAGATTATATAAGCTAAGCTGTCTTTATCAGCTAACCAATAATCTATAACATGCTGTAAATCAAGCCAATAAAAATATGGCATGAGCCGATTTCCGCTGTCGCGCTCAGGCTTCATATCTATGACGACGAAGCCGTTAGGTTTATGCTTTAGCTTTTCCCAACCAACTTCATGCCATACTTTAGGTTCGTTCAGCACATTTTTGCTGTACTCCTCCCAGTCAGCTTTTGCCGTATTGTCCGTAAACTGATAATCGAAAAAAGCGTTCTTAGGTTTAAAGATACGTTCTAGCTCCGTGTACGCAGTATCTACGACGTCGGTTGTAATAAGCGGAAAACGTAGCAATTGGCAAAAAGTGTTAAATTTGTCGAGCGGTAGCAAGCCCTTAACGTAAGTTTTAAACTCCGTCAAGGGCCCGGCAACTGCTCGGTCGTGAACTACAGGCGCCGTATGGAACTTGATACGTTCCTCAAGATGCAGTCCTTCCGCGATTTGAGACTTCATGCGTGGAGCTTTCAAAAGGGATTCAAATTCAGATACGGTTACCATAAGTTACAAACTAAACAAAAAAAACAGCCTTGTGCCTACCCAAGAGCACTTTTTTATTCTTAAAGTTCGGTCAACGGGTCAAAGTCAAGGTCAGCGCGCGGAATAATAACGAAATTGTCACTCCAGTTGGGGAAGAAGGACCATTTGATGGCATTGCTGTCAGGCTCTTCGAAGCCACCGAGCTTTTTGTCACCAATGTACAACTTGCCAATAGGAATAGGACGATACTCCATCACAGTCTGGCCTTCACTCGTTGTCTCAATGCCGAGGCAGCCAAGGTTACCGTACTCGTCAATGAGATACACGCCGACATTCTCACACATGAGCGCTTTCATGGGCTTGATGACCATAGTCTGTGACTCCTGGTACATTATACCCTCGAACGTAGTCGGGTCCGTACCGATAACCTGTTCGATACCGCCTTGTGTCTGATTGCCACCGCCAAAAGTTCTGAGGTCACCTGGCTCCGTGGTCGGATTGTTAATATCCGGAGAGACAAGCACCTTAGTACTGTCTGTAGCGGCTTTCAAACCGGTCCAGTTGGTCTTGGACTTAATCTGAGCTGCGGTTTGCTTGTTAGGCACGCCCTGTGATTGATAGACGCGCTGGAAAATTACTTTATAGAGCTGACCTAAGGCCTCTTTACATTCCGGGAAGGTAATGCTGGGCAGTGATTCAGCACCTGGACATCCACAATTTAATCCCATAAGTGTAAGATTTTTGATGATTAATAAACTGAGCCGCAAATATATAAAATTCTCGGCTGAAATAACGCCGATTTTAATTTTTTGCGAAAATTCAGCGGAACCGGCCGATTTTTCAGATATGCCCTGGCCTGAAAATCGGCCCGAATGAGCCAGAAACAAGCCAAATTTGAATTTTTATATTTTCAAAATATAAATCTATATCCACGAAAAAATCGGCCGAATTTGGCCCGTTTCTGGCCCGCGGATTTTTAACGGCCTAAAAGTATTAATTCCTACGTCTTATCTTTTTATGCCTCTTTTTGCTTATATGCATCTCATATACGCCTGTGAGACAGTCTGGAGCGTCGTCTTTTTGCTTCTTTTTATTGTCTTTCCTGTATGACGTTATGGCATTATAAAACAGCGGCCATTTATGCTCCCAGCCTTCTGGAAACACGATGTCATTCTGCACGCCGGCCGAATTGGTGAATATACGTGTATATTTATTATCAGTCTGCGTGAACCCGTGGAGTATACACTTAAAACATTTATATGTAGTGCGTACAATCTCTTTTACTTTACGCAAAAAGCCCCGGCCGCCGGAGTTAGACTCAATAAGGCAGTCAACAGTATCATTGAGCACCAGGCGCTGAGCTGTTAACGGCTCAGTGACCTCCATAGGTGCGTCTGTATAGATTACGTCTGTTACGAAGGCTTTTACCGGCGTATCTACGAAAAATATGGCGCACAGGAAGTCCGCGCCGGTGTCGGCCGTATCTATGTAGCATCGTTTCTTTGCGCTCTTCGCCATAACTGTTAAGAGCTCATCGGTTCTATAGGTGCCAAAGCCCTCGCTATACATAAGGCCTACACGCGGTGTCGGGTCCTGCAGATACTGCGTATCGAACACAAGAGGATTAATCGCGCGTAAAGAATGTAGCTCCTGTAGCGTGTGCTTATAAGGCCACAGGGCCGACTCATTACCATCCTCATCGACCTGTATAGCCGGAAGTGACAAAACGTGCCACTCGTCCGGCTCTATTTCATTAAGATAGCCACATAAGTCATGTTCATGCAGCCTTTGCATAATAATGATAATAGGTGTATTACGCGAATTGGTTCTGTTACGCAGAGTACTTTCAAAACGCATGTTGATACGCTCTCTGACAATATCCGAATCCGCATCTAAGGGCTTCATCGGGTCGTCTATAAGAATAGCGCCCTGGAACACATTGTCTTTGGCATCTATACTACGCAGAATGTCATTAAGCTCGGCGGACCATGTGAGGTCATTGTAATCATCAGGCGTTATTTCCGGGTCCATGTTACCGGCGCCGAAGCCCGTGACCTGTCCTTGAGTAGATACGGCGTACAGTTCTCCGCCGGCATCGGTCTTCCAGAACTTGGCGGAGCCTTTATCGCTTTTAAGCTTTGACTTGGGAAACAGTGTTTTGTACAAGTCATCACGCATTATGTTACGTATTGTCTCCGAGTTATCATAAACTAGTGTATCGGAATACGACAGGTGCAGGAAACGGCAAGTGGGGTTTAACGCGAAGCCCCAACTTATAAACGACTTAATGGCCGTTTCCGTTTTGCCATATCGTGGCGGCATGTTAATTATAAGGCGGTTATACTTGCCGTCCACGACATCCTGCAGCGCCGAGAATATGAGTTTGTGATGCTTGGATACAATAAAATTCTTTTTGTACTGCCTGTAGAACATCACTTTAGTGTATGTCTCCAGTGATGACAGCATGTCGAGGCGTAATAAATCGTTGCTTGAGACCTGTGAGCTGTCTATCGCGAAGCCAAGCGCCTGCATCTGCGTCTGGGGCTCTTGGGTTGTGGCCTGTTCGTTCATAGCTGTTATTTATTTATGACGGTATCACGGATTAACACATACGCCTCTCTAGATATAGGCGCGCCCGGTATTATACTGTTTATGCTGTCTGACACGTTGCCGCCCACCAACGCTGGGTCTGACATACCAGTCTTGCCGAATATGCGGTCCCAAAGGCGCTCGACGGTCTCAGTGTTGCCGTTCTGTATATCTTGCAATATGCGCTTTATGATTATCTTCAGCGCAACCGGCAGTTTGGCGTTGTGGAACAGCGCGTTGAGCTGCGTCTCGTTGCACGTCAGCAGCGTCTTGAGCATATCTGATGTTTCTTTATTGGTCATCTGCATGCTGGAGCTAAGATTGAGCGCCAGGAGTAACTGCTGCATCTCTACACGGGTTGTTGGCATAAACGGTGACAGGCCCGGCTTAGACGGAGCTTGTGTTACAGGCTTGGGTGATATTTGGCCAGTCTTCTCTTTTATCTCGTTGGCGCGCTGTAATAAGTCAGGTGTCGGGTCCTGCCGTGTGAAGCGCACCGGGTCTATGACGTCTATGTTCATGTCATTGCTGCCGATGACTATACAAGGCGCTCCGTTCTCGTCGTCAATGACAGCAGGCCCTGCGGGGACATTGCGTGCGCCAGGCGTGTGGTCCGGCTCTTCGAGCAACAGGTCCAACTCCTCGTCAGATAAGACGTCGTGCGACTTAGCGTCGGCTATAGCCTCATTGTTGTTTTTACTGAACACTGTGCGTACGGCGTCCTGCACTCTGGTCCTGTGCTCCGCTTCGAGGTCTCTGAGGTCGTCTTCAATTGTACCTTCACGAAGGCTGCGCACCAATTGACTTTCGCCTTCCTCCAGTGCCTCTATAGCCTTAATGTTCTGTTCCGCTTGTTGTATCCGCTGTGTCGCTACGCGCGAGCGGTCAATAATTCCATTAGCTTCCACTTTCGCTATCTTTTTGTTTTGTCGTTCGACTATTTTTTGGTTCTTAGCTTTTTGGCGTGTCAGCTCCGAAAGAATGGCTTGACGCTTGTTATAATTTTGAATAAAATCCTGCGAAACTCCGTCCGCTCCGGCTATTAGGTCGTTCATTTTTTAAGTATTTTGCGCAAAGATATGAAAAATAGAAAAAAGTTATTCGCTGAAAATTCACGGCCTAAATAACGCTAAAATTAATAAGTTTCGGCTTAGGTTCAAATAAACAATTGTGCGGAAATGCTAGTGGTTAAAGTAAGTAAAAAAGCCTGGTAGGGCTTAATTTGAGATTACCTGGCTTTTTGGCTTAGGGTGCTGATTTTCAATGAGTTATGTAAATGATTGATTTTCAATTTCTTAGGCTAAGTGCCTGATTTTCATACCGATATGAGAGTGCCAAATTTTTGTGTTCACGTAATTTATTGATTTTCAGGTATTTAGTCCGAGTGAACAAAAGTGAACAAAGGCCAGGCGCGCAAATAGGGGCTGGAAAAATTGATTTTCTGCGGTTTTTTTTGCATTTGCGGAAATTTCTGCATTTGCGGATTTTTCAGCGGAAAAATGGATTTTCAAAAGTCAGTTAAGGTTTTAATGTTCAGTTTTGTTCATTTTTCATAAAATTCTGAAAATCAATGATTTATGTGAACATTAGCATTTTTTCACATTTCATTAAGGGCTTGATTTTCAAGATTTTACGTGAACGTTCACATAACTGGCTGATAATCAGGTATGGCTAAAAATGGCCCTTGATTTCCAAGCATTTACGTGAACAAAAACCTTAACTTGTTGGTTTTTAAGAATTTAGGGAATCTTAAAAAATATAAGTCGCTGATTATCAATAAACAATAGTTTCTGGTATGGGAACAGGTGAAACATGTTTAGTTTTGTAAAAGGCTAAAATTTTTTAACCTTTAAGCGCTAAAAAGTGCTAATTTACTTATTTTTTCGAGTCAGGGTGGAAAAATTTCCGCGTAAAAGTTGAGTTTTTTGAGATAAGTTCCATTTTGCTTTAAGGTGGAAAAATTTCCGCGCTTAATTTTGGGCTTAGAAAATTTTTTTTCAGTGGTCAAAATGGCTGAGTTGCTTAGCAGGCCCTCTCTCTAAAATCTATATCAAAAAAGCTAGTAATTTGTCTACCATTGCGCGGAAATTCTAATAATTTTTTCAAGCGTATTGGCTGTACGGAGCTTCGGCTAAGCCCCTCCGAGCCTCAGCTCCTATATTATATTGGTATGTAAATAAGGTTAAAAAAATCTAAAAATATTTGGGACAAGTACAAGGTATATAGTATATAATGTTGAAACTCATGAACAAAGCCCCTTGTTTTTGTTGATAAATATTTTTTGGTATAATGGTGAGATACTGTGATATGATATTATAAAAAGTGTATTTTTGTGGCGTGATAATGAGGGACTGGAATAGGAAGATAGTTAATGAATAGTAAACAGTTAATAAATAAATGTCTAATTAAAAAATTAAAGTATTATGAAAAAAAATGTTAAAAATTGGGAATTAGAATGGGAATTGTGGGATATGGAAATGTTAGTCGAAATCGTTGATTATCAGCGTAGTAAAAATGATTGGGGTGTTGAGTTTTATAGCTTGGGTGATTGGTTAAAATATTGTGGTCGTGGTTTAAGGTATGTTAAAATACGTGCGTGGTTGTTGAATAATAGATATGTAAGGTATAATATAGGTGTGTGTGCAGCTGATAGGAACGAAATGGTGAGTGGTTTATGTTTAATAGGAGAGGGGGTAGACGTATGTAAAGAATAGTAAATGATTATTAAGTGAATATGAAATGTTAGTTTTTAGCAAAAAGTAAGTAAAGTATTGTTTAATATAAAAAATTTAAGAAAATGGAAAAAATTAGTGAAAATGTCGTTAATAAAAAAAATAGTGAAAAAAGAGGAAATGAGTATAAAAGTTTTCAAAAGTATAATTGGGTATGGTATAAAAGAAATTTAAAGAATAGTAAATTAGTTTATTTGAGTAGTAAGGAGAATGAATGGAATATTCAAAATGATGTTGTAAAGAAAATTAATTTATTAGTTAAAGAGGGGAAAATGGGAAAATATGGCGTTGAATTTGATTATGTCATTATGTGTGAGATAGGTAATGAGATAGATAAGGTTGTTGAAATTGGTGGAGATGAGTATAAAGTAAAAGAGTGGGAAGTGAAGAAGAGAAGTAATATGCAGCTGGTATTTAGTTGGGATGCTGCGGGCGAGGAAGATAAGAAGATAAAAATTGAGTTGGTATTAGATGAATAAAGAAGTAATTAAGTAATTGTAAGATTTTAGTTAACGACTGCGGAAGCGGTCGTTTTTTTTTGTATATATAGTATATATGATAGTATAGTATATATGATAGTATAGTATATATGATAGTATAGTATATATGATAGTATAGTATATATATAATAGTATTGTATATATACTATATGGAGTATGTATATATGGAATATGGAGTATGTATATATGGAATATGGAATATAGTGTTTTTTGGGGCAGAAATGGGGTTTTTTGGGGCGTTTGTGTTGTGTTGGATATTGGATATTATAAAGGGTGTAAAGTGGTTAAAAAGGGGCGTTTTTTGGGGTATAACTGGGGTGTGTATAATAGTGAGCCAATTGCAAAGTCAAATCAAAGTGCTTTTTAATAATAGTCAATCACTGTGCTTGAACTCTGAAATTTCCTTCAGGATTTCTTTCTCAGAACCTGACCCGCGATAAGAAGCCACCGTAAAAAAGCCACAATATAAAGCCGCAATGGCTTGCTGCCTATGAGCCTAAGCGGTATAAAACCACTGTGGTGGACCACTGTGGCCGAACTCGGTGGACAGGCTCAGAGGCTCTTTTGCCGTAACTATATTACTAAAAAAGGCTAATGCGGCCAAGGCCCCGAGGCCAGTTGCAACGACTCAATGCTGCGATTAAGTTACAACACTTAATTTCTAAGTATTTCCACAAACGCGGATTTACAACGGCCTTTCCACCGCAAACAGCTGCAGAGTAATAAACCTGTATGCTTTCACTGCAAAAATTAAAAAAATATTTTTTATATAAATTATTTATAATCAACAACTTATAAAAGCACTGTGGCCAATCACCGCAAAATTTAAAAAAATATTTTTTTTATATATATATATTTTATATATTTACGCTTTAATAAAATTATTATAATAATTATATCATTGTGATTGATTATTATAATTAAATATAGAACTTAATCACTTTAATAAATTATAAAATTTAATCATTATGGAAAAATCATCGAGAATTATTATTATGGGCAAAGTTCTGGACCCGTTAACTGTGAAGAAAAACAGAATGCATGCACTACGTGGTGCTAGCGATTATAGAACTACCGTGTATGAATTTCTGCAATATTTTTACTATCTTAAACCTCAGACTTTAAAGCACTTTGAACAATATTTATAATAATTTATAAAATTTAATCACTATGGAAAAAGTACAATTAAATTTCACAAAGAGAGCCGCTCAGAGTTTAAACACGGAGGCGACATTACTGTCAACAACTACTGAGTTGTATTACTTGTACACTCATCCCGAAGACATGTCACTATTTATTCAAATAGTGGGCGATGACAAAAGCAACACACCGGACTTATACATCGATGATGTAACATTGAAAAACTTACGCTATGCACTATCGCAGCTGGATATCACTGCGTTGTGCAACAGTATTGTGTGGCTGAGAGCATACGATGGTAAAGTGCTTCAAGAGTTCGCCACGGTATGTGATGCACAATATAATGACTTTGAAGCCAACGGCTGCAGCTTTAGACTGAATCCATTCGCAGAATGGCGCTCCGATTATTCATCTCTTGACTCAGATACCATAATATGTCACGAAGAAGAAACCGTGGAGATATATTACAAAATTATGAACATTATAAACAACAACTAAAATTTAATACAATGAAAAAACTTAGTGAAAAAGCGACCGCGGCGCTTATCCGCGAAGACTTACAAGTAATTAACACCGACGTGTGGCTCGGTATTCAGGACGCAAAGCAGCTTCGCTGTGAGCTATATTGGCTAGACGAGTACGAAGAGCCAATTACAGTAGAAGTGCCACTGTATAGATTACGCCAAGCCTATAATAAAGTAGGTCATAGCTGCGTTATCAATTTGATATGTCCCGACTATGTATTTATACCGAGTGCTATTGAAATAGGTAACAACGGTGTCGTAACACTGGAGAACCTATGCGAAGACCTCGTATTAAAAGGAGGCCTCAATGGTGAAGTTATGAGTAACGACACTTGTATAATAACACGGGACGAGTATATCGAAGTTACCGACCGTATCTTAGCCACTATAGATTAACCACGGCGATGGACCAGATTGATTTAATCACTAAGTTACCGCTCTATTTAATGACGCAGCAAATAAATATTATAGAACAAGCGCTGCAACTCATTAAAAAAGAGACCAACCTTAGTAAACGCATTGAGATAATTGACAATATGAACATGCTGTTAAAGCTAACAGACTTCTTATTCCGAGCCAAGCTCCTGGCGCTGGTCATAGAAAATAGAAAAAATAATTTAAAACAATAAATAATAATAGTATGACAAGAATAGAGATTATATCGCAGCTTATATGCGCCGCGGCCGATTCCGGCTATTGTAAACCGGAGGATTTTGCAACACTATTTGATAGTATAGAGCTACACGACGCTTATATTATAAATGACCACGACTTAACGCGCCTGGCGAAGTATTACACAGGTTGCCAACAAAATATTATATATAGGCGTAAAAGCTTTGTAAAACGTTTAATGGAGATTAACAACAATAAATAATTACGATATGAAGAAAACGTGCATTATCTTAGGAATAATACAGCTGCTAATAGGCACTATATTGATTTGCCACGGCCAAATACAATGTGAGTACATTGTGTCTGATATTGGCGCGGTCTTAATGGCGTCCAGCTACATACCGGTGCTATTGTGGACAATACATGATAATAAAAAACGGTAGTATAGCATAACCAAGCCTCACAATGGTTGTACTGTGGTTCGAGTCCACAGGTGAGGCCTACCTTAATTTAATCACTTTAATAAATTATAAAATTTTAGTACAATGATGTATTATAATAAAGAAAAAATGAAGGCATTCACGGAGTATGTCTGCGGACACATAACATGGCCGGCCTACGCTGAAGAGCTGCGTCGTGAGTTCAAATCGGCCGTACACAACTATGGTTATTTTCTGTGTAACCTCACTGAGAAAGAAGCCTCGAAGCTCTTTGCCGAGCTAACAACATGCCAAAATAAGCACTGTTATGCATTTGCGAAGATAAAATTAGAGAAGTTTATTTACGATGGATTATTAAAGTTTAACCTTAAAGAGTTATAATATTATGAAAGGTAAAAAGTGGTATATGCCTATAGGCTCAATGCGGTTTTATAAAAATCGCGAACATAGACTGAAGACTATTCTCAAAATAGAAAATAGTTACTATCTTTTTTGTGCACACCCGGTAGAGATAAAATATAACTACCGCGGCTGGAAACGACTATATTATAATACTGTAAAGTAATATAGCTGAGCCTCACAATGGTTGTACTGTGGTTCGAGTCCACAGGTGAGGCCTACCTTAATTTAATCACCAAAAATTATTATTATGTATTCAAACTTAGTTAAAAGCATGATTAAAAAGCTCAACGAAACTGAGCTGTTGTTAACCCAAGAGCAAGATGGCCGAGTAGAAATACTAGGCTCGTGTCACCTTGACGACTTAGAGCGTTATATCACAGGTCTTAAAATCTTTGATGACCTGCGTAGCTATGACTCCACATTACACCTCATAAGTAATCTTGTAGAGGTACGCCTAAGAAACCCCAACGCAGCAATTGATACCAATTTGTTGCGCTGGCATCCGGTCTTAGTAACGCTAGACCTTCATGACCTCGGCGACCTAAGCTCTATGCTAGAAGGACTATGGTATGCTATAGACCATCCAAGCGCTGATTAACCTCAGCTGAGCCTCGCAGCGGCTGTACGGTGGTTCGAGTCCACCGGCGAGGCCTACCTTAATTAATCACCAAAATTTAATAATTATGGACAAATTTAATGAACAATTGCAGGACATGTTCCTCAGTACGCCTGTTATAGTAGAGGCGAACGAAAAAGTTGTCGCGACGACTGAACTTAGAAAAGTATCGCGAGTCATCGAGTCCTTAGAGTTCTTACGGTCAGTTAATGGTACAACCGAGCCTCTGAGATATGTTGTGCGGCTGAAGCACAATATAGTAAGCTTCAATGACAAAACCCGCGCCGGATTTCCGGTACTCTTTACTTTTTGTCCAGCCATTGAGGGCATGCCGGATGATATGTTTAATGACATCGCTTCTGATTTTTGTACCAATAACTTAGCCGCTGAAGACCTATGAGCACACCGTTCAAAGCACACGGTTACCGCTGCCTATCAAATTATGGCGGCGCTGAGATTCAAATTTCAGAAGATGGCTCTATGGCGCGGCTGCGTTATTATGAGCAAGAGCCTACTCGTTGGCTTGAGATACAGTATGATTCTTATGGAGAGCCCTTTGTAGAGTATAAAACAAGTAGAGAATATCTAAACCAATTTGCTAAAATATGAGACCAATTTATGAAATCGCGGAAGAAATCCGTAGAGTATGGCGGCCAATGTATTTCGGCGCAAAGCCCTACGTTGAGGCTATGATGTGCCTCACAACAGCGGACGACACTTATATATGTGAGTCCGGCGATTCGATAGTCCGTTATTTCCTGGCCAATGCCCAAACATGGCGCGGCGAGGATGCACGGCGAATCAAAAAAGAGTTAAAATCACTATTAAAATAAAAGTTATGACTTACGATGAATTATTATTGGCCTTAGGCCAAGAAATTAAAAAACAGTGCTTAGGTTATTGTGGCGCCGAAGAAGTAACATTTCAAAATGGAGTGGCTCTCGTAAGCCACTCCATTATGTTGGCCGCTAAAATTAACAATAAATATTACTTCACCGCAAAGCATGATTGCCAGCGGGCGGTAGTTTATCGCGCACTCAACGTCTGGTGCGGCATAGATGCGCCGACACGGCACTGTATGATTAAAAGCGGCGAAGCCGTTTTAGTAGAAAAAAGTAATACTAATTTTATATACTTATGAGACAGCAATCAATTACAGAAGATAATGTGCTGGCGTTGCTGCACACCATAAATCCTAAGCTCTGGCACTATTCCAGGTATGTCGGGACCACGGGTCTTATCGTTACTCTGGAGTGGAAATATGGTTCACTTACCACAGTAAGTTTTGAAATGCTTTACGGCTATGCCGAAGCAATAGTTCAATTTTATAATAATAAAAAACAAAATCATGTGTAAAGTTAAAACATCTAAGACCGAGGCTGTTACGTATAACAGCGAAAAGAAAATTTTATCAACTCCAATGAACGCGCTCGCTGAGGCTATGAAGCTGTCAAGCTACGTAATGGAGGATTCAAGCAGCATAATGGATGCTAAAACCCAAGAGCCGCTCATTGAGTTAGTCAAGAGCGGCAAAGAACTGCCAACTGAACTCGTGACGTTTAGTGGTGGAAAGCTTAATAAAGCTAAGCTGCTATGCGCGCAAGAGACGGACAACGGCTGGATTGTACTAACGGTGCTTGAGACGTTGTGTGGCTCCCATGGTGAAAGTGAGTGCTTTTTAGGCTATTTAGTATATAAGGCCTAAAAATATAAGTGGTTGAAAATGAATAGGTTAGCTCCTAATAAACACTAAAAAAACCTAAAAAAAGCTAAAAATCAACTTGTGAGAGTTAACCTATTCATATTTTTATTATTTTTGCCGTATCAAAATCAATCGACCTATTATGTGTCTATTTTTTAAGAGAAAAAAACAGCAACAACCTCAGCAACGCGTCATAGCTATTATTCATAATGCGATTAGCTATGAACTTGACGACAACCAAATCGCACCGAAACGCCGGTGCACCGGTCTCGCCGTTGTAGAGGAAATAACGGAGACTGGTATGACTTGGGAACTCCGTCCTATTGAACCTATAGCTAAAGGCCGTGAAGCTGCGTTCAACGAAAGCGTCGCCATGTTCAAGCGCAGAGTATTTAATAATGAGTCTCTTCCGACTGATATTGAAGAGCTTAAAAAAAGATTAGAAATTGCCCTTTGGGCTATGTTACAAATTTTATAATTATTCACCCTTTAATTAAAAGTATTATGACAAATTACAAAAAACTGAAAAGCAGCAAGCTGCAAGAACTGTTGCTCACCGCTGATGAGCATGAAGCAATCCAAATTGAAAGCGTACTCCGCGACCGCGGCGTTGAGTTTCAAAGACCTGTAGCTAAACAAGACGAAGCGCCTGCCCGGGCTAATGCCGAAGCACAATCAGCAAGCCCTGATGAAGTCGGTTCTGTTTCCGAGGTTCTCGGTGAAGCGGCTCCCGAAACAACCGAAGAAGAAGCTAAGGCTAAGGCTGAATTTGACGCCAAGGTTGAAGCGGCTACCGTCAATGTCGGCCACAAGTGCCAAGTTGTGCCATTCAACACCATTGATTGGGTTCCCGGTGTTATCATGGGCGTTGTCTCCGACTTCCAGGCTGGTCGTATTTCCTACGCCATCAAGACCGAGGCTGGAAAGAAGATGCTGAAGTCTGTAGACTCCAAGCTCATCAAGATTTCCAAGGAAACCGTAGATATTAACACGATGAAGCGCAGTCGCCCCAAAGGTTCCAGCACTGCCGGTCGCACGGAGGAAGACCTGCAAGCTGCAATCAAGCTTGCGCTGCCGAATGTTGGCAAGCAGCTGGTTATCGACGAGAACCACAAAGCTCGTATTGACGGATTGCTGCTTGACCGTCGCACCATGCGCGTTATGTACAAGTACAAAGACCCGGAGACTGGTGGCCAGAAGTTCAAGACCTACGCGGACGACATTGTGCTCGAAGACTTCGCCAACGACGCTGACCGCGAACATTGCGCCAAATACGCCGCAAGCTTCAAGGCCGGTACACCTCTCACACCCGAAGAGCGCAAAGCCAAGATTACGGCAAGCATTGAGCGTTACAAGACGCAAATTGCCAAGTGGGAAGCTGAGCTTGAGAAACTCGAAGCTGCTAACGCTGAAGAGAAAGCTGAGTAATCAGCCCAAAAACTTTTTTTCCATACTCTTAAATTTTTAGTTGAGAACGGGAGCTGCCTCTAAAACAGGCGGCTCCCTTCTTTTTTATGACTGTTTTTATTAAAAAAATTTGAGCCAGAAACGGGCCAAATTTGAGTCAAATCCGGGTTCATATACATTTATATTTCTGATTATTTTTGGCTCAAATTTGGCCCGTTTCTGGCTCATTTTCGGCCAAATTTTTATGGCCGACAAACCTCAAATTTTCAAGACTTACCGGTTTGCTTTGACGCGTCCGTGAACAGCTCGAATTTCACGGCGGGATAGGACTCGTAGTTTTCTAATTGAATCATTTCGGGCTCAAGGTCTTGATAAGCGTTAACTTGAGGCGGGAGTTTCAGCTTAGCTTTGCCCGAGAACAAATATGGGTTTCTCGCAAGCATACGCTTAACCGCTTTTACGTGCTGTTCATAGATATGTACATTACCTAATGAACCAATCAGCTCCTTTGGTATCATGTTAACAATGCTGCTAATAATTGACAACAAAATGGCATAACTGGTAATATCAAAGGGCACACCAAGAGCCATATCACAGGACCGCTGAATCCAGCGCATACTGAGATAATATTTTGGTATGCCGACGCGGTCCAGCTCGGCTCTATATGGTGAAACGCCTGGCTTAATTTGCCCGACTTTTTCAGCGTATAAAGCCAGTCTGTATTCACGCGGTATGGGCTCGGTATAAAACTCCATAGCGTAGTGGCATGGAGGCAAAGCCATATCATTAAGGGCCTCTGGGTTCCAAGCGGAGATAATCATTCGGCGGTTAGTCGGGTCTTTGCGTAGCGTATTTATTAATGCGTCAATTTGGTTTAAGCCGCTGCCGTTGAAATTGAGCCATTGCGCGCCATATATAGGGCCTACATCGCCAAATGTATATTCTATATCACTGACATTGTGGCCATCAATGACTTCTAAGAGCACTAACTTATGCTGTGCTTCTACAAGTTCCATAAAGCGATTGAAAGACAAATGCTCCAATGGAAAATACTCTTGGTCGAGTATGTTCCCGAACTTATCACCGCAGTCTTGATAAGCATTAAACCTATCAAACAGACGTACAAAATAGGCATATGCATCTTTGTCCCAAATATGTACATTATGCTCAACAAGGTAATTAATGTTTTTACAGCCTTTAAGAAACCAGCACAATTCGGTTTTAATGGCATTAAACGCCATTTTTTTAGTGGTGATAATAGGGAAGCTTTGTCGCATATCAAACCGTAACGACGCATTAAAAATACTTATAGCTGGGCCGACGCGCGTGGGCATCTCAGTGCCGTTTTTTAATACCTCACGCAGCAAATCAAAATAAACGCGGTCGTGCTCAGCTTTGGCTCGCGTTCTGTAGAAATTAATAAATGTGTATTCTGCCGTACTTTTTTCTATATACGGGGTCCATTTAAGGTTATCAGTTCTAGGTTTACCTGAATCAATAAAGGTATAAAATTCTCTAAAATACCGGTCGAACGCCTGTTTTAACATGTTATGCACTAACGTAAGATATATAGTATCTACTAAATCTTTTTTAAGGACCTCCGTGTAAATAGAAGAGCCCCCTATAAAAAATACTTCTGCGTAGCCCCGCAGCTCAGCAAGCTTAATTGCGTTCTCTATAGAGCTAACAACTGCCACCTTGTTTAGGTCCTTAATTGTAACTATTGTGTTACCACTTGTAGAAACTACAATGTTGAGTCGGTCAACAAGCGGTTCACAGCCCAGCGATTCCCAGGTGCGACGGCCCATAATAACGGCTGAGCCTTTTGTTAAAAATGAAAAACGCTTAATATCCTGCACACAATTAAAAGGAATAGCGTTGTTACAGCCAATGCCACCATTAGCCGCGGTGGCGACAATTAAATTTTTAATCATAGCTTTTTATAATTTTGATGGGTTAATAATTATTGTATTTTCTATTTCATCCTGTAAGGTTTTAACGCGTGAAGTATATTCGGCTAATAGCAGTTCCTGTATTTTCTCAGTTGTATTAGATGATATTGGTAAGTCAACGCATTTGCAGCTGTTTTCATTATAGCCAAAATCTATTCGTAGCCATGTTATATGTTGTAAGCTAATAAACCTATTTTTGGCTATTTTTAATTCATTTAACTTTAATTGTAGCTTGTCTACTTGTTCTTGGGTATACATAATTTTTTCTTTTAGGCTGTTAAAAATTTTTAATCTTCTACTCTTATATATTCATAAAACCAAACAGTAAAAATGTGGTTAGCTAAGTTACCGCGTTCTGATATACTAATTATATTATTAATAGGTATTTCAGCATTAATTTTTTTAACAAAGGTTTCATAGTTATCTATTGAATAGCTTTTTAATACTTTTTTATACATAAGGCTGTTAAAAATTCGCGGGCCAGAAACGGGCCAAATTCGGCCGATTTTTTCGTGGATATAGATTTATATTCAAAATAATTTTTGACTCAAATTTGGCCCGTTTCTGGCTCATCTGGATTGATTTTTTATATATTATTTATTTGGCTTACGAATCCAAGTTACACCTTGTTCGTTTTGATAGAGGTAATGAATATAGAATTGCCCACGATTATCGTGGTAGTTAAAATATTCAAGACCGTTACCACTAACTAAAATTGGTACGGTATAAGGTCCTTTTATTTCGCCGACACGCTTGAAAATAATCCGGTATGTTACTGTATTATCATCATTAAACTTAATATACAGTACATTATTTTCTACAGGCTCATACACTACGTCATACGGAAATTCCTGATTTATCTCACCTGTAACCATAACTTCCATTAGGCCATCGACTCCAGGAGTAGCTTCCAAAATTTCAATTGGTTCCTTGAGCGTAGACATAAGCTTGTCAAACTCGGGGTCTACTATATCAAGCAGCGGGTCTTCGCCGGTAGCAAGGTAATTATAAGCGTCATTCGTGAGACGCACCGAAACTATTTTTGATTGCATTAGTCTACAAGTTTAATTTCTGTTACATAAAAGCCTAGGCCGCGTATAGTTTCTATTTGAATACCGTATTTAGTCACTATTTTACGAAGTGCCGCAACGGCCGAGTCGAGAGACCGTGATTTGTAGAAATCGACTGAGCCCCAAATAGCACGCAGCATCGAAGCTCGTGTCGTAACAGCATTACCATTAGCGAGTAATAACTGTAACACTTTAGCTTGTGTTGTAGTAAGAGTTTCAAATGAGCCGTCTACTGAAACGATAACATGCTCAACCGGATTGAATACGGCGTTTGTAAGCTGCAACCGCACGTTTTGTACCTCTTGCATTTTTTCTTTATTAACGCTTAGGCGTACGCGTATACATGCCAATAAGGCGTCTACGTCATACGGGTATTTAAACACATCGAAGTAGCCAGCTTCAAATAATTCGGCTGTACTTATGCTTGACTCAACAACATCAAACAAACCGATTAGCATGCATGATGGGGAGAAGCGCTTAAGTGTAATGGCTGCGCTTTTTAAGTGCATTTCGTCTTCAGAGTGAAGAACAATAACTTGATTTAAATTATCACGGGATACTCTAGACAGTACACCAAAATCAGTTATATATTCTACATCCAATCTATTTGAAAGTAAATATGGATATACCATATCATTTTCAATGGTCGTATAAAACAAAATACTATTCATTTTTAATTAATTTTTTGGTGTTTAGGTAATTATATATGAATTCGAACAATTCGGCTTTGTATTCAAGAAGTTCTTTATACGTAATGGCCTTACCTAATAACTTAGTGGATAGGCGCTTAACACGTTTTTCGTACTTCTTTTTATTGAATGTATAATACCACAAATTAGTCTTAAAAACATAAGACCTTGTAATAGTACCAGTTTTTAAAGCTTCAATTTCAAAATTAGGCGCTAAATACATCGGTAAATTAGGCGTAATTTTTATGAAGGTTATTTCTGGTGGGTCATCTCTGGAAATAAATTCGTAGGGGTATAAAAAGCCAGGTGCGGCCTTTATTGATTCAGGATATAATTTATATACGTGCATCAGTTCAGCTGGTATAAACTTGCGCAGCATTATAGTAGCGTCTCGATTAACTCTAAAAAGAGATTGGTCCATACGTAGCTTAAGCTTTCTGGCATCATTCTGAATCGCCGCTAATACTAAGTCGGTATTTACAATATCAGTAAGGCGTACCTCCATTTGTTGGTACGCCCGTGTTTTTATAAGCCTTGCATAATTATCGCGTTTTTGTTTTGCAGTTTTAAGTATTAGCTGTGAATATAACACAAATTCAGAATGCGAAAAAAGTTTACGAGTAGCTTTATTTTCCTTAGGACTGTATATTCTGACAGATATATAATCCTCTTCGCCAGCGCCCACGTTTTCAGACTGAGTGATAGCAAGAATATCTGAGTCTAAACATTCTTGCGTATCATAAAAGTCTAATATAGGTTGGCCGGGTAATGTTTCAATATTCTCCATAGATACGTCTATTTGCCGCGGCGTTTAACAATCTACGCGCCGTAGTCGGTTCGTGCAGTAAAGCATAGCCAAGAGCTGCCAAAACAGCACACACTTTTATTAAAATAACAGCTGCGAAGTATACAGGAAAATATAAGATGGCAAAAATAAACCAGAGGGTTTTTCGTAGGAACTTTTTCATAGTTATTTATTATTTCTCTTATGTGTTTTTGTGTTGGCCATATACGCACCGAAGTTAACAAAAGACATTGGTGCTGGGGCTAAGGCAAAAAGTGGTAACTTATCTATAGCCTCGGAGTCTGTTACCACGTGGTTTATAACCGCAAGTGCTTTGTTTAAGCGCCAAAATACCTTTCCGTTTGTGTTGAGGATACGCACTTTTTGTGCGTCGCTCATTTTTCTTACTTTCTTTTTCATACTTTTAAGTTTTTTAATGCTTATTATTACGTTTATGTGTTTTTGTACTCGCAATTGCTGCGCCATAACTGGCCATGTTTATTTCAACATACCATATTGTGGGCCTGGGCCTTGGTAAATCTTTTTTAGTGTAAAGATTACCAGCGTATACATTTCGACGCTTTTGCTTATGAAGCTTTTGCTTTACGCGCTTTTTGCGTTTAACTCTAAACGGTTCAAAATCGCAGTCCATGCTAATTAACTTTAAGCGTATCAAAGTCCAAAATGTATATTTTTTCAGTAGGCATATTTATGTTACCCTTATTATACTTACCGTATACCACACTTTTACTTTTATCGGTTACTGTCATTTTAACATCAAAAACGTGCATACGACGTGCGAGTAGGCTGTCAATAATTATGTCTTGGCGTTCAATGCGCTTAGCCTGCTGTTTGACTTGTTTTTGAGACAAGCCAAACAGCGCAGCTAAAGCACAGCTTACCAAACTTAATACGATGTATATTATTATACGTATTATTGTTCTTTTCATTTGCTTAACCTTTGATTAATTTGATATTCAATTGTCAGATTATATAAGGCTTGGTGATGTCAAGCTTATTCTTTATTGTATTCTTCAATTAAGTGCTGAAGCCTAATATTTCGCAAGTCATCGCCCATTTCTTTGTTAATTTTATCGAACTTTTTTGAACATTTTTTCACAATCTCTTTTACAAGCGGGTACCGAATCATGGCAAACATAAGTTGAGCTGCTATGGAAGATACATCGCCACCGAGTGTAAAGCAATTTCCTTCATCTCCTATAAACATAAAGCTTGCACCAGTACCCTGGAGCTGTTCAAGGTAAGCTTGCGCAGTCCTTTGAATAAGTTTTTGTTCTTCTTTTTCCATTAGCTTAACATTTGATTGATTTGATATTCTATATCGTGTAATTGAATCATTGATAATTCGGTTAATTTGCATCTTATATGCTCTATTATTGTTGCTTTTTCTTGCGCATGTTTTTTAGCATAAAGATATTGCTGCTTATTACCGATATATAAGTGGCCACTACCTTCTATGTTACGGAGAGTAGCCGCATCAAATCTCAGGTATGGATACTCTTGCACCTTTATGTATTTATTGCCTGATGAAATAACAGTTGTTTCATATATTTCACCAAAACGTGGATAGTCGAGTAAACAAACTACGCCGCCTTTATTTACGTGTCTCATAATTCTATTTATTGGTGGAACCAAAAGACCCTTCGCCACGTTCGCTTGTATGTTCGAACAGGTCAGTTTCAGGCACTACGCACAAAGAATACTGCGGCGCGTCAACAACAACAGCCTGCGCAATCTTCATACCGGGCATTAAGCGCACTTCGCTATTGCCTACGTTAATGACATGTATATGCACCTCGCCTTGATAATCGCTGTCTACGATGCACGCACCTACAATGAGACTAGCTAGAGGCTGTGTAGGTTTTGGCTTTTTGCCTGCGCGCATCATAGCTCCGAAGCTAGTGGCGATACCTGACTTGTTTTTAAAAACAAGCATTTTGTTTTCAGGCAGCGCGACCTTAATACCTGCTGGAATAAGAATATCCGACTGAGGGGCCAAATATAAGTTTTGTTCTAGGTCATTAGGTATGAAAAAATCAATACCGGCTGAACCAGGCGTACCGTATTCAGGTGTGCGCACGTCTCTAATTTTTGAAATCTTTAATTGCGTCATATACTATTGTATTAAAATTAATTCTGTCTACAAATTCTATTTGCGTGACTGTAAGGTCAAAGGCCCTGATGAACTTCAGGAATGAATTATACTCTACTTTTTGGGCCGCTGCTAAGTTTTGTGGGCGAATACCATCAGGCCGAATGGCTTGAGTGTTCACAGGGCACATCAAGAAGTAGTGTGGCTTATAAAGCGCATCAAAGTCCTTTATGTATGCTTTAACAGTGTCAAGTGTATCTGTATATGCCATGCGAAGGCGCCGTGGTAGGTCTAGCACATCAATGTATGTGTCTAAATACACCCGGTTATCAAGCATGCAGCGGTCTAGTATAATCACTATTTTATCTTCTTTAGATACACAGTTATCAAGTTCTTTGACCACTTCGTCTCTGTTGACAAAAGAGTCAATAATGCTGAGCTGCTTAAGATAATAAGCTATAGACTCATTACGCAGTTCATCAAGATTAGTATCAATAATCTTACGTGCTGGAGATGGGAAGGCTATAGGTGTAATACCCTTGCTCTTCAGGTACTTTTTAAGATTATTAATTAAGGTTGTTTTACCAGTACCTGAAGGGCCAGTTAAAATAACAATTTTACTGTTCATACTCTTTGATTATTTTATTAAGTGTTTCTATTGCTAATTTATAACTATCAGTGCATGCATAATATATTGCATTACGTTCTTGCAAAGTAAGATAGTTTTTTTCGGCGTATTTATCAACTAGCTTGGCCGTGGTAGTAAAGCTGAACTTAGTTCCTATTGGGTTTTTATACTTAGAATAATATATAGCTAACTCGCAATAATGAATTGCTTTTTTAATATCTTCTTTCCCATTTTTGAACCTGTGCCTGGTTACATATTTTACTATGTTTCCATCAAAGTAGTCAAGATGTAAATTAACAATCAACTCAACAGGTTGAATGGCTAATTTTTTATAGTGGTCTCCACCCACTTGATGTTCTAAAGCATTGCTCATATACTTTTTATTTTAGTGTACAAATATATATATTTTTCTAATACAAATTTATATTTTAGGCTATTTTAACTATTTTTAACGTTTTTTAACCTTATCTGTTTTTTAAGTAATATTCAATTTTAGCTTTTAAACTGTCCAATAAAGCTTTTTGCCCTGTATTTTTATCTACGATAGCGCGCGCTACGTCCACATCATGCGTGCCTTTCATAATGAGTCTATGTATCATTACGGGCTTAGTCTGGCCCTGCCTATATAATCTGGCATTAAGTTGCTGATATAATTCAAGGCTCCAGGTTAGGCCGTACCAAACTATAATATGACCGCCTTTTTGAAGATTGAGGCCATGACCGCCGGATGCCGGATGCAATAATAACATTTTAATCTTTCCGGCATTCCAGTCATCAATATCTTTTTGGTCTACTAGACACCGCGGGCTGTAGGCCTTAAAGCGCTCCATAATTCTGTCACAGTCAAATCGATACGACCAAGCCACAATTACCGGTTCGCCATTAGCCTCTTCCATTATGCTGTCTAATGCATCTAATTTTATATCATGGATATTAATCACTTCATGGTCTGGTGTATACATAGCGCCATTTGCGAATTGCAATAGTTTATTAGATAGAGCCGTAGCGCTTACTGCGGGTATTTCATTATCGTCTGTGTTAATATCAAAACCTTCAAATATTTCAAATATTTTTTCTTTTTCGAAGGTTTTGTATTTTTCCTTTAACTCGGGTGTAAGCTCAAGCTTTATATCATTTTCTATTAAAGCCGGTAATTGTAAATAATCTGCTGCGCTTAGACTAATACAAATGTCAGATATACTAGCCCGTATAGTATCGGCTGCGTTCGGATTCAATGCATAGGAGAAAACGACGTGATTCTGCATTTTATCGGGCGTAAAAAAGCGTGACCGGTAATCAGATATTGTACGGCCGAGCCTCTTACCGTAGTCCATAAAATATATTTGAGGCCATAGGTCTATAAGGCTATTAGGCGCCGGCGTGCCTGTTAAACCGACAAAACGCGAAGCACATCTGGCATATGATTTTAATGATTTGAAACGCTTTGTTTTATATGATTTGAAGCTGCTTAATTCGTCGATAATCAGCATATCGAAAGGAAACTCTCCACCGAGTGATTCACACAGCCATGTTATATTATCACGGCTAATCAAATATATATCGGCCCTTCGTAGTAACGCAGCTTTACGTTGTTTTTCAGTTCCGATTATCTTTGAAAAAGTTAAGTCCTTTAAGTGGTCCCACAGTTTAGCTTCCTCTTCCCAGACAGATTCTACAATACGCTTTGGCGCTATTACTAAAGCCTTAGTCACCTCAACATAATCATATTTTAATACTTGAAAAGCTGTTAGTGTTGTTACTGTTTTACCGAGGCCCATGTCTAAAAATAAGCCGCAGCGTGGATTATCTATTATGTGTTTAATGCAATGCTCTTGGTAGGGATGTAGGTCGTTTCTATTCATAACTTATTATGCTGTTTAATTTTTCATAGGAATCTATTACATGAACTATAAAACCTAATTTTGTGAGGATTCTATGCCAATAAAGCTGTAATTTACGTGGCTTTTGTCCCTTAGATTTTATTTCGGCAAAAAATATTATACCACCAGGTAACAAGCATAGCCTGTCTGGTATACCGTTACTATTAAGCGGTACTAATTTTATACATTTTCCACCAAGCAGCTCTATACGCTCAACAAGTTCACGCTCTAAGTATTTTTCGGAATCACGATTGCTTCCTTTTATAGTATCTTTGCCTGCCATATATTGAAAAAGTTTTTAGTTTATTTACATATTCCCAGCCGGGTAACATAAGCATAATATCGTGCAATTCTTTAGAAGCTTTACGTGTAAGCTGCGCCCGGTCTTGACCAAGGCACTCACACCAAATTTCGTGTAACGCTACGACATCACGCGCGCGGCCTGTATGTTCGGCGCCAGATAAATAATCTTGCCGTAAGCTGAGCCCCATAGAATCCCAGTTATCAGGTATAGGTATGTTAAGATAAGCTTCTATTAAGCCTTGGCGCGAATCAAACTCAGTATAATCTTTCTGTTCTTCAGAAGCTGCAATAGTAAGATTCTTAGGTAAATACAGCTTCTCGCCATTTTTATACAAATTATACGCCTCGGCCCATATTTGGTCAATTTCTTCTTGCGTTAAGTCATCGGCTACATTTTTTATAGCTCCATTCTTTACTTGAATAGGCAAAAAACGACGGTTACCGGTAGAATCATGTAAAAAGGCAGAGCTATTGGTCGTACCAATAAAAATACATTGGCGCTTATATGTTGTTATTGTTCTGGCGTAAGCTGCACGATAAGAGTCTTCACATTTTGTTATAAAGTGCTTAATAGTCTCAATTTCAGAACGACGGAAGCCCGCAAGTTCTGCTATTTCAATAAGCCAAGCGCCGCGCAGTTGCTCAAAACTCTCTTTACCTTGAACAGTTATAAATGTATCGGAAAACCATTGCTGACCCAGCTTAGCTATGAATGTGCTTTTATATGTAGCCTGTTCACCTACCAGCACCATAACGTAATCAAATTTTTTGCCGGGTTCAAAAACTCGTGCGACCGCCGCGCATAATACCAGGCGCATAACAGCTTTTGTATAGTCCGTATCATCAGCGCCGAAATAATCTTGTAATAAATAGTTAACACGTTCTATGCCATCCCAGGTTAAGCCTTCAAGGTATTTACGTATTGGATGAAACTGCTTATGCAAAAATTCAAGCTGCAACGAATCATCTACTTTTTGTGGAGCTACTATGCCATAAATACACTCAAGATAATTACGTAAGCCGGCATAATCGGCGTCATTAAAAATACTTGGTTTATCTATATCATGCCAAGGTACAGCGTGCATTAGATAATTTTTCTCATCAAATGAATTATTAGCAAAAGCATCTTTTATGTTAGTATCATTTTTTATTATTTGTACTATATTATAGGCACTATTTATAAATTTACCAGATTTGTCCATTTGTAATGAAGATACCCAATCCTCCGCGCTGTTATCCTCAGTAGTCTTAAAATTTATAACAGGCGACGCGAAATCAAGCTTAGCTGTTTCAAAAGACTCATGGGCCATTTGCTGCTTCACCTTAGCATCTGTAATAATAAAGTCTTGCATAGCTTTATTACTAGCCTTTTCACCAGAATTAGGTGTGTCTAAGCCGCCAAATTTGTGAATACGCACCAAGTCGTATGCATTACACAGACGCCCAGTCGCCGGGTCGGAGCCGTGGTATGAATAGCTATAAAGCCCTTCATATATAACCACGCCAGCTTTTGTCGTACCAGGTATGTACGTATAACGGTCTTCGCCTTCGTACTTGTATATATCTGGTAAAAATTTTTCTATAGCCTCATATATAGAATAAGTTCTGCAAAATAAACCGACTAAACCTTCTTTTTCAGTTGGATTAGCTACTGTATCGTCAAAGTCCGGTATACTCTTTTGCGTAGTAACGCCAGGCCATTCTCTCATGTCTTGCCAGTTAACATATTGACCGAGTATTAAGTCCGGGTCTAGTATCGGACCTTCTACCTCTTCAAATACATAATCTACATCTGACGGTATGGAAGGCCAAAACATTAAACGACCAGGCTGAAATGTTGTTTTATCAAAATATTGTAAACCGACATTTTGCGCTAATTTACGCGCTATAGCCTCATATTCTATCGGATTAACAGAACGAGTCAACGGAATTAGTACTCTTAGCCTGAGGTTATCAGGCGTAGATTTATGCGTGCTATGAATTACAGCTTTATAACCTAACATGAACTTATACATATCAAGTAAGTCGTTGTTGGCGTAATCAGCATCTAGCGCTATTAAGCTGCGATTCATTATATGCCCTTTGCTGCGTTTACCTGAAGATAAATAGCCGCCTACAAAGCCGCCAACGTCTTTTATTTTTAGCTGAGCATCTTTATCTAAGCGCTTAAATTGCTCTGCGGTTTCAGAAGTAACTATTGGCTCTCGCAGCTTATCTACGAAAGCTTCCCAAGATATATCTTCGTTTTTCCAGTGTTTACTTAAAATGCTGGAACTATATGCTATTTCCATAACTAGTCTTTCATGTAAAAATCAGATACAAAGCCTTCGGCGCGAAGCGGTAAATCTGATGCCCATGTTGGCGTTTCGGTCATCACTTTTATCATTTCGCACAAATCATTTTCTGGTGATTCTACTATAACCTCATCATGCACGTGCATAACAATAGAATACCCAGCTAAATATAAATTAATCATAGAGTTACCCAATAAATCACGGGCGATAGCCTGCACAGCGTTCTCAGTTAATTTGCCGCCATATGTATCAATATCACCGTAAGTTGAGGTGCCAGGAATTTCACCTTTGTAATATATGGTATCAACCTGCCGCCCGAATTTATACTCAGACTTTAGATGCGCGCCAAAATAGTATAATTCACGGCCAGACGGTAGTTGCATAGAAAGATATGGTGCTTTATATGAAAACATTATCTTGCCGTCGGCCGCATAGCATTTTTTACTGTGTGTTATAGCACGCTTCGCGTTCAATTCTAAATCGTCCCAAAGTGCGACTATATTAGAATTAGCATCGCGCCAGCGTTTTGTTAGGTCTTTCATTTCGTCTTTGGTGAGACCCATTTTCTCACCACCCATATTGGACAAAGCGCCGACAGAGCCGCCGTAGCCTAAGGCCAGCTCCGCAATCTTGGACTTCTGCCGTAAGTCAGAGCCCTTTGTAATACTTTCGATTGGTACGTTAAACATTCTTGAGCCTGTAGCCTCATAAATCTTGCCGTCGCCGTGGAATACTTCCAAACGCCAAGGTTCATTAGCTAACCATGATATAACCCTAGCCTCGATGGCTGAGAAGTCTGCGACTAAAAACTTCTTTCCTTTTTCAGGAATAAAGCAAGTACGAATAAGCTGTGATAGTAAATTAGCTATGTCACCATAATACATTTCGCAAAAAGCCAGGTTCTCCTGCTTAACATCCCGGCGTGCTTGCTCAAGATTTTTAATATAATTACGAGGCAAATTGTGTAACTGAACTAAACGGCCGGCCCATCTACCGGTTCTGGCTGCACCGTAAAATTGGAACGTGCCGCGCACCCTGTTATCTGAATTGCGGCAATTTAGCATTGCAGTATATTTTTTAACAGATGACTTGCCAAGGCTTTTACGGGCTTGTAACACGTCGTGTACGGGGCCTGACGTATATACCTTAAGCGCATCAGAAACCGATTCCGCGGTTAATGAACTAAATGGCTCACCAGTTTCTTTGGTTAACCAATCTTTTAGCTGCGCTACTGAATTGGGGTTACTCGCGCCGGTTATATTCTTAACGGTCTCGAGCAACATATCAGTATATTCTGTACTGAGTTCAATAGCTTTTTCTGCCAGAACGGTATCAATATAAATACCGGTATCATTTATACTTTGGTCTAAGGCATATAATCTACGTTCCGCAAACGGTATTGATGCGAAACTCAGTTTGTTGTAAATCTCGCGCTCAGACAGCACGTCATATACATTATAAGTTATATACTGTGTCCAACGTGACATATCGTCCTCGGGATAATGCCTATAAAGTCCTTTAGTTTTTGACTTATTATAGCAGCTAAAATAACGTATTAAAGCCTTGCCAGCGGCCTGCTTTTTATCGGACAAGTCTAAAACTTTTGATACTTTGTCCAACGACAAAGGCAAGCCACAATATCCGGCCTTAACCAAAGTACAGCACCAGTCTATCGGTTCGGTGTGAATGCCTATTCTATTAAAGCAGCGACGTTCAAAAGAAGCATTATGCGCTACTTTTCGTATGTCTTTGTTTTTTAAGTCATTTACAAAAGATTCCGGTATTCCGTCAATAAAATCCACAAAAACCAAATTCTCATTGGCATATACATACTCACAATTTTGCATTAAATCATATACATGTACGGGCTCATCATCATAAGCAAAACCTATAAGAAGTATTTCGAAGTCATCAGATTCTATATATTTATAGGAGCCGCATTCTTTTATGTCGACCCCTGAAAATGTTTCTATATCAATAAAAAGTGTGCGCATTTTTTAAGTAAAAAATCCGGCGCCTATAGCATCAGCAAGTAACCAGCAAAAAACGCTACAAAAAAATCTGGTATAGCTGATGCGTGCGCCGGGATTGAAAGTTTTTTATCGTGTGCTAAAGTAAATCGTCATCGTTAGACGTAGAGCCGCTGCCAAAATCGTCAGCTGCTGTAGAACCACCAATAAGTGGCTCGCCATCTTTTAGCTTCTGAATATTCTGAAGCCCAGCAGCAATGCCCTTAGAGTTAACATTGTAGCCGTAGAAGTTAATTGACACGCGGCCATAGCAACCCGAATAGAACTCGGAAGCGTCAATAATCGGGTTGAGGTTTTCGTCGACAACTTGCGGACGGCGCGTAGTGTTGGCGTTGATGAAATAACAGCCCGCAAAGGCCTCATCGTCGGGACGTTCGTCATCGCCATCGCGCAGCGGAACCTTAAGGTTGCTGGGAATCTTACCATTCTTGTCTTGAATGGTTGATTTGTAAGTCTCTTTTGCGGCCTCGATGGCTTTTTTGATTTTAGTGAGTGTGTCTTTGTCAGACTTAGGAATGAGGACACACACCGAGTATTTGGCTTTTTCGCCCTCGTTCATCGCGTGTGGTTCAAATGCGTGCACATAGCTGAAGCGCACTAATCCTGTTACTACTTTTGTTGGTTGTTCTGCCATTGTTTTTTAATTTTTAAAGTGAATAATAAATTATGGTTTTTTACATAAGAAAATCTTCATCTACTGAGCTAATAGCCTCAGTGCGCTTATCAGACTCAAGTGCTGCGGCTTTATAGCTTGTACTTTTGATAAACTTAGAGAATACTTTTTCAAATACCTTTTTGCCAACAGCTTTTTCAATAGTAGAAAAAGGCTTAATTGTAGGCGCAGTATATAGAATATCTGTGGGTAATCCAGCCTCCTCGGCCGCGGCTTTAATCGCATCAGCGTCGGCAGTCTCATCACGCCAAGCACGCCGTGTGGAGCTTTCTACAAGTTTGAGGCCTTTGATGGAGCCGCCCTGTTCCAAGAACGTCTTAATATAGTTATTAACGGCGTCAAGCCACTCTTTGAACTCTTTGCTGCGTTTGAATATATCTACAAGTTCTTTGTCGGTTAGAAAGTCTGCTTGCCGAAAATCATACTTAGCAATTTCAAGCTGCTTATCCGCAAGAGCTTTACATGTAGGATTGCATTTACAAAATTTACACCAAGGACCTGCTTGTGCATAACCCGCGCCTTCAAAAGCTAAGGCCGCACGTCCAGAAACAGTAAAAGCCCAGTCGAGTAATTCAGTAGTAGATAAAGAATATGTATCAATATGATTTAAGCGAGGCTGTACTATATTAAGCGTAATGTGCTCAACGTTATAAAGAACGGAAACGAAGTCTAGCGCGCCGAGTGCATAGAGCTTGAGCTGTGAGTTTTCGAAAGCGTCCACTTTAACACCCTTACCATACTTAAGGTCTATTATATGCAGCGTATCATCTGAAACAACAATCGCATCAGCAGTGCCATAACATTCTGGCACGTACCTTTTTAAATCGAGTTTCTGCTCTACAAAAAGCTTGGCACCTGAGCCTTCCCCAGCGAGTATATTAAGAACGAAGTCAACATAACTCACAACATAGTCGGTCATATCGGTCTCGAACAAATCATCATTGCGTAGTTTATCAAGATTGGAATTGTACTCTACTTCGCTAATATAACCAGCTGCGTGGTTAAGCTCGTTCTCGGCTAATGCATGCGCTAAGGTACCCTCAGCCGCATACGGCGAAGGTGTATCGGGAATCTCAGCCTCAAGGCGCGCGCTCGGTGGACAATTAAGCCACCGAGCGGCCTTTGATGGTGATAATAATGCGTGTCCCATTACTTCAATTCACAGCTGAGGAAAACATAAAAGTCTTCAAAGTACTCCGGGCTGAGGCTTGAGATATTACTCGCGCCGTATTCGGTAAGCTTGGCCTTAATGGCATCACGGTGCTTGTTGATTTTTTCTTTTGCGGCTTCCCGAATGTCGTCCAAAGTAACGGCTGAGTCCTCATGCTCTTCTTGAACCGGCGCCTGTGTAGGTTCTGCTTTAGGTTCTGCTTTAGGCGCTGGAGCGGGAGCGGCCTTAACTTCTGCTTTTGGAGCCGCAGCGGGCTTAGCTTCAGCCTTTGGAGCTTGCACTTGTGTAGGCTTAGCTTCAGATGCGGGTGCTTCGGTATTTTGCTTTTCGGTCGTTTCGTGACCAGCGTTAATGCTGACTTGCCCTTGGCCGTCAACATCAATAGTAATAGTAATTCGCATAGCGTTTATAAATTTGAATGAGCAAAAATAAGAATTTTTAAGACTCAATTTTGATTTTTTGCATATTTTAGCTTTTTTTAACACTTATTAGTCTTTAAGAAGCTAAGAGCCTCTGTGAAGAGGCTCTTAGCACGTGTAAAGAAGTTAACGGTAATAGGTTCTAGGCATCTTCAAGATTTGTCATATTGTTTGCTCATGACGATTAGTTAAAATAATTCGCTCTTTTAACTTCTCTGCCGCTGCTTTCATTTTCTTTGCGTTGGCAGCGAGCTGCTCTTTTGTTGCTTTTTTAACTGTTACTGCCATAATTTTGATATTTTAAGGATTTGTAAATCCGTTGGTATTGCCCATCCATGACGCCACGTCGTAGGCGGTTGAATACGTTGTTTCTCCCGCTGTTATTGGCGGTGTCGGGAAGTCGAAGTTGAGCGTTGTTCCGTCGTCAGACATGTTGAAGGTGCAGCCATAGTACATGGAGTAGCAGCCGCCGCCGCTGATGGTGGTGACGTTTGGCATCGCGGCCGCAGCTGTGAGAGCGGTGCAGCCTTGGTACATGCCGGCGCAGCCGTCTTCGCCGATGGTGGTCAGTTGTGGCATATCAGCCGCAGCTGTCAGAGAGGTGCAGCCATCGTACATGGAGGCGCAGCCGCCTTCGCCGATGGTGGTCAGTTGTGGCATATCAGCCGCAGCTGTCAGAGAGGTGCAGCCATAGTACATGGAGTAGCAGCCGCCGTGG
>Ga0247610_10000560_pt1 | contig 50800 bp, 56 predicted proteins | sample 174DNAGHGhighgp2_FD_193483 | JGI IMG/M metagenome (GOLD analysis project Ga0247610, IMG submission 193483) | Sheep rumen microbial communities from Palmerston North, Manawatu-Wanganui, New Zealand - 1742 DNA GHGhigh gp2 | ecosystem: Host-associated > Mammals > Digestive system > Stomach > Rumen...
ATAGTTCTGCGGCAGAAGAAAAATTTTCTTGAATTTTCTCTTTAGAGAATCATTCCGCAGATAAAGATTGAATAGGATATGAGCCAGGTGTAGATGTTGGTTATGTATATAGAGATTTTGTTTATTCTGGAGAATTAACTGGAAACGCAGGAACACCTATTACAACGATTCTTGATGAAATAAAAAATAGTTTAGGTAATTATGAATATTTTTATGATGTATTTGGAGTTTTTCATTTTAGAGAAATTAAAAATTATCTGAATATTACACAGGCACAAATAGTTGAAGAGGATATGAAAAACCCTGGTCGTGTAATTAAGTTTTTAGGGGGCAATTTCCTATTAGATGAACAATCTGAAAATCAATATTTAATAGAGACTACGAATAGTAAATCAATTTATAGTTTTAACGATGATGCTAATATTACTTCTATTACGGTAACGCCGCAATATGGAAACATAAAAAATGATTATATAATAGAAGGAATAAAACAAGGAACAACCTCTGATGTAAAAAAGACAATTCGTTATCGTTTAGCAATAGATGATAAACCAGAGAAAAAGGTTTCTACTATTGGAGGAAAAACTATAGAATATTATATGGATAGCTATGATAACATAGCTTATTATTATGATGAAAAAACTGGTGAACATAAATTAGCTGTTGCGGAGCTTGTTCAGACATTGCCTTCAGTAGGAATTGCAAATAAAGTTTATTATACAAATAAAGTTAATGAAAATAATATTTCTGTAAAAAAGGGCTATATGTGACAATCTGATAAATACGTTGAGTTATATTGTTTAGATGAAGAACAGAATCATATTCCTATTATTGTTCAGACTTATTATCCAAAGGATTGACGAACAGCTTTATATATCTCTGGATTAGTTGCTGAATCTAAAGGATTAGATAGAGGAAAGTATTTTGAAGATTTAGAAGCCTTTTGACCTAGTGAGTATGATTTACATCCGGATCGACAGTGTTTCTTTGGTGAAAAAGGAATATATAATTCAAGTGGAGCTTTAATTTATTCAACAATTACACATGATTTAACAAATGGTACTTTCTTTTTAGATTTTATTGATGCCAACTCTTCTCAATTAGGTATGTATAGTGTTAATGCTATTGGCCGCAGAGAAGATGTTATAAGTAATGATAAAATAAATTGTCTTTTTGTCCCAGAAATTCCAGATATTATATTTTTAAATACGACAGATCCTTCACAAAATTGAACCGAGAATACTGCGGGGAATATAACAGAAGAACAGTTAAATTCTCACTTTAGTGAAGTGTTTAATTTAAATGGAGAAGAATATACCCGTGAAACAAAAATGCTTTTTTTACAAAGAAAAGAATGCGAAAATAATAATCAGCCTTGAGCGCAAGTAAACCAAGACATATACGGAAACTTATCAATTGGTGGATACAGCAATAGCGCGTATGAAGCTTTAAGATATGAATTATTTTGCCATACTAGATATCAAAAATCAGTAGCGTTAACATCAATTCCAATTTTCTATTTAGACGTGAATAGTAGAGTTGAGTTGAGTAGTAAAAGTACAGGAACGTATGGCGATTTTATGGTTCAAAATATTAGTTTTTCTTTTGGACCTGGTGCAAATATGTCAGTTACTTTAAATGAGACTGCTGAAAGATTATAAAAGGAGGTGTTATAGTATGGCTACTGCTTATGGAATGGGACAAATAAGATATACCTCAGCTGGCGGTTTTGCTACAGATGAAACTGAATCTTGAACTGGAGAACATTTTTATAAAAATGGAGTAGTTGGTGGATATAAAGATTTTCGTATCAAAACGTCAAATTTGAAGCCAATAGAACAAGGTGACATATATCTTTTACATTGTGATATTGCCAGAAATTCAACATATAATATGATTTTTGATTTAAAATTATGTAATACAGATAGTACCTATGGATTGACAGATTCAGATGATTATCAAAATATTAAAAGATTTACTGTTGGAAAAGATGCTACTGGTAGTGTAAACACTCTTTGTGCAATTTTATTTGATGATAATTTTAATAATACTGATGTTAAAATTGTTGAAAATTATTATGATAAACAACTTAAAGAAGTTAATAAATCAACAAAAAAATTATTTTCAACCTCTGATTTAAATAAAAATAGAGTTTATAGAGGTAGAGAAATAAATGGTAGTGATGAAGATTATTATTTTTATTATAGACCTTATAGTGGACCTTCTTATCCTTATGGTTGAATAAGAATATTGAATTATAATTTACAATTTATATCAGAAAGCTGAAAACAAAATCAAAGCTCAGCTCAAAAAGCTTCTTTTGATTTTATTATAAAGAATAGTCTTTTAAACAGCAATTTAAATAATTTTAATAGTATTGTCTTTGATATGGTAAGACAAGATTGAGATAACGATATTACAAATAAAGAAGGAACTGAAGAATTTAAAGGTTTAAAGGCTAACATAGATTTTGAAATATATAAAATAACTGATATTTTAACTACTGAAAAGTTTAAAGGAAAATCACCTTTTTCAACTATTGGAGTTTGAGGCCATCCAGATTTAATTATGGCAATTAATGGAGAAGAAATTCGAGTTGGACAAAGTGGATATTATGAATTAACAGATTTTGATATTACCAGTCTTGGAATTGCCGCAGTAAGCGATAAAGATAGATTTACTTTAGACTATCAGTATAAACTTGGTGCTTAAAAGGGGGTTATAAAATGCCTTTAGAAAGTTTTTATGGTGGAAAGCAAGGTGTTTCCCCAATTATCAAAGCAAGATTTCAATATGTAACTAATGCTCAAAGAAAAGATGGTTCATATTATGATGAAGCATACGGAAGAGCTATTAAAGGTAAAAAAACAGAGGACATAGATATTATCAACTCACAAACAATGGAATGATGTTTTTCTCAACCTAATTATACTGATGTATGATTTGGAGAGCTTGCGATTATTAATACACAAAACAAACGAAATCCAAATAATGGCAAACTTTTTAGACGAACATTAAAAGGAACTGATACCGATAAAGATGGTGTTTCTCACGCTGAATATCTTGGAACCATTGTAGGTCCTTCAGAAGGTTTTCCTTTTATTAATATTGCAGATGGAATTGATTCTCCAACAGGTTTAAAAAATATAGTTTCTAATATTCCAATCTCTGACGCAGATAAAGGTGGAGTTCAATTTAACTATCCTACTGCTAAAAATACAACTGCTACGACATATGAATTTGATAATAATACAAAATTATATACTCATGAGGCGACAATTGAAAATCGAGCTTTAGTCCCAGGAGCTAAAAAAGAAAATAATGTATGAAAACACGAAAAAGGAATAAAATATTCTTGAGTTAATGTTAGAAATAATATTGATGGAGAAGAACAAGATACTTATGTTTATTTAGGTTTTGAAATTCCTTATACTATTTTTGATTTTGAATTTGATGATGTACCTTGGAATGATACTGGAAATGTTGCAGATTTTATAAATAAAAACGAATATCTTGGCATAAAACCTGATAATGATAATAGTAGTTGAGAATCAACACCTTTTTATCAAAATTGAAAGATACATTTAAAAAAAGGTAAACCAGGTAATCAAATTGGTTATTTAAGACGAGCCAAAGCTAATACTTTTAGAAATTTTAGTAAAGACTCTGATAAAATATTATATAATTATAATAGTATTTTTAATACGTCAATAAGTGCATCTAATTTTGATTTTGTAGCTCCTAAAATAACTTGGGAAAATTCTATTGGTAAAATTAAAATTGGTAATAAAGATGTAGATATTTCTTCTGAAGATTATTTAGGAGAAGAAATTCAAGGCGATACTGATATTTTAGTATATACAGTTTATACTATTGCAAAGAATACGGATGAAATTAAAGAATTTAATTGTTTCTTAACAAAAATTAAAGATATTAACAATATTGAATTGGAAACAAATGGTACTGTAAAAATTTCTTATAATGATGCTACTTCACAATCACTCGAACAAAAAATTAAATGAATTTCTGGTATTCAAAAATATACTACTACTACAGAAGGTAATAATCCTATTTCTATAGAAGGATACCAGATAAAATATAATACAGGAGATTCTTATAATTTCTTTCCGCCATATTTTTATGATACATGGATAGATGTAAACAGAGAAACTAATCCTACTTTTAATATTAAGTATCGCAGAGTACAAAACAATATCACTCCTACTGGACAAGAAAGTGTTGGTCTAAGTACGGCAATGACATTGAAAAATAAGCAAAATCCAGCTCAAGAAAAAGATTTTAATTTTTCTTTCATTGATTCTTTAAAGGTAGATAATGATACTAAAGAATTAGTATATGCGACAGCACCTGTCATGCACCGTATGAATGAAAATGATCAACCTTTTAATGATTGAGATCATAACACTACAGATAAATTTTGAACAAAATTTGGTGACGGTGTTTATCTAAATAATGTTGATAAAGTAGTTATTTATAACGGATATTTGTATGTACTATATTCTTCCTCGGAATACAGATATACTCCATCTACTTTTACTACTGAAAATTTATATGCCGATGGTGTTTCTCGTAACATCAGAGTGGCGCGTGATGATAGTGGTAGAAAATGAAAATGCAGTGACATGTCAGTTTTTAGTCCGAACAAACTTACAGATTCTTGAGAAAATCTATGGTGACTAGAACTAGGTCCTGTACAAAAACCAAGAGAAGGCGTATGAATTAGTTCTGAATTTGATACTGAAAGATTTACCAAATACTATAAGACAAAATATCCTAATGATAATACAATATCTAAATGGGAAGATTTTACTTTTTCTAACAATGCACAAGCTGTAAGAAGTCTTATGAATGGCGTTTGACCTGTAACCAATGAAAAATCTATCGACGGTGGTTGAACTATAGATCAAAGAGAGACTAATCCTTATAAAGATGGTCATATTTATTTATATGAGAATGCAGCAAGAGATAATAATGGAGATATTAATTTAACATTACTTCCAAATGATGATCAAATGGGTAATTTGGTAAAATTTAAAAATAACTATTTTTATTATGATTATAATAGTAGAAAATGACAAACCGCTGGTGTCTTTGGTGATACCGAAGCAAATACTACAAGTAATTGACCGATTTTACTAAATACAGCAGAGAATAACATTTTTCCTCAAGATAAAGAAGATAAAGCTGATTCCGATCATACTTTAGTCTTAATAGAGCGAACTTTTCAAGTAGAGGACTCTTATTTGGAAGATATTTTTAGTTAAAAGGAGAAGATAAAAATGAAAACAATACAGTTATCTTATCCTTGAAATGATAGTAAACTTATAGAATTAAAAAATAAAGTAAGTTTTCTACAAATAGGAGTTGAATGCCCGCATATCTTTCCTTTGGAACATTTGATAGAACACAATAAAAATTGAAGTTCTGAAGTTGTAGTTAATATTACAACTAATAATAGCAATAATAGTACTTCAAACGCATATACAATTTCAGATAAAGAAAGTTTAGAATTTTCTGATTTATATGTCACTTCTCTTGGAGTTTCTGTTGTAAAAGTCAGTAATCCATATATTATAATTGATATATCCTATGAATAAAAAAGGAGGTGCTATTAAGTATGGTAAATAACAGTACTGATTTTGTTTTACAAGAAAAATTTAGAAATCCGACTCCTGAAGACACTAGAATAGAGGATAATTGAAAATGAAAATGAGCAACTCCTATAAAAATTCAAAGAGATGGAACTATTCATTTAAATGGATTATTAGATACAGAGAATGCGGTTAGCACAAAAAATTTAAAAGATGGTGCAGTTACTACAAATAAGATTGATGATGGAGCAGTTACTGAAGATAAAATTGACGATGGGGCAGTTAGTAAGGACAAGATTGCAGATAAAGCAGTTACGTTAGAAAAACTAAATGAAAATATTAAAATCCCAAGAGGTTATCTAGATATAGGAAGTATCCTTCAAGAATCAAGTGATGATCCTGAGAATAAGATTAGACCAATTACAGCTAACACAATCCGAAAAGGCGCAATTGTTCATAGTAAATTATTCAATTCAGGAAATGCAGAAGGTATAGGAATAGATGATCAACCTCCCGTATGAGGAGAAAATATTAAAGATCAAGCTATTACTTTTAATCATATGAGTAATCCTCATGGAGCAAAGCCTGTAAACGAAGAAGGAAAATATCCTATAAGTGGAATAGCTCATATACAAAAGCGTTCAATTCCCCTGAATCGACTTTCAGAACCGATTTTTACTTTACAAAAAACGGATACTGAAAACGATGAATATACTTTAAATCTCTATCATATCAATGGTGATGCATTGTTTGATGGAGCTCCAACAATAGAAAGTTGAAGGAAAGAAGTGCGGAAATGCGATACAATAATAAATGCAGCTCAGTCTCAGGTAGAAGTAGATAGCGCTATACAGGAAAAACAAAAATACGAAAGATGAATAGCAAATGCGGATAATGCTTATTATATAGATATCTATGATACAGATTTTAATTGAGATACTACTTTTTATGAGAAGGAAAGCAGTGTTTAAAATCTTTAAATTAGGGCAGATTTTTATAATCTGCCCTTTTTCTTTTTTATTTATATGTAGAGAGAAAGGGGAATAAGATATGCAAGATTTACAAATTTTATTCTCGCAACACTCTCTAGAAGAGCTAATTGTTCTTATTGTTTTAATTCTATTAGCTGTACAAGGCATATGAAAAGCAATTGGTTTTTTTGTTGAAAAATACAATATTGCTACAGGTAAAAAGGTTGATAGTATACAATGGAAAGAAAATCTTGCAGAGTCTTTAACAAATTTAGATTCTAAAATAGATTTGCTATCTGAACAAAATGAAAAAACTCATGAAAAACAAGAGCAGTTAGAAGATACCGTTACCCTCTTACAGGAAAGAATGCAAGAAAATACAAGGTCATATCTAATAGATGCACATCATAAATTCTGTTATCAAATAAAGAAAATTGACGATTTAAACTTACAATCATTAGAGCGTAGATACTTGTATTATAAAAGTTCTGGTGGAGATACTTTCGTAGACAATTTAATGGAAGATGTTAGAGAACTTCCAAGAGTTAATTTTTATGACGAAAGTACTTTACATACATAATTTTTTTAAGGAGGTGTAACAGATGGCTAATGAATTAAAAGCAACTATCATCAATATGAAATCACTTAGTCAAAATATAGTTGATCCAGTGGTTGTTGGCGCAGGAGACGCAAATGGTCGTACATTAAGAGTTATATTTACACAAGAAGCTGCCGCACAAATGACTCCTGAAACAAAAGTATATTTATCTTGGCATCATCAAGAAGTTGATGTAAAAGGCTATAATGTTTTTACAAAAATAGAAGATGAGGATGATGAAGATTTTCCACCGACTTGAGAAATTACATATCCTAAGAAGATGTTATATGAAGGAAACGTTTTAGCTTGTATTCAAATTGTTGATAGTGTAAGCATTGCTACTTCTACTAATTTTACAATTCATGTATTAATTGATCCAAATGATGGTTCAAGATATACTGCAACCGATGATTTTTCAGAATTTCAAAAAGCTGTTATTGATATGACAACACTTTCTGAAGAGATGAAAGCTCAAATGGAAAATCAAAAAATTGAATTTGAAGATATGCAACTTGAATTTATGGATGTGCGGCGTATAGTACAAGATTCACAAACCGCGTCTGAACAAGCTAAAGAAATTGCAGAGCAAGCTCTTCAAACTTCACAGTCTGCGTTAGATACTATTATTGATCTAACAACTGTAGCAACCGAAGCACGTGACCGCGCACAGGAAGCTAAAGAAAGTGTTGCACAGATTGAGAATGAAGTTCAAGAATTGTCTGATAGATTAGATAAAAATGAACAGATAACTGGTGCAATCAAAGAAGTCGCGGATAGCGCGAAAGAGATTGCTGAAGCTGTTCGAGAGCATGAATGTTGTGGAATTACTCAAGAACAACTTGATGCTGCTATTGGACAAGCTAAAGAAGAAATTCTAGGTACTACTGGGCAAGATTTAACAGACGCCCTAACAATTGTAGAATTTTAAGGAGTGGTAAATGGCTATTGCAAAATTTGTATATACCACTTCTGCAAAAATAAATCAATTACCTGTAGAAGATGGTCAAATTATTTTTGCTCCAGATATGGGAACTATTGGTTTAGACTTATCTGGTCAAAGATTTTATTATCAAACAATTAAAACCTTTGAAACAGAAGAAGAACGCATTGCTACACCTTTTCCAATCCAAGGCTTTTACTTTGTCCAAGAGACAGAAGTAATTTGAAGATGGTGCGGCAAATGGGTTCAAATCACAAGTTCTAATTTAGACCCCGTTATTGAGGGGAAAACAAAAGAAGATTTTCCCGAAGAAGGTAAAGGAAATACTCTTTACTATACTGATGATGGTATTTATGGTTGAAAGACCGATAAATATAATCTAATTGCAAACGCTAATACTTGAGAAAGCATTTAGCAAAAGAAGAAGGGATTGAAAAATATGGCTAACAATTTAGTTAAATTCGTTTATATTCCCACCACTGCAACCGCAGAACAGATTGCTGCTTTTGATGCGGATACACTATATTTTATAAATGGTACCCGTCAGCTTTATAAGGGCTCTGTACTTTATGATGGTGGTGCTGCGGCTGCTGCTGCTGATCTTGCTACCCTCCGCGCTCAGATTGGCACACTCCCTGTAGACGCTGAATACGAAGATCTTATTGATTACATTGATAAACAGATTGCTGCTGGTGACACTGCGGTTGCTGGTCAAGTAACAACTCTTGATAATTCTCTCGCAGCCGTTGCTAAATCTGGTACTGCTGCTGATGTAGCCGTTGTCGATGCTGGTGGTAAATATGATGCTACCAATGTTGAGACTGTTCTTGCCGAGATTGCAGAGAAACTTGGTGATGGTGTTGACAGTTCTGTTGTAACAGTTGCGAAGACTGTTGGCGGTGCTAGCGATGATTTCGTAACTAAATATACCTTTAGTCAGGGTGGTACTCCAATAACAAATGGTGAAATCACAATTGCTAAAGATATGGTTGCTACCAGTGGTGAGCTAGTTAATGAAGACGGTTCTGGCAATCCTGGTACATTCATCAGAATGACCATCGCAAACGGCACACCTTTCTATATTCCTGTAGCCGATCTTATTGAGTATAACACCTTCACTGACACTGCCGCAGATGGTGAAATCGTTGTTACTGATAACTCTCACTCAATTTCAATGGCTATTGGAAAAGTAGCTGCTTCCAAGATCGTCTATCGTGCAGCCGATGCTCAAGCCGGTACTCCCGAGCAGACAGTTGCTCAGGCTATCAATGCTCTTGAGACTGCTGCTTCTACTGGCGTAGATGATAAGATTCAGGCTGCTATTGAGGCTCTTGATTCTAATATCGCCGCTACTACTGGTTCTGTTCTTACTGGCCTTACAATTACTGACGGTGAGATTACTGGTAAGACAGAGATTGCTCTTACTGCTGATAATGTAGCTTATGGTGATTCTACTGTTAAAGCAGCTCTTGATACAATTGGCACAATTCCTGCAACTGCTACTGCTACCACAGTCGTTGGTTATGTTGATGAGAAGGCTGCTGGCTTAATTGCCGATCTTGATGCTGATTTCGATGCTACAACTTCTAATACAGATGAGTATGCTGTTGCAGTTATGACTGGTGTCACACAGGTTGACGGTGTTATCACTGGCGTTGATTCTGGTGCGGCTGACCGTGCTGGCGCTGCTACTGCGGTTAAGGCTGATGTAATTGGCACTAATGCTGATACTGCTTCCGATAATACTATTTATGGTGCAAAAGCTTATACAGATGCAGCTCTTACTTGGGGTGCTTTAGCTTAATTAATTTTGTAAATCGTGGGGAAAAGGGTGAAAAATATTTCACCCTTCCCCTTTTTAATTTTATAAGGGGGCCCGCATAATGGCACAAACTAAATTTTTTCGTGGAGTTGATGAAGCGTCGCTCCCGTTAACAAAGCGTGATGGAGCTATTTACATAATTGATCCAACTCCTAACTCCGCAGATGATAGTAGAGGAAAAATGTTCGTTGACGTTGGAACAAAACGTTTAGAAATTTCAAGTCCTCTGTCTCCTGCTGAGTTTAAGACATATACAAAAGCTCAAATTAATGAAGTAGGGTCAAATTCTTCTACTCTTGGAACGTTTTATCTAATTATAGATAATGATGAGATAGTAGGATTTAAAATCGGTGATGGAAATGCATACATAGCAGATTTACCAATGAATAATATCTATACAGATGAAGATAAACAAACTTTACAAGATTTAAAAAGTAAAATTGCAAAAGGTGTTTCAGTTAATTACAGAAATAATTCAGAAAACGCCAGTCAAATAGAAAATTTGTATTTTACTTTATTGGGATAATAAATAAAAAAGAAGGAGGGTATAACCGTGGCAGATATTAGTAAAATCACGTTACCTTCAGGAAATACATATGATATTAAAGATACCACAGCTCGTAATAGTATAGCAAACATACAAACATCAATTACGGGTGGTATTCATTATATAGGAGAATCTAGTACTGCTATTACTAATGGTTCTAATACAAAGGCTACTATTAATAGTAGTGAATATACTGCTAATGCAGGTGATTTAGTAATTTATGGTCAGCTAGAATTTATTTGGGGCGCAGATGATAAATGGCACGAGTTTGGTTCAACAGGTTCTCTTAAAGCTTTAGCTTTTAAAGATAGTGCAAGTGGAAAAACAACTCCTGCTGGTAGTGTTTCACAACCTACTTTTAGTGGTACCAAAGCTAGTGGATTAACTGTAGCACCCGCTTCTTCTGGTACTGCAACCTATACACCCGAGGGTACCGTTAGCCAGCCAACATTCTCTGGTACATCAGCTACAATTTCAAGTAGCTATACTCCTGCTGGCAGCGTAACTGTTAAAGCTGGTTCATCTAGTGATTATACTCCTGCGGGTTCACTTTCTCAGCCTGGGTTTACTGGAACCGAAGCAACCATTCCTGTTTCCGGTGGAAGTGGTACTGCGACATATACACCTGCTGGAACTGTAGGCACTCCTACTATTTCTGTAAAAACCGCAGGTTCAACAACTACTGTTAATTCTATAACAGATGTTGGTACTTTACCAACTCTAACAACAACTGTTGCAAACGAGAACTTGACAATTGGTTTCTCTCAGGGTACTCTTCCCACAAAAGGAGCTAATACCACTGTTAAGACTGGCGATGCAGCTTATCAATCAAGCCAGCCTAGCTTCACAGGTACCGGTACACGCTTAACTGCTACCTATACTCCCGCAGGTTCAGTTAGCACGCCAACCTTTACTGGTACAAAAGTTACTTTATCAGGTTCCTTCTCTGGTACAGCTGGTACCGCAACCGCAACATATACTCCTGCTGGTGGAGTTTCACAACCGACATTCACTGGCACAGGTAAGAGACTTGTTCTACAAGATTACACTCCTGCTGGAACGGTTACCAAACCTACATTCTCAGGTACGGAAGCTACAGTTACAGTCTCTTAATTTCTTTTAGAAAGGAGGTTGTAATCTATGGCAGATATTTCAAAAATTACTGTACTTAATGGAACGCAGTATAATATAAAAGATGGCTCTGCTATAAGTAATATTACACGAAGTGGTACCACTTTTACTGCTACCAGACGAGATGGTACCACTTTTACTTTTACCCAGCAAGACAATAATACAACATATAATGCAGCCACTCAATCTGCGGCAGGTCTTATGTCCGCAGATGATAAGAAAAAATTAGACGGTATCGCAGCTGGCGCAACTAGCTCTGGAGGAAGCGTTACTAGTGTTGCCGCATCTGGGTCTGGTGGTATTTCTATTTCTGGTAGTCCTATTACTACTTCCGGAACTATTGGAATTGGTTTAAATCTTAGTACTGCTATTAATGGTTTAGGAGAAGGATCAAGCCCAGCTAATCGCGCAGATTACGCTGTTGTTCAATATGCAGGTGGTGGTACAACAACTACTACTTATCATAGACGTACTCTCGCTAATGTTTTTAAAGCATTAAATAAAGATGATATTACCACTGCTCTTGGGTATACTCCTTATAATAGTACGAACCCTAATGGTTATACTACCAATACTGGTACAGTAACAAAAGTATCAACAGGTGTCGGTTTAACTGGTGGAGATATTAGTACAACTGGAACTGTTAAAACTAAACTTCGTTCAGAAACTGCTTTAACCGTTGATTCTGCGGCTGCTACTACAACCAGTGGAAGAGTATATCCAGTAGCAGTAGATAAAACTGGGTATTTAGCAGTTAATGTTCCTTGGACAGATAATAACACTATTTATTCTGCTGGTACTGGTATTAGTTTAAGTGGGACAACTTTTTCTAACAGTGGCGTAAGAAGTATTGCTACTGGTAGTTCCAATGGTACAATTAGTGTAAATACGAATGGCACTTCTGCGGATGTTGCGGTTAAAGGACTTGGTAGTGCAGCTTATACTGCTTCAACAGCTTATGCCGCAGCTTCACATACTCATGACGATAGATACTATACCGAATCAGAGGTTAATGCAAAAGTTGCTGACATGAATAAGGAAGCTTATTTAACTTGAGGCGGTAAAAATTTCGCAGGATCATATGGTCCTATTGATGCGGCAATGGTTCCAAATTTAGGGGCTAATAGATTAGCTTTTATAAATGGTTCTTCTGTAACGATAGAATATAGTCGTGATGGGGGATCAACCTGAACCGATTATGGAGCTGGAGCAAGTGCTAATGCTTCTCTTTTTGGAACAGGTGGAAGTTTTACAATTGGAAAAGCAGATAGCACAAATAAAGCAACTGCAAATACAAATAAATATCAATTAAGAGTAACAGTTGATACGGGACTCGCACCTGTCTACACTGCTTTAAATAAATTCGTTATTTATGTTTCAACAAATGGTAGTAACTCTTGTACTGTACAAATTCAAAAGGCGCTACAATCTACTCCTACAACTTTTGTAGACCATACTTCTGATGTTCCTATTTCTGGTTGAAGTGGATATAATGTAATTAATGTATCTGACTTAGTCACATATGGAAATACTGCTAGCAGTCAATATGGGCGTATAAGATTTATTTTTAAAGCAAATGGTGGCAATACTAACTATAATGGTTTAATAGTTAATAGAATAATGGGATTTGGTGGTGTTGGCTGGACAATTCCTTCTAACATGGCGAGAGATGGTCATCTATATAGTTATGACAATGCTCAAAATGCTACTTTCCCTGCTCAAATAACTGCGACACAATTTAATGGTTCTTTCCATGGCAATGCATCTACCGCAACTAAAGCAACTCAGGATGAATCTGGTAACAATATTAAATCTAATTATGCAGCCAGTTTTAGTATTTCAGATCATACTATTACTTTAAAAAATAAAAATGGTGAAAGTCTTGGTACAGTTACCGTACCTGATAATAATACAACATATACTGCCAATACCGGTATTAAATTAAATGGTACAACTTTCCAACATACCAATGCTGTAACAGCTGGAACCGCAGGTACTTCTAGTGCAACTTCTGGTTCTACTTTGGCAGTGCCTTATGTTACTTATGATGCTCAAGGTCATATAACTGGTTCTGGAACTCATACTCACACCATATCAGGTTTCTTAACTTCCTCCAGTTCTTTGGATGCAAGTAAATTAACTGGCACAGTTCCTACTTCTGTTCTTCCTAGTTATGTAGATGATGTACTTGAATATACTGCAAAATCTAATTTCCCTTCAACCGGAGAAACTGGTAAGATTTATGTTGATACATCTACTAATTTAACCTATCGTTGAGGTGGTTCCGCATACGTAGAGATTTCACCTTCTCTTGCTATTGGATCTACTGCTTCAACTGCGGCTAAAGGTAATCATACACATAGTGTTACAGCAGCGGGTTCTATTTCAGTACAAACTGCGGGCACTACAACTACAGTTCCAAACGTGACAAGTGTTGGTAGCGTACCCACTACAGAAGATATTACTTGTGACGATATTACAGCTTGAAGTGCAGGATCCGTTCCAACATTAGGAACAGCAATTGCGGCTGATGATATTACCGCATGGTCTGCTGGTACTAATCCTTCACTAACTATTACTAATCAAACAGTTGTAACTGGTACAACAGTTTCCAACGAAGTGATGTCATTTAATACTACAACAAATGGCTCTGCAAGTGGATGGTCTGCGGGCACAGCTCCTAGTTTAAGCTACACCGCACGTTCTATTCCAAACGTAACTTCTGTTGGTAGTGCTCCAAGTTTAACCTATACTGCTAGAACTGTAAAGTCAGTTAAATCAGTTGGTTCTACTCCTACTCTTGGGACAGCAATCACTGTTAAAACTGGGGATGCTGCTTATAAGTTTACCGGTAGTGCCGTCTCAACTGGTGTTCCAGCTTAATAAAAGGAGGCTTTTATGGCAGTTTTATCTAAAATAAAAGCCTCTGATAATGTTGATTACAATATCAGAGACGATTACTCTACTTGAGGTGGAAGAAATTTACTCAGCAGTTATGTTATGCCAGGAAGTAATAATCCTGGGAATACAGCTACAGCAGGAAGATGTTCTTATATCGGCCCCTATGCTATAAAAATTTTAGCAGCGGAAAATGCTGATACTTATTTTTCATTATGAAGTTTATACGCTTTAGAAGATGATCAAGTTTATACTCTTTCTTGTGAAGTATCAAATTTAATTAATGGTACTGTCTACAATTTTCCATTGTATGCACAAAACAATCCAATAGGAGTTACTTTAACAATTAATAAAAATGGTTTAAATTATATTACTTTTACGAAAACATCTGTCACAGATAATACAATAGTCTATGTTGATAATAGGAGTTATCATAAAATTTTTATGGACGATTCAAGTAGAACTATTGCGAACGGACAATCAACAAATGGTGTTACTTTATCAAAATTTAAACTTGAAAAAGGCAATAAACCAACTGATTGAAGTCCCGCACCAGAAGATATTGCTAAATTTATTGGCGATGAAACAATTGAATTATATGGATAGAGGTGATATTATTGGCAGATTTAATTTCTAAAATCAAAGGTGTTGATAATGTTACCTATGATTTACAAGATAAAGTTTCTACTTTTGGAGGAACTAATCTTTTAATTGGTTCAAAAAATTTAAGTAGCTTTATTACCAGTGCAGCTACAATTACTTTGACAAATAATATTATTACACTTCCAGGAAATACTAGCGGTTGAGATTATGTTCATACTCCTTTTGTTTCTTTTAATATTATAAATAATCATACACTTATACTATCTTTTGAATATAAAGCTAGTATAGCTTCAGATACTTGAATTGTAACAGAAGGAACTGCTTCAAATACTCCTAAAACGAATCGCACAAAATATAAAGATCATAGATTTACTTTAGCAGCTAAAGATACATGAACAAAATATACTCAAATTTTCAATAATTTTTCTCTTACTTACTTAACTTCGGGATCAGGAGATGTTAATTATTTCCGTATTGCTTTTTATAGCAGAACAGATGGAGCTAATTTACAAATTCGATATCCAAAGTTAGAAAGAAGTAACAAACCAACAGAATGAACACCAGCTCCGCAAGACCTAGTAACTTATTCATCAGAAACATTAGAATTTTTCCAATAGAAAGGAGTAGTATATGGCAGATATTAAAGCAATTAAAGGTACTAATGGTACTACTTATTCTATTGTAGACAGATATTCTAAATGGGGTGGAAATAATTTATTAAAAAATATTCCTAAATCTCAATCAACAACTGGTTATAATTTTTTACAATTAAATTTAACAGAAAACTTAGTTGCGGGAGAGACATATATTTTACAACTTTGAGATGTTGTTTTAGATAGTAATTCTAGTGGAATTTATATCTATTGAGGTGGTGGAAGTGTTCAAATAGGAAGTGGTAAAAAACCAACTAATGGTTATGTTACATGAACATTAACACCAACTGATTCAAATGCTTCTGGTAGTGGAGCTACAAACTTATGATTAAATTTATATAATTTTACTTCTGGGCATTCAGGACAAAGTTGCACAGTTGGAAAATGAAAATTAGAAAAAGGACACAAGGCAACAGATTGGTCGCCTTGTTGAGAAGATATATTTACTATTAGCGGCGAAGAATTAGACGTCAATATTTAAGGAGGTAGAACGTGGCGGATATTTCAAAAATTAAATTAGGTTCTACAACCTATAATATTAAAGACGCTAGTGCTAAACATAGTGTTACTACGGGCGATTCCGTAAGTGTTACTGCGGGTACTGCTGCTTCTTTATCATATACTTCAAGAAGTATTCCTAACGTAACTAGCGTTGGTACAGCACCAAGTTTAACATACACAGCCCGCACAGTTAAATCTGTAAAATCTGTAGGCTCAGCTCCGACATTAGGAACAGCTATCCCCGCAGATGATATTACAGCTTGAACAACAAATACTCCAACTAGTATTACTTATACAGCAAGGAGCATTCCTAATGTAACCGCTGCGGGAACTGCTTCTTATTCAAATGGTATATTAACAATTACAAACACAACATTGGGCACGGCTATCGCGGCAGATGATATTACTGGCTATACTGCTGGTACAGCTGCTAGTTTGTCATATACTGCAAAATCTATACCTAATGTTACAGATGTGGGCAGTGCGCCAACCACAGAAGATATTACATGTGATGATATTACCGCATGGTCTGCTGGTACTGTTCCTACTCTTGGGACTGCTATTAGTGCAGATGATATTACAGGATGAACTACAAATACACCAACAGCAGTTACAAAGAAAACTGTTGTTACTGCGGTAAGTTAAGGAGGTAATTAAATGGGTGTAATTTCTAAAGTTAATGCAGGAGGATCAAATCATTTAATTGCTTCCTCTGCGTATGGTATATGTTCAACTGCCGCAGATACTGCTGCTAAAACAGTTAATTTTACTGATGATCAAGCTTTTACTTTAATTCAAGGTGAGACAATTCATGTTAGATTTACAGCAACAAATACCGCTGCTAATCCAACTTTAAATGTAAAAGGTACGGGTGCAAAACCAATTCATAGAATTGGCGGAACTGCTGCTGGTACTAGTACTAGCAACTCTTGGGTAGCAGGCGAAATAGTATCTTTTACCTATGACACTACTCAAGTTTCTAGTGGTTGTTGAATTATGAATAAAGGAGACAGATACGTTCCACAAGTAGATTCTATTGGAAGTGCTAGTAAAGGAACCGCTATTAATGCTTACACTAGTTTAACAACCGGAGATTCTGTAACAGTAACAACTGGTGATTCTGTTGATGTTGGAACCGCTTTTACTGTTCCTAATGTAACAGATGTCGGTGATGCCCCTACTTTAGATTATCTACATACAGCTGTTACCTATATTTCAAATCCAGCATCTCTTTATACTGTTTTTGAAATTAATGCAGATAATGACAGTGAATATGCTGATGACATTGAGAATGATTTTGTTTTAGCTTTACCTACTAATACAATAGGAAATAATGATACTCCTGATATTACACAAAATTATGCAACATATATTAATTCTTGAGATCAAGGTAATACACCAACTCTTGGGACAGCTTTTACAATTCCTAATATCTCAAAGAAAACGGTTGTTACAGGCGTTACTAAAAAGACTGTTGTTACAGGTGGCACAAAAACAGCTATACCAAATATATCTGTAACCCCAAAAACAGTGGTTATGAGTATATCAGCCTCTTAAATATTATTAACTTAAAGGGGCTTTAATTTAAAGTCCCTTTTTCTATTTTGGAGGTTAATTTATGGCAGATAATTTAAAATTTTATTATACAGATGATGGTACGACTTTACCAACTGAAACAAATAATGGAAATATTTATTTTGTTTTAGATGATAAAAAAGATGAAGAAAATAATAATATTGCTTCTCTATTTTTAGATATAGAAGATAAAAGATATTTAGTAAAACCTTTCTTGAAAGATGCTACAATTGAAAAGTCTGGTTTATTATCTAATGAAGATAAGAAAAAATTAATTGGTTTAACTATAACACCAACTTCTTTAGAAGGAAATATTCAAAATCCTGCTAAAGTTAATATTGGAGTAAATTCTTCTAAATCAAATAAAACAATTAATTTTTCAGATTATATTTATATAAAAAATGATCAAGTTTTAACAGCAAATAGTATTCAAAAAGTAGATATAGAACCTATAATAATAGAGAACGAAGGAGACGAGGTCCCAGAAGCTTCTGCTAGTGTTATTCCTATAAAGGGAGAAGATGGGAAATTTTATCTAAAATTAACTTTACCAATTCCAAGAGGAAAGCAAGGTAAACAAGGAGAACAAGGAATTCCTGGAAAACCTGCATTAATAGGAAAAGTGAAGGCCAAGATTGATAGCTCTACTATTATAGAAACAGATAATTTAAATAATGATGTTATACCAATTGAGGTTAAAACAGAATATACAAAGGATGAAAATAAAACTGATTTCACTTTTAATATGCCTTTAATTCAAGGTCGTACAGGTAACACTGGTCCGCAAGGTAACATTGGCCCAAGAGGACCTCAAGGACATGCGGCTGATGTTGAATTTAATTTTCTATCAACCCAAGGAGATCCATATGGTGAGGTTAAAAAAATTTCAGAAAATGGTAGAATTGAAAATGAAGATGGTAGTGTAGATAATATTGTAAAATATAAATATAATATTTATATTCCTAGAGGAGAACGTGGAGAGTCTGGCAGACCTTTTAGAATAGATCACCTTTTTGAACATTATTCTGACATTGTTGATGAATTAAATAAAACAGATAGTGCAATAAAATATGGAGATTTTATTTTATTAAAAAATTCAGATCAAACTGATAATGATGTTGGAAAATTATATTATTATAGTTATAGCAAAAATGGTGGAAATATAGAAGATAAAAAAAATGGATTAGTGTACTTAACAGACATGTCTCCAGTACAGCCCACTTTTAGTGCTGGTAATGTAGAAACCTTACAGTCAACACAAGCTCCTTATGTAAATGTTAGAACTATAAATAATGATGTAAGTAAGCCAATATTAGATTTTGGTATTCCAAGAGGAGAAACAGGAAAATCTCTACTTGCGGGGACTGCTAATGTGACCGTTGATAAAAATATAGGAACTCCGCAAGGAAGTATGACATTAAATACTACATCAAACAGCAACGATCCAGATGAAAAATATTTAAATTTAGATTTAAATTTAGAAAATTTAGGAACAGATATAGAAGCTACGGCAACTGTAGATAATAAAACTGGAACTCCTAGTGTTAAGATAGAAAAACAAACAATAAATAGAGATGCTAATGGTCCAATACAAAAATTTAATTTTAAGTTTTCTGGTTTAAAAGGTGAAGAAGGCACTGCCGCTAATACTTTTTCAAATGACTTAATTTCTGCACATCATTATACAGATAGTCAAAAAAATTATGGATTACCTTACGCGGAAGTTGAAGCTTTTAATGAAAATAATAAATTAGGTTTATCATTTAATTTTTATAATTTAAAAGGTAACGATGGAAATTTAGGATCCATTAATGTCGAAGGAAATGGTAACGCTATTACAAATATTGTTAACAATGGTAGCAATGGAATTTCTGTAGAAAAAGGGAAAACTTTTGCGACTGTATCAGATATTGCTAATTTTGATAGGTCTGACACTATTAGACCTGTAAAAACTGGTGGGACCGGAAATAGTTTCCTTCAATCAAATGCTGTTTTATTAGGAAATCAAACTGATTCTGTAAAACAAGTAGCAAGTAAGAGCGGTGCTTTCTATTCAGATTCAACTGGGGGAGAGCCTGTTTTTGGCACACTTCCAGTTCGCCAAGGTGGTACTGGACAAAGAGGATTTAAGGCAAAATCGTTATTAATCTCTGGTAATCCAGATGTTGTAGGTCAAAACACTTCTACAACAATAACAACTTTGTCAAACACTCAATTAGGTGTTTTAATAAATGATATTGGTGGGAGTTTAGGCTTTGTTAATTCATTACCAGTAGAATATGGTGGTACAGGGATAGCAGAATTCGTTCCATATACCGTTCCTACGATTGACGGAAACGCAAGTATTGCTTTTCAATCATCTTTAGGAGTGAGCTATGGAGGTACTGGTAGAAACGGTTTTACACAAAATGCAACATTGATAGGCGGAACTGTTAATAATGGATCTCAAATAATTGACGAAATTCCTTCATCTGCTGGAGCTTTTTTCTCTACAGGAGATAATGAACGTCCTGGATTTGATATATTGCCTATTGAATACGGTGGTACAGGAGCAACTAATTTTCAAGATGCTTTAACAGAACTTGGAGCATTATATGGGAGTCTTGAAGAAACATATGACGTAGATGATTATTGTTTGAAACTAGAAGGTGTTTTTACTTAAAAATATATAAAAGACTGTGACAAATAAAGGAGGTTAAAAATGAAAAATTTTTCACCAAAAACTAAATTACTAATTGCCGCAGCCTTAACCTTGTTATATCTAATTATTATTTTAATAATTATGACACCCTGAATAATGGATTTAACTTTGTTAGTAGGCCCGATATTAGCTTTATTAGTAATATGCGGAATTGCTGTGGTGCCAGGTATATTAAATGCTTTTTTGATATTTTCGCTGTGTATGGATGATAAAGAAGATATCAGAGAAAATATTCCAAGAGAAGAAGATATATCAATTATAGTACCTTGCTATAATGAACAAAATACTATATATGACACAATTAAATCTATTTCAGAGCAAAAATATAAAGGAAAAATATATCTTTACGTAGTAGATAATAATTCTGCTGATAAAACTACAAAAATAATTGATGCCGCAATTAGTAATTATAGTAAAGATGATTTATTAATAGAGCATATTTTAGAAGAAAACAAAGGCAAATATAATGCTTTAAATACTGCTTTAACTAAAATTACAACAAAATATTTTATTACTATTGATGCGGACACCGTGCTATGAGACTCCGCAATTCAAAATATAGTTTCTAAAATGCAAAAAGAAGAGAATTGCGGAGCCGTTGCCGGTGCTGTTAAAGTAGGAAATGAAGAAAATAATCTTTTAACTAGAATGCAAAAATGAGATTACATTTTAAGCATAGCTTCTGTAAAAAAGATGCAATCAATGTTTAAGAGTACGCTTGTCGCGCAAGGTGCTTTTAGTATTTATGATACTGATTTAGTTAAAGAAATTGGTGGATGAAAAGATTGCGTAGGAGAAGATATTGTTTTAACTTGAAATATATTAGCTAAAGGCTATTATACTTATTATGAACCTAAAGCAATTTGTTTTACAGAAGTTCCGAATAAAATAAAAGATTTTATAAGACAGAGGATGCGATGAGCTAGAGGTATGATAGAAGCCTTTAGAGACTTTAAACCTTGGAATTTTAAAAATAAATATGCAATTCCATTAACATTGATAGACGTATTAATTATATATATGGATTTTAGTTATTTATTCTTTTTAATTCCTGGCATGATTGCCGCATTATTTGGATATCCTATTATTGTAGGCTTATTTAGTTTGCTAATTATACCGTTTAATTTAATTAGTTTTCAAATTTTATATGCTCATGAACAAAAGATAACTTATCGTCCTCTTGGATTAAAAGTAAAAAGAAGTATATTAGGTTTCTTTCTTTTTATTCTTTTTTATCAATTTATTGTGTCTCCTTCAGCTTTTATTGGATATGTAAAAGAATGGCTTAGAAGAAAGAAAAGTTGATAAAAAATTTTTAAAGGAGTGAATTGTAAATATGTCAACAATTTCACAATTAAATATTAATGGAATAAATTGTGATATTATAAATGTTACTCAAGGGCACGCACATACTACAGGAGCTCCTGCTAGAATATATGTCCATGCTTGAAAAAGGACTAGATAGGAGGGAGATTGGAATATGAGTGATATTACTTTTTCTAACGAGCAATTGTCTAGATATAGTCAAATTTTTCATAATGATGAGCGACCACTTAATCCATATAATAATAATAATTTAACAGTTTCACAAGTAAATGTTAAAGGAAGAACTTATAATATTCAAGATGCATCATCAAGAAATATGCTAGATGAATTTTATGATAGTGCTAATAAAAATATAAATTTATATACAGGTAACAATGAACCAGATTATGACACTGATAATAAAAAACCAAAAATATTAATTAACAGTAGTCTTGTTAGAGGTTCTCAAGAATCACGTCCTGGTTCTGATTTAGAAGCTGTAATGATTTTGGCAAAAGATAAAGACGGGGCTGATCGTTCATGAATATCTCACGTTAGTAGAGGTGATGGTCCACAAGGTATGAGAGTGGAAACCAAAAGAGGAAACATTGAAAACTATTTTGAATTGCTTCTTGATTCAAACGGTAATCGAGTTGTGGCACTTAGTAATCCTGCAGCTTGAAGAAAAGCCCTTGGTTTTGGTACAGATATATATGCAAGTACTGTATATGCATCTGAAATTATCACACCGGCATCAAACGTAACAATTGATGGTGTTTGATATAATCAACGTCATAATATAGCAATGCTTAGATTAGAATTTCATTTTGGTACTAATCTTTCTAATATTCCTGTACATGGAAATCATGGTGATATAGCAATTGGGACAATTGTTGCAGGAAAGCGTCCTTTGGTAAGTGTGCATCCTCATAGTAATGGAGAATGGTCAGGTCCGGCTTGATATCATTTAGCTACAAATGGAGCTCTTTCTTTATGCGCTACTGAAGGCAGAGGTTCTGTTTACCAACTTAATAGTGGAAGTCGTTTTACGCTTTTCACTTCGTATATAGTTGCTTAATATAATAAAGGAGTTTAAAAATGGCAACAATTTCACAAGTAAATGTTAACGATCTTTCTTATGATTTTATTGATGTAAAATCTAGAAATATTTTAACTGAATTTTATGATGGTGACAAAATAATTTTAGAAGGAAATTACGATGGTGATGTTAATAGTTCAATAAAAATTTACAATTCTACTCTAGGCAATTCACGCAGTAGTGCGCCATCTAGCAAAATGGCAGAAAAATTAATTGGAATCGCAGATAGAACTGGTGAAACTCGTTCATGGATAGAACATTATGATGCAACAAATGGTAGTCAAGGAATGATTATTGGTGGTTGTCATCAGGAGGGATATATTACTTTTGGTGGAGGACAACTCAAAATGCATTATGATAATATTTTAAACCTTTCTTTAGATGCAAATTGTAATCCTTCTGTATTAACAGCAAGTGATAAAGCATGAAGAAGAGCTCTTGGATTTCACGATGATATAAATACAGCTACGATATCTGAAATTATTACTCCAAGTTCTGGTATAACAATTGTAGATGCACATTATATAGAGCGTTTTAATGTAGCAATGCTCTATTTACATTTTAAATATAATCAAGCAATCTCTGTTCCAAATCACGGAAATATTACTAATGTAAATATTGGAACACTCGTTGCAGGAAAAAGACCTTGTCACACACCTGAAGCTTGTAGTAACGGTGATGAAGGCGGAGCTGCTTGATATCATATTGAGACGAATGGTCTTGTTACTTTATGCGGAATAGAAGGAATGTCAACTACCCATACTATAGCAGCTAATACGCAATTTAATCTTGCGTCTACATATTTGGTTAGATAAAAAGGAGTTTTAAAGATGGCGACGATTTCACAAATTAATATTGACGGTTCTACTTATGATATTTCTGATGCAAAATTAAAAAAAGTTATAACTAACTTTTATGATTCTGATACAAAAAGTATAAATCTTTCCTCTTCGGATAGTACTCCTGCAATAACCGTTAAAAGTCCAATATTTTGCAGTAATTCTGATCCAGCTCCTGACCACAATCTTTGAGGCGGTTTAATTCAATTTAACGATAATACTGAAACACTCCGTTCATATATAAGGCATGTTGCTCTTGTTGATGGACGACAAGGTATACAGTTAGAAACTCGTAGATATAATTCAGATGATCAAGCAATTTTTAATTACATTGAGTTATTTATAAATTCAAATGGTGCTGACACTGTTTCTTTAACATATCCAGCAGTTTGGAGAGAAGCACTTGGTTTTGGCACAGATATTTCAACTGATACAATATCTAATATTATTACTCCAGAATCTAATTTTACAATCGTTTCCGCAAGCTATAGGCAACGTCATGGGATAGCGTTACTTGAAATGCGTTTTCAAAATAAAACCGCAATCTCTGTTCCAAATCACGGAAATATTGGAGATATGACAATCGGAACACTTGTCTCAGGAAAAAGACCTATTCTTGCAACGCATCCTCGTAGTAATGGTGATGAAGCAGGACAAGCTTGATTCCATATTGATATAGCTGGAAGAGTTATATTATGTGCAGCTGAAGGAACTGGAACTGCGCGTACTATTCCAGCTAACACTACTTATTTTAATCTTTCTGCTATGTATATAGTTGCTTAAAATATAAAAACTTTCTTCTTATATAAAACATGGGTAAAATTGCATAATCTTTATTTAGTTTTTTTTATTTAAAATAAGAGAGGAAAGTTTTAATTATATTTCTCTTAATTCATTTTCAAAATTAAATGTTGTGAGAACTCTTACGTAGTAATTCTGCGTAAGAGTTTTTTCTTTGTACAGAAGGAGACAAAATGGATGAAGAAATTTTAACTGAAGATCAAAGTGGATTCTCTTTTGAATATCCAATTTTTGATCAGACTAATCAAGAAATAACTAATCCTGATTTAACAACAGGATATTTAGTTAAAGAATATTTTACAACTCACATTCCTATGGTACCAGAAAAATGGCACTATGTTGTTAAATCTTTTAAATTTAGTAATGGTGAAATTTATCGTGTAACTTCTGAATCTGATCAGCATGTAAAAGTTATAGATGCTGACAAAGGTATCTTTGAATATCAATCTCTTGAAGGAGAAGAAGAAAGAACTGTTGCAGGTCAGGTTGTTACAAGTGTTAAAGATCAACCAATGATTCCTGCTAGAGACGAAGAAAAAATTATTTATCGTTATGTTCCTTATACTGAAAAAGAACTTGCTGATAAAGAGTTCCTAGCTAATGGTCCTACTCTCCTAGCAGAAGCCCAAGAGACAATAGATGATCTTCTACTTACTATTGCCGAACTTATTGGTGGCGCAGAAGAGGAAGAAACAACTCCTGAAGAAGAAGTAACTCCCGAAGAATCTACTAACGAAGAAGTAACTCCCGAAGAACCTGCTAGTGAAGGGGAGGTTGAATAATGGTAACAAAAAGTGGTTATAAAATTATCAAAAAAGCAGCTATTATTCGTCTAAAGAAAGGCGAACTTATAGATGATATTTTACTTTCTTATCCTAAACTATCCGAAGCTCAAGTTGAGCAATTAATTGACGAGCTTACCAACGAAGGTTATTTATAAAAATTTTAAGAGATAAAAGGAGAAAATAATATGAATGAACAATTATCTTTAGAAATTATCATGAACAAAGTTCGTGTAGATATCGTAAAGGCTATTGATGAAATTGGTAGACATTATAACGTTTCTTCCAATCTTCTTATTACAATCGTAGAACAGATTGTAAAAGATAGTAAAATAGCTGCTTATGAAGGAATTTTAAACTCTATTGATATTGATAAGATAATGCCGCAGGTTCCTGAAAAGAATGTTCCAGTGGAGCAACCTATTCCAGAAAATTTTAATTTTGGAATACCAGAAGATAATTTTGAAACTATCCCAGAGGAAAATGATGAAGAGGAATCTAGTGATAATATAAATGAATAATTTTAAATATACTTACGTCAAAAATTTTAACCTTTTAATTTCAAGATATTAAAAGAAAAAGTTGACGTTTTGAAATAAAAGGAGTTAAAATGACAAAAAGAATAACTAAAATAAATATTGACGGAGAAGAATATAGTGTTGGTGATGGGGGTGGAGAAGAATTAGAAAAGTTAAAAAAATATGTTCGTTCTACTCCCGATACCAAAGAAGGGACTTCTGCTCAATTTGGTATACTTAGTAACTATCATCAAACTTATATTCAAATAGATAGCAATATAAACCAATATGGTAACTATGTTGACAATATAACTGTAGATAATAGCGTTGCAAATACCAAACCCAATATTAATATTAATGCTAAATCTATAAATGTTAATACACAAGATTTTTTACTTGATACTGCTTATGGAAAAATATGTCTTGATTCTGATAATAAGATGATTAGAATAGGTGATAGTCCTTTACAAGAAAATGAAAATACGAATGTATTAACGCTTGGTAGGGTAGCGAGTTATTGTCTCAAAAATAACAATGTGTTACTTATAGGAAAAAATTACGGTACTCAGTATGTAGATAATTCTATGATAATTACAGATACCGGGAAATATGGTTATGTTGGTCTTAAAAATTCAATTGTAGTAGGAGAAGATCTCGACGCTTATGGCCAGTCAGTAGTAATGATAGGAAAAAGTTTAAAGAGTTCATCTGCTAATAATAGTCAACAAATAATTTTTGGACAATATAACAAAGAAGATGATTATAGCGTTTTTCAAATAGGAGATGGTCAAGGAGAGGATGCCACTCATAATCTTTTTAAAATTGACCAACGTGGAAAAGTATATTTATCCACAAATGGAACAGGCAGTCAGGGTGCCAACGGACCAGGATATGTAGTTATAGCACCAAAAGAAAGTGAAAATAGTTCAGCATCTTCATGCTATCCTTTTATGGTAACATCATCATCGGGCGGTACTACATCACTTTTCTATAAAAAACAGGATACGAAAACTATTAGCTCTTTTGAAGTAAGTGCAAAACATAATGTTAATTCTATTAAACTTACATCAGATGAAGATGGAACTAAAACTGTTGAACTATCTGATCCTGATGCTTGAAAAGAAGCATTATTTACTAAGGCTATAAAAATAGCAGAACGATCCAGAATAAACGCTAAGCAAGTAAGTGCTGATAGTCAACCTCCAATTGTTAGAATTGAAAATTTACCAAAAGGAACTTATCTTGTAACGGGCACTCTCTTCGTAGAAGCTTTGGATACAAATAAAAATAGTAAAGCCATTTCAAACGCACATTCTATAGCAAGATTAAGGAGGAGTTATACTTCCCAAAATGGAAGTACTTCTTTTGATACGTTTGCAAGTCAAGCTTTATTAGGTTTATCTGCACTTCTTAACGCTGATTCAGTATTTTTAAATTCAATTAATGTGTGCTCTATTATTTATTTATCACAAACAGGAGGTATTCATTTAAGTATGACTCATGATGTATCTTTGGCCACTGCTACTATTAAGGCGTGAGGAGAACTTCAAGTTCTTCATCTATGTGATAGTTCGGTTTCAAAAATAAAAGTAACAGGTGACTAAATAAGTAAAAGGAGTAATATTAAACATGGCAACGGTTTCTCAATTTTGTATTAATGGAATCGATTATGATGTAAAAGATAAAAGATTAAAAACCGAAAGAGAAAAACAGAATATAATCATTGATCCTTTTAAAGAAGAAGAATCAACATATGGAAATAAATCTGTTTCTATTGGATATGATAATGTTGCTGAAGGAGAAGGTTCTGTTGCATTAGGTATTGGGACAAAGGCTACTGGAAATTATCAGACTGTTATAGGAAAATATAATAGTGATGATACTCAGTCTACTTTTATAATAGGAAACGGAACAGATGATGATAATCGCTCTCAACTTTTTAATGTTAATCAAGATGGAAAAGTAATTACAAGAGGTCCAGCTAATCAACTCACAGGAGCCAGCTTTGTAACAGTTTTAAATAATATAAATGACTCTCGTGCAACAGATGTATCAGCTAATCATTGAGGAGAAGGTTTCTGTATGGCAGATAATACAGAAACAATACGTAGTTATTTTAGACATAATGATAATGTAGAAGGACAAGGTCTTCAGCTTGAAACTCGTAGATATAGAAATGATGATAAAACTGCATTTGCATACAATGGACTTAGATTACTTTTAAAAAAAGATGGAACTCCAGTAGTAAATTTTAACTATCCCGCAGCTTGAAGAACGGGTTTAGGATTAGATACTGCATCAAATATAATAACTAACACTGGAGGTGCTGATACTTGAAGAACTGCTTTAGGAATAGGAGCAATACAAAACTCTGATAATGTAGGATGAACAACTTTAGATTATAAAACATGAAAAATGTTAGCTTCAATATCTTTATCACAAGGTACTTATGTTATATTGTCGTCAACTGCCTTTGGTTATGTGGAATCTGCGGAGAACGATGGTCTTTTAGGACCGGCAATAGATGAGTTAAACACGGCAACCAATAATGTAATAGCTAGCGGTGTAAGTAAGATGTCTAATTTAATAAAAGATATAAAAGTCTTAATAAAAAGAGCAGGCGGTGGTATTGCTGCTATACAGATTCAGGTTGACGGAGAAACAGCTAATACTCTTCCAAGAAGCGCATCTTCAGCTTTTCAAATAGGATGAGGCTATAATAAAAATAATTATCAATTACAAACAGTACGTTTTTTACATCTTACCGGAACTAAGACAGTATATATTAGAGGTTATCAAGATTATGCTGCTCCGAGAGTAACTGCTGGGACTTACCTTCAAGCTTTAAGAATTGCTTAAAATTATAAAATATTTTATTATATTTCAAAATATCTGACAATAAATTTTAAAGGAAATAAAATGATAGATTTAACAATTTTTACATCTTTAGTATCCCCAATAATTATAGTTGGATGCTTAATTTTAGGATATGTTATTAAACATGTAATCCCAAATGATACTATTAATAAATTCATTCCATTAATTCTTTGTTTTACTGGAATTGTACTTAATGTTTGATCATTAGGAGCTTTTACTTTTGATATTGTAATGGCTGGTGCGGCAAGTGGCCTAGCAGCTACCGGCGCATACGAAGCATTTAAAAATATGATTGATCATATAAGTGATAACGAAGAAGAAGAAGTAATAACTCCAAAAGGAAAACATCTAAAATAAAAAAAGGGTACTCTAAAATTAATTAGAGTACCCTTATTTTTTTTAGCTAAATTACGATAGCATAAGCTCCGCACCTTAACCAATATTGTTCAAAATCGTTTGTTCTATATTTTGTACTTTCCTTGTCTATTGGATTAAAAATATAAATATAATTGTCATCTGCTTTATAAGCTAAACCAATTTGGGCAAATTGCCACCTATCTTCTAAAGGAATATTTTCTTCTGTTTTCTCAATATACCAAACAATTGTAGGCCAATTATTTTTAACTATACTAATCAATTGACTATAACTTAAATAAGACCCATAATAGTTAACATCTATTTCTTTATCTTTAATATATTCAGTAATTATTTTTTTAATATTAGTAGGATGCATCCTACCTTCAACCATAGGTTCAGAAGAAAAAGTAAGAGTATTTATATAGATATAATCACTATAAAAATCTTTTATATTAAAATCATATCCAAAAGCTCTTAAACTATTTCCAAAAGCAAGAAATTCACTTTTAGAAGGCACATCTATATCTTCTGGATCTAAGGCTAAGTCAGGATTAAAAATATTTTCATTATATTTATTAAACCAATATTCAGACTCTATTATTGTAGTATTATCAACATTTTTTAAATATATATCTTTAGGTTGAGACATAATTATCATTCCAGTAATCATTCCAGCCAAAACTATTATAATAAGAAAAAGACTGACTATTAATATTTTAAAATGCTGACTTTGGTTTTTCATTTTCTATTATACCCGCCAATCCTAAGCAAATTGCATCGCATTCATCTTCTGTAGCTTTTATGTTAAAATGTTCTTTAACAAATTCTTGCGCGGCAAGCTTTTGACTTCCTCGATTTCTTCCTCAAGAAATATTATATTTATCTTTTAAAATACTTCTTCAGTGTGAAGGACTAGAACATTGATATGGCATTTTAATAACGCCGCACCAATATAAAATCATTGCTTTGACCATAGATAATTTATGAAAAGTTTGAACATTTCTATTAGATTGTTGTTGACAATCTTCAAATAAGATTTTATCAAACTTATATTCATGATACATAAAATCTAATCAATCAATAATTTGTCCTAATCTTTCTTCTATTGGATCTGTCGAACTAGTTTTAAACTTGTCATATTTAATTAAATTATCATCTTCAAATAATGCTCAACCACTAGTTACTAAAGCATTATCTATTGCTAAATATCTAGTCATTTATATCATCACTTTCAATCTTGGTTGTTGTTTTTGTTTTTCTATTTGTATTACAATAATAACAATTAACTGTTCCCGCTAAAGCACAACAACAAGGAGTATTTCTAAAAGGTAAGAAAAAATTTTGTTGAAGTGAATTTATTGGATATGTAAAAATATCTGGTTCATAATATTTTCAATCATTGTAAACTTTATTAAACATTTATGCTCCTGTAGAACCTAAACCTTCTCGATTTTTATTTGTTAATTTTTTAACCTCAAGAAAATTAATTTTTGGTTGTTCTTTTTGGATTCTAAATTGACAAAGTCTTGTACCTTTAGGAATTTTTACATCTCTAGTCGCAAGGACAGGCATCTTCCACTCGTCCTCGGGTCCGCAAAACGTGGAGTCGATAATTCCGATATTGTTGGTTTGCAGAAGCCCCCAACGTTTAAAAGTAGAACTTCTTGGAGCCATAATCGCTTCATATCCTTCAGGCAGTTCCATTGCTACTCCAAGAGGAAGATAAGCTCTTTGTCCAGAAGCAAGCATAATATCTTCTGCCAGATATAGATCAATCCAATTTCCTTTACTAATTTTTTCTAATCTAGGACTATCATCATGAAAATATTGAATATATATTGTTTCCATATTATTCCTCCCAAGGAGTATTAAGCATAACAAAATTTATATCTTGTAAAGGAATTTCTGGTTCTTTAGCATCATTAAATGTTAAAACTAGGCGACAAATGTACCATTCCTGAATAATCTCTCCTTTAGCTTTTTGATTTCTGTAAGTTTGAGTCCAAGAGGAAAGAGTATATCCATTGTCATGCGCGAACTGCTCATATTCTTTATGAAGCTTATTTGCATCATCCTCAGTCTCAACACGAATTTCCGCAGTATTTTTAATTAAATACTTAATCAATTAAACCACTCCTTTAAATTCCTTTAATAGTAACAGTTTTAAAATTATTTTCTAATTCTTTAATTATTCTATCCGTATAAACATGCGGGCCTACTACAACGATTTCATTAATATCATGTTCGTCTGATGTATCTTTAATATATTTTACAATATTGAAAACATCAATATTCATAGGCGGATAAATTTGATTATTCATTCCATCATAATATGTTATCGTAGTTCAGGTTCCTGGATCTGCTTTAATTACTATTCTCATTAGAACCTCTTTTCTCTATTTCTGATTTTAAATATTCTCTATTTAATCTAGCATAATCCCAAAAAGGAATTTGAAATAATTTAATTCCTTTCTTTTTACAATACTCTTGTTTTCTAATATCTCTATCTCTAGTTTCCTGTAATTTAAATTTAGAATCCCATTCATTATTAAGAGATCTAAAATGTTGCGCACCATCACATTCTATTGCAATATTATAATCTGGCAAGAAGAAATCAAATCTTAAATCAAAATCATCAAATTTTTTTTGAACTTGATATTTAATATTTAAATCATTAAATACATCTGCGACGCATAATTCTCCTCGGGAAGAAAGACAAGCAGCCCCGCACCCTTCTCCAATAATTTCTTCTTCTGTGAGCATTACAATATTACCACAGGCGCATTCACAAGTATAGTAAGAAGATTTATCTCCTTTAACTTTTTCTAAAATAGTTAATTTCCGTTTAGTCATTTACGCCTCTATAATCATTTGCGGGCAATTGAAAAGCATATACATACTAACATCTTTTGTTTCAGGATCTCGTATCCAAATCTCATATGCATTTTCCTCGTGAATATAATCTATCGCAAAAAGTTGCCCTCTATCTTTTATACATTCCTCTAGCTCTTGGATACCTTTTTTATAATTAAAATCTACAAAGTGAAAAATGGTATAATCAGCTTTTTCTCTACACAAAAGCATAAACCATTGTTTATCTGTTGGTGGTACACTAAACCATCCTCCAATTGATTTAAGTGATTTCTTTAATTTATTTTTGTTTTGCGGAGGTAGCTGCCGCATAGCCATTTTGTTTAACTCATATAAACTTATTCCAGTCTGTACTTGTTTATCTTCCATATATATCTCCTAACCTTTATTGTTTATAATAATATTATATCATATAATAAAAATTTTGTCAATAAAAAAAATAGGGTAGCTTTTCAGCTACCCCTTTTTTTTATTCAGAAACAGAGAAATGTATCCCGCCAAATATAACATTAATTAGTTGAACTATAAGCCAAACACCTAAAGCATAATTCCAAGTAAAAGGTATTGACACAAAGAAAAAATAGCTCATAACAACTGTAAATAACCAATAGACAAAAGAAGTAATAAGGAAACTAATCCCGAGTATTCCTACAATAAAACCAATTACAAGAATTATTGCTAAAATCCTCCCAGAAGTATCGTCATATTTTGTTTTCATTTAACAAATCCTTTCTGCATATTGATTATTACTAGCAAGATTTACACCTAATACTTTATCATAGTGCGGAGCTTGGTTAGGAATATATCTACCAAACTTAATTATGATATTTTTATAAAATTCTTGTAACATATTAACAGTCATAAAAATTTCATCTTCATTATAACCAGTAAAAATTACAATATCATCATCACTAACTTTTCTAAATTCTTTAATAAATTCTAACAAATCTTCTGCGGAATCGAGCGGTTCCATGCCCTGAGCAACGATCGCAGAAGTAATATTATTATTCATATATCTTTTAATTATCTTGTCTATTGGAATATCATATGTTGGAGCTTTTACTAAAGGACTATTCTGACAAAATTCTTTTCCACATTTAAAATCGCAATATGGAAATTCTATTGTCATTGAAGGCTTTTTATAATTAACAAAATCTTCATCTATAATTCCTTTAATTTTCATTTAAGCGAGCTCTCCTTTTTTATTTAACGGCATCCATTCTCTCATAGCAAATTCTTGTTTTCTGGTTTGACTCCAAGTCTGGATGGGAACAAAGAAGCCAACGATCCTGGCATATTGAGTTTTTACAGGTTTGCCACATATAGGACATATATCTCCATAGAAACCATGATTATTCTCACAAGCATTAATTTTACCAGTAAAAGCAAAATATTTTACACCAGATTGCGCAACATAATTTAACATTTTCCATGCTTTATCGAAGGAGTCAAATGGCGCATCGACGTTTATGTGCAAAATATCTCCACCTGAACAATATTCACTAAATGCTGCTGCTATTTTCACTCTCTCTTGGATGGTTGTTTTAATTCCAAGACCAATCCATTGATTTGCATATAGAGGGAGATCTTTAACTACTTGATCTGGGTAAAGCATCTCATCCGCTTTTTGGAAACGAGCTGCCATTGTTTCTCCAGGAATTGCTTCAAGATTCATATGATAATCTTTATCTGCGAGGAAGGCATCTTTTACAGCATGAATAATCTTAAAGATTTTTCTTCCAAAATCATATGCTTCATCTTTATAGTAGGTATTACCTAATTCATCTTCATAAGTATAACCAAAATACTTCATTGTTTCATAGCAACCTAAAATTCCATGTGAACTATAAAGGTATTTCATTTCAATCATTTTAGAATCAAAATTGTGGAGTAAACCTTTCTCAATATTTCTTTGAATAATATGTCTTTGAACATCGAGAATCTTACAATTAGTCTCAACAGTATCTCGTAGCAATGCTAAATATTCTTGTTCGTTTTTACTTTGATAAGCAATTCTAGCAAGATTAATTGTAGAAACTTTTACACTTCCAACTTTAAGAGCTGCTCCGCCAATACTATTGGTATAACCAAGCTCTTGAATGTCATTACGAAGTCTACAACAAGAAGATAGAGAAGTTACATTATCGTCAACAAACCAATTACTATCATTCCATTTTCTATTATGCTCACAAGCCCACTTTGCGAATTCTTCATCTATAAATTTTCCATTAGAGTCAGTAAGAAGTGAAATTGTATTCACGGGGAACGTCATCATGTTTTGACTTCTAATATCACTCATTTCTGTTAAGAAGATTTTTTGAAATTCTATAATTTCTTCTTCGCTATCTATCATAAAGGAGCCATCTGGGAAAACAGCTCCGCCAAAAATAGCTTCAAAATATGGATGGTCAAAAATATTTGTATTCGTAAAAGCACTTTGAATTGAGTTGCGGAGGAATGGTTGATTTAATGAATATATTAATCTTTGAATTTGTTGTTTTGCAAAATCTTCTGCATATTCTTCTGTAATCCCCATGTAGTGATTTTTTATATCTTTCTTCCAAAAGTAATAGAAGTAAGGAATCAAATTTGGATAAGCAACTGCGCCCGCAGTTCGATTAGATGCGTAAGAACAATGTTCTTTAACAAAATCAACAAACGTTGCCAAATGTTGCGGAGGTTGAGCATTAAAATTTTCAATAAAATACAAACCTTTTTCAGCTAAATCCTTTAAATCATAAGCAAAACAATAGCTAATCTCTGTAGAAGAATGTGCGTCATGCATGCCAAGTGCTTTTGTCCATTCAAGTTCTAACCATTTATTTGCTTCTTTAAAACCATATTTCTTTTGCATTTCATAATATAATTTATTAAAAGCTAATAATTTTTGATGCGCTTTAGGCATCTCATTAATCATAGTTGCGATATCTTTTTGACCAACATTTGCATTACCATCTACGGAAGCATCTGCTACAGTATCCTTATCAACAAAGTTATCAATAAAATTTGTAAAATCTAAATCACTTTCACTTAAACCATTTAATTTTGCAAAATCTTCACCATATTTTTCATTAAGACGATTTAATTGCGTCTGAAAATTTTTAGTAAGTTTAATCGTAATTTTAGCCATTATTGATTGTTCACCCACTTTACTGCTGCACCAAAATCCATATATTCATCGTCAACTTTAAGAACAGGAGCAGACATAAAACCTTGCTCAATGGCTTCATCTATATTGTCTGAATCAATAAAATCTATATTTTTATTTTTCAATTTTGATTCTAAAATTTTACAACGAGGGCATCCTGTACCAATCAATGTTACCATAAAACCTCCTATACTATATCTTGTATTTTTATCTCTATTATTATTTATAAATTCTATATATAGTATTAATTCTTTTCTGCCCTATGATTTTTTAATCTTTATTTTTTCTTTTCATAAAGTCTATAATTTCATTATAACATTCTCTACAGACTTCTTTTTTATCTATATGTTGAAAACAACAACGTTTTGAAGTGTACCATATATCATAAAGATTATTATAAACTTCTTTTCCGCATCTGTCACAATAGTATTTTGTCACTACCACAATAATACTCCTTATTTCTTTAATGTTTATTTTTCTCTTTAATAAAATCTACAATTTTGTTAAAACAATTTTCACATATGTCTTTTCTTATTAAAACAGAAGTAGTACCATAATCATCATCCTTTTTAGAGAGTTTCATTTCATACATATCATCTTTATCAAATACTTCTTCTTCACACATATCACAATAATATTTTATCACTGGAACACTCCTTTTCACTTCTTCAAAATTTTTATATAAATTATAAATAACACCTATTTTATTATCACAATAACACAAACCATCACCTTCATATAAATAAGTTGGAGCGGTTGTTTGTAAAGTTTGTTTTAAAGTGTAGCAATCAACAATATGAGTTGGATGATGTTTTAATAATTTTCTATCTATTAAATCTTGCACCCATTGAGGTTTAGAATCATTACCTATCCACCAACATTCCATTAATATCCTTTCTCTCGTTTATTTATATTATAACATATTTTTTGTTTTTTGTCAAATAAAAAAAGACTACCTATAAAAAGGTAGCCTTTATAATCTAATAGATAGAAGGTTTTGGATTTTTAACTCCATCTATATATCCACCACATCCAGGGCAATATTTTACATCGTGTCCCACAACATGACAGCTTATCGTATGAAACGGAAAGCCGCACTCTGAGCATGTAACTGAATCAACATACCAATTAGGACTATCTATAGGAGGTGATGGATCAAAGGGGTTGTCATAAATTCAATAATACACTTTTTTAATCTTCTTCACCATATCTTCTCCACTCTGTTTCTATTGTACCATCATCATTAACTTGAGTAATTTTATAAAATTGATGGCTACTTTCATTGCGATAACTTTTAGTGAAAAACATACCAGACCTTTTAAAACCATTCAACATTACGAGAGTTCCCCGAGTGAACCAAGATTTTTCCATTACTTTCTTTTTGCCGTCATTTTGCATTTCACTAATTTGCCTATTAAGTCTTGCATAAAAATCTCTGCCCATTTTAACTGTAACAACGCCTGATTTTGGAGTAAGAATACTGATGCAAGATTTAGCATCATCTTTAGCGATTACTGTTCCAATAATTCTACAAGTTTTAAATGTATTAAAAATAGAATTACCTCTTTTAAAAGTCCTTGCGATTTCTGGTTCAGAAGGCAGTTCATCATATTCTTTAATATTATATTGGATTTTATTTACATGTGCAAGAGGATGTTCATGATAATAAAAACCAAGACTATCCATTTCCCAATCTGCCAAACTTCCAAGAGCATACTTAGAATACATTTCATCAAATAATGTACCATTTAATTGATTTAATAATTCTTGCTGATGTTCTTTAAAATATGCGCGAGCTTTATCCATACCTTTTGTATAAAGTTTTTGCCATGTCTTTTGCGGAATTCCTACCGTATCTCCGCATGGTTCTAATAAATCAATATCAAAGAATTGCTCATAAAAATCATAATAGTTATCTTGAATAATGTAGTAATCTGTAACTTTGCAGTTTTTCCGCAATGCTTTATTAAATACAAAGAGTCTTTTCTCCCAATCTAATTCTTTAGGAATTAAATTTCTTTCCATTAATCCATTAAAATTCTGTAGAGTAATCCTCTTCTTTGGCTCGCATTGCGTCCAAATATATTCCCGCATAATAGATTCTCTATCATTAAATTCATTAAAAGCGCCAGATTTAATCAAAGAAATCATTACTCGCTTATTTGCTTTAACTTTTTCTTGAAAATTAGCAAGTCCTGTGTACGGTCTATTTTGTTCTATCTCTTGGATTGTATCTCCGTTTACATTTGCTAACCCTTTTAAACCATAAAGAATACTTCCTGATTCTAAATCTGGTTCAAACATATATCCAGATTTGTTAATATTGATTAAAGACATAGGAATACCACGATGAATAATATTGCCTACAGCTTTTGCAATTTTACTGTAATTTGTAGAAGCTTCTTCTTCAAGTCCAGCATCTACTCTTAAACAAGCAGTATTCCAATAAACAGGATTAAAATATGTGGCCAAATATACTGTTTGAAGCCCGACGAATGAATAAGCAAGAGAATGAATTAAACTAAAAGAATATCCAGCTTGTGGTAAAACAGCCGTGTTCCAAACATATTCTCCTAATTGGACAGAAGTTGCTTTTTTTACAACACGTTCATGTAACTCGTCGATCCTGTTCATTTGTTTCTTTGCTACTATCTTTCTAGCATCATTTGCTTCAGCCAGTGTAAAATTACAAATATGCGGATCCATTAGAATCATCATCATATCTTCCTGTTGTCCAGGTGTGGCGTATGTTGGAAGATAATATTTTTTTAAGATGGTTTGATCTTCTTTGCGAATATGATATTTATCCATTTCAGCATACCATTGATTAATATTATCTTTCATCTTTTTATATCGTTCAGTGGGAGTTTCACCACTTTTTTCTGTAGCCATTAATCGCATTACAGAATTACAGTTTGCCATTTCACGTGGGGTTGAAGGTTTTAACGTCCTGACTGTTTGACTTCCCACCATACTGTCAAACTGAAAACATTTCTGGACATTTCCTGTAATTAAAGCATTCCATATTTTGTCATCTTCTATTGGAAGAACTTCTGGATGGATATACTGGTCATACATTTGTCGAAGAGTTAATCCTTGTTTTATTTCTCCATGTTCTTGTAGCATATTTAGACATTGGACGATAACATCTTGTATCTCTGTAACGAGAAAATCAAATTTTGTATCTCCGCAATATTCGCAATCGTGGAGAGAATATTGAGTAACAATAGCTCCAGATGTGGCTTTCATAAAACAGGCTGTTTGATATGGATCTCCTTCTGGATAAAAATTAACGCCCGAGGCATGAATGCCACGATGATTTATTAGTCCTTCAATTCCAACAATAATATCCAGTAAACCAGGATATTTATTAACTTCTGCAATAAAGTTTTTAACAGGCTTCCTATCTTTTTCTTCATTTCCATAAACTAAATCATGTACAGGCCAAACAAAACCTCTCTCGCTTGGAGCTAAAGAAGTCATATATTGAGCCGTATCTACGTCGATTCCGTCTGGATAATCTAAACTACGATAACCTCGGCAAGCTGTCGCGATAGCAGAACGTGTTGTTTCTGTGCCATATGTACAAACTTGTACGCATCCTAATTGTCCACGCTCTTTTCTAATTTTATCAAAGATCTTCTCCCTTTTAGATGGGCATATATCTATATCGATATCTCCTAATTCGAGCCTGTCCTTATTACTATAACGCCAATATGGTAAGTCATATTTTATAGGATCTAGCTGCGTTATTCCTAGAAGAAAATGATTTAATCCAGAACAAGCACTTCCTCTTCCTGCGCCAACCGTAGATCCAGTTTCCCAAAACATATCAATATAGTGTTGAAGAAAGATTGGGTAAGCAAACATACAAGTTTCAAGTTTCTCTCCAATGTATTTCTGAACATCTGCTTCTTCTTCCAATCTTGTAAGATAAATGTCGTTAAACAATTTTTTTTCATTTAAAGCATTTATACAACAATTAATCCAATATCTTTCTTGGGGATTTTGTGAATGCATTAAGTAATCAAGAGTAGGATATTTATTTTCATCAAAAAAATGATGATTTTTTTCCGATATGGGATAAATAGGAACTTCTACTTCTGGAACTTGCTGTTTATGAAATAAACTATATTCTTCTATTTTATTATAAATTTCTAAAGTATTTGCTTCAAGTTCATCATAATCCAAAGGAGTTCCTTGTAAATTTTGTTTTACTTCTTCGGTTGTTTGCAAATAAGCCGCAGAATAAAACGCATCAGTTTCTCTATCACCTTGTTTAGAATTTAAATAAGCTTTGTGAACATATCTATCACTTGCTTTAAGATAATGTGCGTCTGTAGTCACTATCATTTTAATATTAAAATATTTAGCAAGTGCGGGCATTTTATTGTTTACCGTAAGCTGGTCTTTACTTTGGGCTGGTTGAACCTCTAAATAAAAATCATTTTCAAACAAATCTTTGCAAAAAGTTATTAATTCAATAATTTTATTATACGCTTCTCTTTTGCCATCTATATCTCCTACGGTTTCACATTTTACCATTTGAAGAATCATTTGGTCTGTTTCACTACCTAGACAAGCAGAACTAGCAATTAAATGACCTTTACCGTATTTTTTAACGATATTTTCCAATTCAGATTTTAAAGTAGGAACACGCTCCATTCCCCTATCATAAAATGAATTTATCCATGAGTTTGAAGATAATTCTCTCAACATTTTATGACCGATGCTATCTTTAGCAATTAAAATAAAATGATAATAAGGCTGATTTTTATCTCTAGTGCTTGTTAAATATATTTCGTTACCAAGACCTATTTTAAATGACTTATTTTTTTCTTTCGCATAATCGCGAAGTTTATCAAACTGGACGTGTCCACCTAAACTTTCGTGATCTGTAATACATAAACCAGCGAGTCCAATTTCAAGAGCACGGTCTATCAAGTCTTTCGGTTTATTAATACAATCAAGGAGACGAATGTTTGAATACATACTATGTGAATGACATTCAAATCTGCCCAATATCCATCACTCCTTTTTAATTTTTAAAATATTTGTCATTAATATAATTAAACCAACGTTCGACATTTACTGCTGCATAATTTGAACTACTAACAACATCTAAAGTTTTAATAGTTGAAATCCAGTCATAAAAATCTAATGTTTGTTCAATATCTAAATCGTAAAAATAGCTATAAACAATTGTAAAAACAAGTTGATGTCTACTTGTAACTTCAGAAAAAGTTCCTTCAGCATCTACGAAATAATCTAATATATTAGCAATTTGTCTTGACTTCTTACTTAAAGTATTTCGCCATCTAATTAATTCATCATCACTTAAATTATTTGGATTTTTAATGTAAGCTAAATCATTTCCTTTTAAAAGATCTTTTGGTAACAATGAAATAGGTGTAATTTCATGTTTATAATCCATAGCTAACATTAAACCTAAACAATTAATTAAATGTTCTTCGGCGATATCGTTGTTTTGTTTTTTTTCTGAATATAATAAATCAATTGCAGGATGATTTAATAAAGTTTTTGAAAAATATACTCTTAATAATCCATTTTTTGCAATTTCTTTTTGAAATGGCCCTAATGGTTTCCCATTATTTAATTTATAGAAAAGTGTTTGAATGCCTCTGTCTGTCATAGAAGTAAAAACCTTAAAGTTAATTTCTTCTTGAAGAATATCATCTTGAAAAGATTTTGGTAAATCAGAAAAAGAAATATTGGTTTGAGAACCAAATAAAGAATAAAATTTTTCTTTTGCCCTACATTTACGCCATAGTAAGTCCCCTTTTATAAAATTAATTATAGTCATTAAACGTTGTTTTCCATCTATAACAGAAAAAATGCTTCTTTCATAATTAACCATTATTTCAGGAATTACCTCTCCATTTACAAGAGTGTCAATTAAAGTTTGTTGCTGATCAGAAGTCCAAACTAAACCTCTTTGACAGCTTAAATCAAAATTCAATCTATTTTGATCATAAAAAGATAGAATTTGATTTAAATCATAGTTTCTATTGGTTGACTCATATGGTTTTTCTATTTTCAACTTTACTCCTTTTTTCTTTATAATATTTTTACTTTCTATAAATATTATACCATATAAAAAAAGAGCTGTCAAGTTGACAACTCTCGAGGTTAAGGCATAGATAATAAAATATCCTGTTTTATTCTTTCTCTATCTGCCACGTATTTATGTTTTTGATTTTTTTTCTCTTCTTTTTCTAAAAGAAACTTATCAATACCAAAGCTTCTAGCTTTTTTAACAAAATCAAACAGTTCTTTTTCTGTATCAAATCCTACCGCATGAATATTACAATAAGCATCCTCTTTAATTCCAAGTCCTTCTGAATATAAAATATTAAAACTGTATTTATTAGTATCAAAATTATAAATTAAATTATAATGACCATGAGTATAATGTGGTAATGTTGGTTCTAAGCCTTGATTATTAAAATGTTTAGATATTTTTAACGTCTTATTTGATTTAGATAATTCTATATCATCTTTATCAAAATCTTTAAAAGTTGAGTATTTAACTAAAGATATTGGTATTTGAGATAAAGCATGAATAATTATTTTTCTTTCTTCTAAATCATGATAATTAAATTTTTTATTAAAAATATTACTAAAGACATATCCTTGTATAGATTTATCATTAGAAAGTATCTCTGATTCTTCTACATCTACTCTATATCTATAATAATCTTCTTCATACCAATTAATAAGCATATTACTCCTAAAAGTCAGAACGTTTTAAAAAACCCATTCATGTCTTAATTCAAAATCTTCTATCATAATTTGAGCGCTTACTCTCCCCATCCATTCATTTTTATTGCACTTACCTATTAAAGTAATCAAAGCATTATCTTCTAACATAGACATATATTCTTCTTCACTCGATCCAAACTTCATAATATCAACACCATTATCTAAATGGATTTTAATAGTTGGATGTTTATCTGGCGACAGTAATTGAACTTGACAAAATGATAGTGGAATATCTTTTAAACAAATTAATGGTTCAGAAATATTTTGACCCCAGTAATCTATAGAATTTGCAATCTTTAAAATAATATCTGGATCAACGTCTTTTATTTCCCAAATGAAATCAACCCAATAGATAGGTTCTCTAGAAGAATTTTTATATTGTTCGTTAAACCAATTTTTAAAATCCTGTATTTTAGATTCAGGAATGGAAGCTCCGAAAGCATTTCCATGGCCCTGGCAATATTCAAAATACTGGCTGTCACTACATATTTTCCGCAGGTCTTCTATTTCAGATAATCCATAGTTTCTTGCGGAGCCTCGATAAAAAACTTCCTTATCATCTTTTGTTTTACTTTTTATTAGAACAAATACTGGACGTTGATATTTAGCCATAAGCTTATTAGCAACCAACCCCGCAATATTCTTTTCAACTTCGTCAGGCTCACATTCAAAAATTAAAACACTATTCTCTAGCATATTGTCGTTTTGAATTTTTTTCTCTAGCACTGCCATAGTATTATCTTGTAACTTAGTTTGTCGAGCTTTAACGTTGCCCGCAATTCTTACAGCTTCTTCTACTCTTGGAACTAACTCACCTTTGTGTCCTCTTTTACCAGATTCAATTCTTTCAAAAGCATATATTGGAAGCATAGATTTAAAAATTAAATCTTTCTCTTCCATAGTTCCAGAGCGAATAACAGCATTAATTAATGGAACTATGTACCAAGCAACAGAAGTATAATTAAGCCCACCTTTTTTATCAATTAAAAATTTATTCTTTTCTGCCATATAAAATAAAAAAGGATTCTTTAAAGTTTGAATTTCAAGACCAAATCTAACAATCGCATGGGTTTCCATAGATGTATAATTCATCATATCTCCGCATAACCCCACCGCAGCTAAATCAAGAAAATCATTAGCAACATCCAGTCCCACAATTTCATCATACGCTCGACAAACTTGCCAAGTAACTCCAACTCCTGACAAGTCTTTATTAGGATAATCACAAATTTGATTATTAATAATTACAACATTGTCATCTTCATACCATTCATCGCTATGATGGTGATCCATAATTAGAACTCTAATTCCACGTTCAGATAATTTTTTAACCTCTTCTATATCGTTTGTAGCCGCGTCGGGCACGATAACTAAATCTATATCATCTGAAATTTTGTCGTACACATCTTGAAGTCCATGCTGCTTTCCAGAATGTAAAATATATTCTATATTAACACGTGGATCTGTATAAGCATGATATTCCATTAATGCCGATAAATAGTTAATAATAAGAGCTGCTGACGTCATACCATCCACGTCTGAATCGACAACCACACAAATCTTTTGTCCAGAAGGTCTATCATTATTCCATTCTCTTGGTTGCCAACTAAAAACGTCTCTTAAAAAGTCTACAGCTTTTTCCATTTTTTCTTTTCCAAAAGCAAAAGGTGAATTAATTTCGTTCCAACCAGCATTTTTCCATCTTTCTACATCGTCAATTCCTCTGCTTTTAAGAATATCATCTACACTATTAACTTGAATATTCTCATCATATAATTTATATTTCATCTATTACTAACTCCTTTAGTTCATTAATATATGCATTCCACATTCTTTATCATTACATTTATCCCAATCTGAACGGCCGCAAAACCCTTCTTTTAGACAATTACCAAATTCTTTTCTTTCTTCGTATAGCTCTTCCTCTAATTCTTGAATAGCAAAAAATTCCTCCATAAAATGATCCATGAGCCTTCCAGATTGGAGATGATAACTTTCTCTTATTCTTTTTTCTTCACTATTTATTCTCATCAATATCATACCAATCACAGAACATTCCTCTTATATTCCGAAAGGAATAAAAAATTACTTTATCTTTTAAAATACATTTCGTATAACCACATCCGCATGGATTATAAACGTAAGTTAAATATTTACAATATTTACACCTATGATGTAGAAGTCTATAATCTAAAATTTTTTTATCCATTATAATACCACTCTACGTTAGATATCTTTTATGTTTATTAGTCAAATCTTTTAATCTTAATTTGTAATTCTTCTGCTTTTTTAACACAATTTTTTGTTCCTTTTCCACCTTGAAAAACTAAAAGCATATCTATATTGCTTTTTAACATTTTTTCATTTCTAATAGGACCTGCGGCTTTACCATATTTATTCCAATCAGCAGGATATTCCTCTGTTTTAGCTTTAAATTCTTTTGCAACTTCTGCACATAATTGGTCACATCCTGAACAGCCGCCATGAACAATGGTGTCATTTTCGTTTAGATTAATTTCTTGAAAGGCTTTCCTAATTATTAAAAAATTCATAAAATTACGTCCACCAGTTACAGCTATTCGTCTCAAAATATTCTCCTTATAATACCACTCTATTCCTCCATAAATAAAAAAAGGCTTCTTTCCCGCAATCAGTTGGGCTTTGTTTGTATCCTAATAAATTATCTTTATCAAAAAGAAAACTAATATTTGCATATGTAGAATATTTCTGATATAACTTTTCTAATTTTTTAATTACATCATAATAATCTTCATCACCAGATTCTTTAAAATCTCGATCTAATCCAATGCAAATTTCTTTAGCTCCGCAATCCAATAGCAACTGAAATTGATATTTTGATAAGTTACTTCCGCACATTCCTACTGCTATAGTTCCATCTACTCCTAAATAATTCATAGCTTGAAGTGCGGCCTTCTCTGATTCTAATACTATAGCAACACCCGCACGTCTAATATTATCTTTAGATATATTTAAGCCATATAAATTAAATGATAAAGGATGATTACATAATTTTCCATTAATTTTAGCTGGTCTATATTTACCAAATTGTTCTTGCTCTTGGATTAAAGTTCTTTGTCTGATACCGATTAATCTATTGTCAATATCTCTGTGCGGAATTAGTATAGCCGCGTTTACTGGATCATATTTAATTCCAACATAATCCATTATTTCTTTTGGGATATATTCTTTTTCCCAAGAAGGAAATCTAACAGAAGGATAATATTGAATTAAATTATCTAATTCTGGTAAAGATACTTTATCTTTATTAATAGATACTTCATTTATTTTATTATATCTATTAAAAATTTTCCAATCTTCAGAAGTATCGTTATAATCTAAATTATCTATTTCACTTTGAAGATTAAAAAAATTAACTACAAAAAAGATTGCTTTATTTAAATCTTCTATATCTTCTACTTTTTGAACTAATTCAAAGATATCAAAGCTTCCGCAACTTCCAGTAAAACATCTAAACAATTTTGTATTGTCATAATAATAAAGTTTATGTGAATCGCCACCATGACAAATTGTTTTAGATGTTATATAGTCAGAGAACATTTGCGGCTCTGCTCCAAAAAAATCTAATAAATTATATACATCTTCAATTTCAATTCTATCTTTCACTGACTCTTTATCATATGTTGCCACTCCTGTCCTCCTTTCTATACATGTGTATGAATATTTAATTCATTGATTTCTATTAATTCATAACTATAATCTGTTAAAAATAATCCATCAAATCTTGCGGTGGCTTTATCCGCATACATCCAGAGAAAACAATTTGAATATTCTCCTCTACGATTTTTATATATAGACATTTTAACGTTTGGAACTCGCTGATTCTGTTCATTTAATACATTGTCAAGACGCTCTAAATCATCTTTAGTGACATCTAATAAAATCATTCCCACGTCCACTTTATCGGCTATGGCTTTGGATCCGCGAAGTAAATTCTGATCCGGTATATCGTCTGTTTTCCAAGCCTGATTCAATTGTGTCGCCGTCATGATAAATACGCCAAATGTTGTTGCAATTTCTTTTAGTTTAACAGATAATAAAAAAAGAATTAAATCTTCTCGCAACTTCATACCACTAGATGCTCTAGCAATATCACTAATTATTTTCATAGAAGAATGTAAATAATCATAAAATATAAAACGTACTTTTCTTGTCCTAATATTTCGTTTAATTAAATTTTCAATATCTTTTATTCCAAAGTCTGGAACAACATAAATATATGCGGGACTTTCTTGAAAAATTTGAATTGCTTCAACTACTCGCTCTCGTTCAGCAAAACCCAATGAATTATTTAAAATATTTGATTCATTAACATCTGCAAGAAAAGCTATTGCCAAAGTTTGTAATTCATCTATTTCCAGCTCTGTACTAATAAACATACTTGGCATAGCGGGACCATTATCTCTCCATTCCCCATCTCTCCAAATTTTTGGACAAGCGGCATTACAGAAGTCTGCCATCATAGTCCTTGACTTGCCAACTCCAGTTGCAGCTGACCGGATGTAAAATTTTCCTAATCTCATCCCGCGAGTAATACTATTCACAAGATTGCCATACATCGGATAACCTACATCGGGCCTTCTCTCTAAACTGTGAATTAAGTCTGCCATCCCATCACTTAAAAGAACACCATCATCAACAGAATTATCTACATACCTAGAGCGTATATCTAAAATTCTATTCTCTATTTTTTCCGCAACCTCTTCAAGAGTTAGACTATCAAAATAATTAAACTGTTGTTGTCTCTTTTCAAAATCAGTTATATTATCCATATCCAAGAGCCAAGATACATCTAATCCTACTTTAACATATCCTCTTAATAAAGTCATCTTTTTAACTCTATTATAATAATAATCAAAATTAACTACATCTGCGGAATCTAATACTTCATTTAACCATTTTACACCATTACTTTGATTAAATATAGCTTTACTCTCTGGTCTATCTTCAAGATAACTAACTATATTTTTAATTTGAATATCTTGAGTACCCATTATATAGAGATTATATATTGCGCCAAATACAACTTTATGAAACTCTGATACAAAATCATCTTCTGTATAAAAATACACGCCATCGCTATCAAGGAGAGATTGATCTCGTAAGACACATCCAATTAATTGTACACATGATTCAGAATCAACATATCTATTTTCGTTCAATCCTACCTCCTTATTTTAAATTAAAAAAATTCATACCTCTAGGTTTTCTAATTGGAGGTAAATCAAAATCTACTTCTCTTGTATCTTGATTTACAAAATCTTTAATATGCTTTCCAACATTAAGTTGTTTATTTCTTCTTTGCGCAGCTTCGTGTTCAAAATATTCTTGTTTAATCCAAGGAATGATTCCTATTCCTCCACCAGATCTAGAAGCATCTATTTCCTTATCAATATTTTTTATATAGAACCAATAATGAACAGCTCCCCAAAGATTCCTCATATCAAAACCATCTTCAAGACAAAACTTTTGAATATCTTTATTGACTTTACCCTTGATATAATATTTACCTAATTTCTCTTGCGCCGCAGCATGAATTTTATCTGCATACTCAGCGCATTCTTTATGCGCATAACGACGATATTGCGGCGATACATATTCAACTTCATCTCTATCAAACTGTTGCCCGCAATATAAACATTTTACAGGTGGTGCCATTTACCCTTCTTTCATTTAAAATATATTTTTCTTTTATAAATATTATATCATATCTTGGAAAGAATGTCAAGATATAAAAAAACCAGCCCCGAAGGACTGGTTTATTAAAGTTCGATTTTCCGCACATTTTCTTCTGAATAATGTTTTTTCTTATTGCATCCAAGATAAGTAAAAGTATCTTCAATACCATGTTTATTATCGTCTCGCCATACACGACATAACCATCTACCAAAACTATCTGTCTTTGGCTCTTGGATTTCTTGGTGAGATTTGATTATAACGTTTTGATTTAAAAATTCTTTTTCCGCATATCTTTTACAAATCAATCCAAGTTCTTTTTCTTCTCCTTTACATTCAGGAGTATCCAAATCTAATATTCTAATTCTTTCATGTATATGAATATGGAAACCTAAATCTATATCTACATCATAGGTATCTCCATCAACTACATTAGTAATAAGTCCTCTATAAGTATACATTTTTCTCCTATGAATTAATATATAAAACAATTTTTCCTATATTATTATATTCACATGAAGCAACAATAGTAATAGACCAATCATCTTTTTCAATAAAATTAACTTCTTCAAAGCCATAATCTATAAGGATGTCTTTAATTTTATTTTTAAAATCTTTAGAATATTCAGTAGGAAATTTTTTTAAAACATCTTGTATCATATTAGTCCCCTCCTTACTAATACATGTTCACAGTCCCTAACCCAGGCCTGGCTCAACTACGGGAGTTCTGTAAACGCCACTTATACATTAATATCTTGATTCAACTCTAAAAGATATTTCTACATCTCCATCGTCCATGTAACCTTCTACAGTTGGAAAATCGTTTGGATAAGTAGCAGCTCTATTGCAATAGAAATTATGTTCTTTACAAAAATCTTCAAGTTCTTCTAATGATTTACAATATTTAGCTTGAGCTAATTCGCCGCTAATATTCATTCTATAATTAGTTATCATGCCAATAGTCACTTTCAACAGAAGATATATCTTTAGGCCCGCATTGATAACTATCGTAATGACCACTATTTTTAAGTTCTTCTTTAATCTTTTGCATAGTTTTCTTTCCAAAAGCCGCATCTTCTGCGACTGTAACTTTTTTTGATTCTTTTTTAACCGCATGATTTAAATAAAATAATGCTTTCTTCAAATCTTTAAGTTTACTATCTTTGCGGCCAGCTCTAGATATATATTTTACAACATTCCCTAAATCAAAATCTAAATTCCAATCATTAATTACTTCTATTGGTTCAAAAGAACGCCCCTCACAATAATGTGAGGGACGAGTAATATCATTATAGTCCATTGCCAACTGCTTCTGTTAAATCATCAACGATAAGAACAAGCTGTTCAACTTGATCACGAGACATATCATTTACCTTTTTACCCTTACCAAGATGACGTTCAATGATTTCCGTAATCCGAGGAGCCCAGTTCAAAGCAAAAGCAGAACCTGTTACTTCTTGAATTTTACCAACAAGAGTTTTGAATTGACTCATTAACTCATCAAAATCAGGGCCTTTGTCTACTATGTGCGCAGTAGTTGGTTTTGATGTTACATATTTTCCATCTGTTTCTTCGGCTTGTTTATCAATAGCATCGCCGATAGCATCTACTAGATTTTGATAATTAAATTCAATCCAATCAGGAGTATATTTAAATCTAGAACCTGCTACAAATCTAGGAGTCCCACGCATATAACCGATTGTATGAGTATTACCTTCTTCATCCTCTGTTGGATGCGCGTAAAGAATAATATCACTCATCCTATCAACAACAAGTCTTGGCTGATTTGCCAGAGTTGGAACTATCTGGTTGTACTCTTCTCCATTCTCATCCTTAAAAGTTTTATCTTGCGCGTGGCTGATCATCACTAGACCATATCCCATTTGAGGAATTTTCCGAAGGGCTTCATCAAATTCCTTCTTCGCAAGATTGTACCCTTTGCCATAAGCAAGATCTCCTACGGAAGTAACACCATTGGATGAACAAATATATTTTTCACAGAGATCGTATGCGATGTCTACAGTGTCCACAATGATATTTTTAAAGGTGGCATGCCCCTGTTCAGAATCTAACTGTTTGAGAATTTGTTTAAATTCAGACCAGCGATTAACGGGCTGGGCACGAACCCCTGGTATCGCTAAATAGCCGGTTTCAAAGGCACACAATAGAGCATCCGGAAATTTAGACGCAATAGTAGTCTTTCCCGTTTTCGGTTGACCGTACAGAAGAACCGTATATCCGCACAGGTCTCTTGAAACTTCATGTGGCTGGATGTTAAAAATATCAATAGCCATACAAACTCCTTTCTATTTTACACTTTATCTTAAACTAAAATGCAAAATCGTCGCTACTTCCAAAAGTTTTCTTCGGAGTAGAAGTTGCTGGAAGATCAGGAGCTGCTGCAAAAGCAGATTTTGAAGAATTATTATTTCGCTGCTCCGCACGCTCTTTTGCTGCGGCTACTATATTCTCATGATTGTTAAGGCATTCAATAAGCTCATCTTCTGTAATGAAACTTTCGTCACCAAACGGAAGTGTTTCAGGCGAAGAACCATCAATAAGCCACTCACGAGTTGTTGTAGTGGTATACTCAATCGTAGGCTCTCCCCATGCTGACTCGATCTGATGCTCGTGACGAATGGTTGTAGATACGATTCGTCCCCAAACATGAATACCGATAGGATTACCAGTTGACGCACCAAGTCCTTCAAAATAATTCATACCATTTTGATTGCGAATAACAAGAACTACAGGAGTCGCTTCACGACGGAATGTATTAAATACATATCCATTGATCTGACCATAATTATCTCCATCTTCAACCTCTCGCTCGATATAATTAACCATTACCATATCAAACTTAAAAGTGTTACGCTGCTTTTCATTAAAACCATTTGCCGAAGGATGAGCAAAATTAACATCAATAGAAGGACGATCAACTAGATTTCCATCTTGACCAACAAAAGGATTAGAAGAAGCAGACGCAGTAATGCGGATCTTGTATGCTCCATCCTTGCCTTTAGAAGATACAGTTAAATCATTATTTTCAATATCATTAAGAACACCCCATGAAGAGTTCTCTTTTCCTGACTTGCTAAAGAACTCTGTCACAAAATTAAAACGAGCTGGAACAATATTAGTACAATCCTCATC
>Ga0247610_10000562_pt1 | contig 50748 bp, 51 predicted proteins | sample 174DNAGHGhighgp2_FD_193483 | JGI IMG/M metagenome (GOLD analysis project Ga0247610, IMG submission 193483) | Sheep rumen microbial communities from Palmerston North, Manawatu-Wanganui, New Zealand - 1742 DNA GHGhigh gp2 | ecosystem: Host-associated > Mammals > Digestive system > Stomach > Rumen...
GGCACTCACAATACGGTTTAGAGTGATGGAAAGGTTCAGCGGACTGGTGTTGGTAATGGTCACCGTTTGGGTGTAGCAGAAGGTTTCACGCGGACGCTCGCTGGAATAAGAAGCCGAAGTGGGACTTGTGAGCGAGAACTCGTCGCCTTCGAAGTTGGCACGGCCGATGGCCACCAGGGTGTAGGTACCGATAGGAAGGCTGCAGGAGAATTGACCGAAGGTGGTGTAAGTGTTGTCACCTTTGATTTGGGTAGCTTTGAACACCTGGGTATCTCCATTGTAGAATGCCAGGTCCAGCGCACTCACGTAAGTGTAACTGGCCGGATCAACGGCCGCCTTGGTGTCCGAGAAAGTGTCGATGGTAATGCGGAAGTTCTCCACGTTCACAGTAACGGGAGCGGTAGGAGTAGATGTTTTGCTGCAGGAAGCAGCCATAAGGGCCACAAGGGCCGCGGATAAGAGTTTTTTGAACATAATAGAAAAGGTTTAAATGGTTTGACGATAAAAAACAAAGGGGCCCCCAGTGGCGGGCGCACCTTTGACCGGACGGCAAAAAGAACTTAGATGTGGAGTCTAAGTTTTACGTCAACTTTTCAGAAGACGACGGGAAACGATCTCCTTTGCAACCACGATGAGTTTTGAGATACTCCTCGTAACCTTAGTTTCCGAGACCTTTTGCTTGCGCTCCAGGGAGAAACCGAAGGAAAAACTACAAATTAAACCACTGGAAAGAATGAAAGAACTACATCGCCCGGTTTTGAGAAAAAACAAGAGTGCCACAAAATGCAGCACTCTTAGCTTAGTGCCCTTTCTCAAGGGGCTACCACAGTTAGTAATGCAAAGATACACAAGTTTTTTAGAACTGCAATAATCATTTCAAAGAACTATCCGGCCGCAAGGTAAGAATACTTATCCGTTTCACTGGCAAAAGAAACGTTTAAGTTGTAAAGCGTTGAGAAACAGGTAATTATAGCGGTTTCTAAACGGATAATTGGCACAAGTTGAGCCAAAAACGGCAAAACGCAAAATGCAAGTGCTTGAGAATAAGGGAGATAGCTTCCAAAATTTGAAACGGCTTTGAAACGGATAATTGCAAGAAACTGCGAGCAAAACAAGAAGCAAGAACGAAAACAAAACAATATATATGCAAACCATACTAGTAACAGGATCTATTGCAACGCGATTTTGGATTCACTCCCAGAATCACCTTGCGCGAGGGCCTCAGACACTTTGCGGAGTGGTATGCCGAGTACTACGGCAAGAAGAGTTGAAACTTGAAACGTGAATCTTGAAACTAATAGTATAAGGTGGCCGATGCAGGTCGATAGGGGACAAGCAGAATCACCCCTGAATCACCCGGGGGAAACGGTATTAGATAAAACAAGAAAGCTCTAGTGGTGTACAGTCTTTGCTGCCTATGTTCGTACATCTTGACTATCTGACAGAAGGACAATATAAAGACAGCAATAAGACGATATCCTATGAACAGAAGGAAGAACGTAAAAACCTTCTCTCAACTATATATAGTAAATTGTATAAGAAAAAGCAGGATGAGGAGAATCGTAGGATAGTGACTGTTGAGGGTATAGATTATGCTTTTTCTGAGCCTCAGCATGCAAAACGTTTTGAGGAAATCTATCAGCATTATATCAGAACGCATCATAGTGAGATATTCCTGGAGGAACCTGAAGACAATCTGTTCCCTCCAACCCAGTGTCAGCTGGTTAATTGGTTGGTGGATCGTATAGAGGCACATAATGACCGTTTGTTTGTTGCCACACACAGTCCATATATACTGAACCAGTTTATTAAGTTGGCACCTAAAGAACTGACTATACTGTTCACTCATCCCTCAGGTAAAGAAGAACGCACCTATGATGTGCGACAGTTGACCGACCAGGAGATGCATGAAGTATACGACAACGGTGTGGACATGTTCTTCAATTTTGAGCTATACGTATGAAGCCGAGGAAGTTGTTGACTGTGCCAAGCAAGAAGGTGTTGACCCGCAGGCGTTCGGGATACCCTCAGACCTGAAAGGGTTCACGCAGGAGTCAAAGGCAGTTACCTCCAATACCGACCCCCGCTTCAAGCGTCTCTTTGCAGCACTCAGGGACAATGTAGAGATAACAGTTTTGCGTACGACCTTGCACTATCTGTGCGAGAACAAGTACAATACCGACTTGGAGATGCTCAAGAGTTTGTTTCAATAACCGTCCGGGGTAGTATTGCCGATAACGACTATTGTCGTTAAAGTTGAGAGTCGATAGTTGAGCGTTGATAGACAGTCCGAAAGTAGATAGTGCCGCCACGGCGGATTTCTCTAAACACTAAACTCTAAACACTAAACTATTTGCGTAGCAACGCTGACTCTCAACTCTAAACGCTCAACTTTGAACTAAAACAAATCCGAGTGGTATGCCGAGTACTATAAAAAAAGGTAAAAATATATAAGGTGACGATAAACCCCCAAGGGGACAAGTAAAAACCCGATAGGGGACAAGTAACAAAGAATACTTGACGCATTGCGTCAACAATTATAACAACTTAATTTACAAACAATTATGGCAAAGGATAAGGCACAATACATCGTGGCGCTCATTGCCGAGTTTGCGGCCCACTTCGGGCTCACGACGAGGCAGTACGGCTACCTGCACACCCAGTCGTTCGCGTCCAACGTGCGCGACCTCTCTGCCTATTGCCGTAGAATGGGAGGCACGCTATGATCACGCTCTATCACGGTTCCAACGTGCGCATCGCGACGAGACCCAGGTGCCGCCCTATATGCACTCTTTCGATGTGGTGTACGGGCCGATAGCCAACGAACCAAAATAACTGTTAAAATACCTTTCACCCTTCGGAGATGGCTCGTAGATGGCTCGAAGATAAGACGGCGGAGGCCGAAGGCCGGAGCCGATGCGAGCGGCGGTAGCCGCGAAGCATAAAACCGCGGAAGCGCGTAGCGCTGAGCACGAGGGCGAAGCCCGAGAAGAGAGTGACAATAAAAAAAGGTAATTATAAAACAAGGTGGGCCGATGGCCGATGCAAGCGCGAAGCGCTAGAATTAACATTTAACAAGTTAACATTTAACAAGGCCGATGGCCGATAGAAACAAGATAATAAACGAAATACGATATACAAACAATGTTAGACAAATCATCTAAGATATATGTTGCAGGTCACAACGGCCTTGTAGGTTCAGCCATTTGGAACAACCTCAAGCAAAGAGGCTACACCAATTTGGTTGGCCGTAGCCACAAGGAACTGGACCTGACAGACCAATATGCTGTCAAGAAGTTCTTTGATGAGGAGAAGCCCGATGCTGTAGTACTGGCGGCTGCCTTTGTGGGCGGCATCATGGCCAATTCGCTGTATCGTGCTGACTTCATCATGATGAACATGAAGATCCAGTGCAACGTCATCTCCGAGGCCTATGCCCATGGTGTCAAGAAGCTGCTCTTCCTGGGCAGCACCTGCATCTATCCCAAGAACGCTCCACAGCCTATGAAGGAGGACTGCCTCCTCACCAGTCCGCTGGAATACACCAATGAGGAGTATGCCATAGCCAAGATTGCCGGCCTCAAGATGTGCGAGAGCTACAACCTGCAGTACGGCACCAACTACATTGCCGTGATGCCCACCAACCTATACGGCCCCAATGATAACTTCCATCTTGAGAACAGTCATGTGATGCCTGCTATGATGCGCAAGGTGTATCTGGCAAAGCTCATCCATGATAGTGCCTGGGATAAAATTGCTATCGACCTGAATAAACGACCAGTAGAAGGCGTTAATGGCGATGCATCTAAGGAAGACATACTAAAGGTACTTACAAAGTACGGTATTGAGGACAATAAGGTTACCCTCTGGGGTACAGGAACACCGCTTCGTGAATTCCTGTGGAGTGAAGATATGGCCGATGCCAGCGTCCACGTGCTACTGAATGTTGATTTCAAAGATGTCATAGGCATTGAGAAATACAGTTCTGTACATTATGGAGCTAGTACGGATGGCGCAGTGGATAGAAACCATAGCGCAGGTCGTGGAGGGGCCATCCCCAGCCTGGGCGAGATCCGCAACTGCCACATCAACGTGGGCACCGGCAAGGAACTCACCATCCGTGAGCTTTCAGAACTCGTCGTCAAGGCCGTAGGCTTTGAGGGCGGAGTCTCCTTCGATGCCTCCAAGCCCGATGGCACCATGCGCAAGCTCATTGACGTGAGCAAACTCCACTCCCTGGGCTGGACTCACAAAGTCGAGATTGAGGATGGAGTTGCAAAATTATTTGAATGGTATAAAGAAAGCTTAAGCTAAAGAATTTCTGCGCTTTCTGCGCTTTCTGCGAGAAATAAAAAAACAATGAAAGTCCTCGAACGAAAATACCTGCTGCCGTTCATTCTGGTCACCTCCCTGTTTATGCTGTGGGGACTGGCCAACAACATGACGGACACCCTGCTGGCCGCTTTCCGCAAGATTATGCAGATGAGCGACACGCAGACCAGTTTCATACAGATGGCTTTCTATGGGGCGTATTTCTGTGTTGCGTTACCTGCAGCACTTTTCATCCGCAAGTACAGCTATAAACGGGGCGTTATCATTGGACTTCTGCTTTACGCTTCCGGAGCCATCCTGTTCCTTCCTGCGGCCAAGGCAGCCAGTTACGCTTTCTACCTGATTGCGATTTATATCATGGCTTCCGGGTGTTCCGTGTTGGAAACGGCTTCCAACCCGTACATCATGAGTATGGGCAGCCCTGAAACGGCAACAAGGAGACTGAATATAGCGCAGAGTTTCAATCCTATAGGTAGCATCTTAGGAATACTTGTGAGCAAGTATTTCATCCTGCAGGACATTTCGCTATACTCTGTAAGCGGTACCTATGCGGCATTGGGATGCGTTCTTCTGGCTATTATGGTGGTGATGATATTCGCCCACATGCCGGAAGGAAAAGACACCTCTAAACAAGGCTCTATTGGCGCAACCTTCCGCAGGTTGGCCAGGAACAAGAAGTACCTCTGGGGTATTGTGGCGCAGTTCTTCTATGTAGGCGCCCAGATTGGAGTCTGGAGTTTTACCATCCGCCTTGTGATGAAGGAGCTGGGATATGTGGAGGCACAGGCCGCCACCCTTTACCTCATCTCCATCATTGGCTTCTGTGCTTCCAGGTTTGTTTACACCTGGCTGATGAAGTATGTTGCTCCCGAGAAACTGCTCACAGCTGGTGGTATTCTCAGTGCCTTGTGTGCTCTGACGGTGGTTTTAACCAGTGGCTGGGTTTGTATTATTGCGCTCATCCTCATCAGCGTATTTATGAGCCTGATGTTCCCCACCATCTATGGTATAGCGCTGGGCTCTGTAGCAGAGAGTGAGCATACTGATGATTCGAAGATTGGTGCGAGTGGCCTCATTATGGCCATCCTGGGTGGCGCCCTCCTCACCCCCGTGCAGGGTATGGTGAGTGATGCCACGGGCAGCATCAATCTCAGTTACCTGGTGCCCCTCTGCTGCTTTGTAGTAGTGATGTTTTACGGATTAAGTTGTAAGTCCCATGCCTAAGAAAGTCTTCGTTTCCGGTTGTTACGACCTCCTGCACTCCGGCCATGTGGAATTCTTCCGGCAGGCCGCAGAGTATGGAGACCTCTATGTGGGCATTGGTTCCGACAAGACCATTGAGGGATACAAGCACCACAAGACCATCTACTCCGAGCAGGAACGCCTGTTCATGGTCAAGGCCATCCGTTATGTGAAGGATGCGTTCATCAACCAGGGGAGCGGCATCTTGGATTTCCTGCCTACGCTGGACATTGTGAAGCCGGATATCCTGGTAGTGAATTCCGACGGCGGGAATGAGGATAAGCGGCGTGTATGCGCAGAGCGGGGGATTGAGTATGTGGTGCTGGAGCGCGTGCCCCAGAAGGGACTCAAAGCCCGCTCCTCCACCGACCTCAAGAAGACCGAGAGCCAGATTCCCACCCGTCTGGACCTTGCCGGCACCTGGATTGACCAGCCCTACGTCTCGCAGTACGCCCCCGGTTGGGCCATCACCATCTCGCTGGAACCCACCTTTGAGGTTCGTGAGCGTTGCGGCCTCTCCACCAGCACCCGCAACATGATCAAGAAGATCTGGCCCTACCAGCTGCCCAATATGGACCCCGAGATGCTGGCCAAATTGGTCTTCTGCTTCGAGAACGATCCCGAGCGTTCCGACGGCATCATCTCCGGTGCACAGGATAGTATTGGTATCTGCATTCCCGGCCTCTGCCGCCACTACTACAACAACCGCTTCTGGCCGGAGAAGATAGAGACCTGTGAGGACGAAGCCGTCCTTAGCTGGCTGGAGAGCCACTTGGTAATGATCCCTATGGACCCCCGTCAGCCCGGTTGCAGTGTGGTAGAAGGCAAAGACATCACCGAACCCAAGGTGAAAGCCCTTGCCCAAGCGGCCGACGACTGCTGGCAGGCCATCCTTAGCAAAGACCTCCAAGCCTTTGCCCAGGCCTACAAAGCCAGCTTCAACGCCCAAACCGCCATGTTCCCTGCCATGATCCAAGGCTGTGTGCAAAGCTATATTGACGCATACAAAGACAAAGTTCTTGCATGGAAGATGCCTGGAGCCGGTGGCGGTGGCTACCTCGCCTGTGTAGTTGAAGATGCAGACCAGTTCTGCAAAGACAATAAAGAAGCCATCCGCCTCACCATAAGGAGACCCGGCCTATGAAACGCTACTGCCAAACCCTCACGCTGGTAGATAACCAGGAGATGATTGCCAAGTATGTGGAAGCACATGCCCACGTCTGGCCTGAGATCATCCAAGGCCAACGTGCAGTAGGCATCCTTGACATGCAAATCTACCGCAAAGGCCGCAGCCTCTTCATGATCATGGACACAGAGGATCACTTTGACTTCCAGCGCGACATGGCCCGCCTTGCCACCCTCCCGCGCCAAGCCGAATGGGAAGCCTACGTCTCCCAGTTCCAAGGCGTCAAAGCAGACGCCCGTAGCGACGAAAAGTGGCAACTAATGGAAAGAATATTTTAAACGAAACTAATTATATACAATAATGGCAAAGAAAGCACTTATTACAGGAGTAACAGGCCAAGATGGCTCATACTTATCAGAGTTCCTATTAGACAAAGGCTATGAAGTTCATGGAATCATCCGTAGAAGCTCCGTGGACTTCCGTGAGCGCATTGCGCACCTGGAAGGCAAGCCCGGGTTCCACCTGCACTATGCCGACCTGGGCGACTCCATGTCGATTGTGAAGGTGGTGGACAAGGTGCAGCCCGACGAGATCTACAACCTGGCTGCTCAGAGCCACGTGCAGGTCAGTTTTGACTCTCCCGAGTTCACGGCCGACGTTGATGCCACCGGCGTGCTCCGCGTGCTGGAGGCCGTGCGCGCCTGCCACCTGGAGAAGACCTGCCGCATTTACCAGGCCTCCACCTCCGAGCTCTACGGCAAGGTAGAGGAGGTGCCCCAGAACGAGAACACCCCCTTCCATCCCTACAGTCCCTATGCCGTGGCCAAGCTCTACGGCTTCTGGATTGTGAAGGAGTATCGCGAGGCCTATGGCATGTTCTGCTGCAGCGGCATCCTCTTCAACCACGAGAGCGAGCGTCGTGGCGAAACCTTCGTCACCCGCAAGATCACCCTTGCCGCCGCCCGCATCAGCCAGGGCCTGCAAGACTGCCTCTACCTGGGCAATATGGACTCCCTGCGCGACTGGGGCTATGCCCGCGACTATGTAGAGTGCATGTGGCTTATCTTGCAGAACGACCGTCCCGAGGACTTTGTCATTGCCACCGGCGTGCAGCACTCCGTTCGCGAGTTCACCCAGCTGGCCTTCCGTCATGCCGGCATCGAGCTCGAGTTCAAGGGCCAGGGATTGGACGAAGTGGGTGTAGTGAAGAGCGTCACCGGTGCCCCTCATTCCGGGCTTGACCCTCATTCCGCACTCGTTCCTCATTCCGGGCTTGCTCCTCATTCCGGGCTTGACCCGGAATCCCTTGTGGGCAAAACCGTCGTCCGCGTCTCCCCGGACTTCTACCGTCCCACCGATGTGGTCAACCTCTGGGGCGACCCCACCAAGGCCAAGGCCAAGCTGGGCTGGAATCCCGCCAAGACCAGCTTCGAACAGCTTGTCAAGCTGATGGTGGAGCACGATATTGCCAAAGTCGCGGCCGAAGGAGCTGCCGCTAAGGTGCGCACCAATCTGGCCGAGTATCTGGAGAAAGGTATAGTGAAGTAAGGCCGATGGACGCTTCAGGCACATTTGCGGAACAAGTCCGCAAAAGAGCCTTCCGCTCAAGAAGTGGTACAGCCCAATGGCCGCTGGCGCGTCCATCCGGCTGTGAAGTATTAAAGTAACGGAGTTACAAGGTAACAGTTAACACTATACTGCCGTGAGGTAGCTGGCAGGCTCTTATTAGAGTGTTCCTACAAGCTCTGACAATCCTGCCTTTACCAACTAACGGCTAATACAATAGAAAGCAATGTTTACAGCAAGTGTTTTTAAGATTACAGTAGTTTCTCTTAGCGGCATCATGGAAGAGACTTATGCCGCAAAGGAGGCGATTATGCGGTGGAATCAAGCCAATGCTGCACGTGAGGGCAAACTGTTTATGTATACTGATGACTCTAAAGCTGCAGATGCATTGATTGGTGTTGTGGGCAATAGAGTTGAGAATACAGACCTCATTGATGATTTTTTAAAGGCAAGGAAGCAGGCTTTGCTTTTCTTTAATTCTTATGCTGACCCTAAAAACACCATTGCAAGTGAACAGTCTGCAGTAGCTGAGTATATGAATCAGATGCAACAGCGTTGCTTCTGTGCCAAGTTTAATGGTGCAAGCGAGCTGAATAAAATACTTGGTGAGCAACTGAACAAAATTCAATAAATATGGTAACTAAGAATTCCACTCCTTATACCGACCAAGAGCTATCTGTTTTGGTAGAGGAATATATCACCCAACAACGCAAAGAGTTTAATCTGAAAGGATTATACTCTTACATTGTGTATTGGGGCATGGAAGATGGCCGCATTCCGGGCGACCAACTACAGCCAGAGGATAAGGTTAGGATTAATAGCATACTGGAACGTATCATTCGTGATGGTCGTATCCGTTTAGCAGACGATAATAGTTTCATAAAACAATAACGAATAATATAAATTTTTAGCAATATGATTAACGTAATTGGCTTAGGCTACATCGGTCTTCCGACCGCATTGATGATGGCTTCTCATGGTGTAGAGGTCATAGGTACAGACTACAACAAGGAACTTGTTGCTACTCTTAACGCAGGTAAAACAACCTTCAAGGAAGACGGACTAGATGAACTCTTCCAGGCAGCTGTAAAAGCTGGAATTAAGTTCACCACAGAGTATCAGAAGACAGACATGTACATTGTATCCGTCCCTACTCCTTATGATAAGTTCTCTAAGAAGGTGGATGCTTGCTATGTGGTAGCAGCAGTAAAGGAAGTAATGAAGGTGTGCCCCAAAGGCGCAACCGTAGTTGTTGAGAGTACCGTTTCTCCTGGAACTATTGACAAGTTCGTGCGTCCCGTGATTGAGGCCAACGGCTTTAAGATTGGTGAAGACATCAACCTTGTTCACGCTCCTGAGCGTATCATCCCCGGTAACATGGTGTATGAGTTGCTTCATAACAACCGTACCATTGGTGCTGACAGCAAGGAGATTGGTGAAAAGGTAAAGCAGTATTATGCCAGCTTCTGCCAAGGTGAAATAGTAGTTACCGACATCCGTACCGCTGAGATGACCAAGGTGGTAGAGAACACCTATCGTGCAGTGAACATTGCTTTCGCCAACGAACTGAGCCGCATCTGCCGTCACGACAATATGGATGTGTATGAAATCATCAAGATTTGCAACATGCATCCCCGTGTAAATATCCTCCAGCCCGGCCCTGGTGTAGGTGGTCATTGCATCTCAGTTGATCCTTGGTTCTTAGTAGGTGACTATCCTCAGCTCGCTAAGGTAATTGACGAGTCCATGAAGACCAATGACTATCAGCCCGTTTTCGTGCTCGAAAGAATTCATGAAATCATGGAGGAGCACAATATTACCGACAACCGTCGTGTTGGTCTCTATGGCTTGACCTACAAAGAGAACGTTGATGACATCCGTGAGAGTCCGACTCTCCAGATGTTGGATATTCAGGAGCGCCATCTGGCTCGTCCGCTAAAGACCTTTGATCCTTTCTTCACTCAGAAAGAGATAGTCAAGAACCAGATTCTGGACTTCGACCAGTTCTTGGATGAGGTGGATATGGTAGTGATTATGGTTAAGCACGATCACATTAAGCAGAATTGGGACAAGTTGAAGGGCAAAGTCATCCTTGACTGCCACAACATTTGTCCGTTGGATGGTGTGTATCATATCTAATTAATAATACGACTTTATATTAAACTGTTCTAAATATGGCTAAACCAAAAGTCCTTCTCATTCAGGAGAGTTTAAAAAATTACAGAGATCCTATTTACTCTCTTGTTGGGGAAAAATTGGATTTGACAGTTGGATATACAGAGTCTACAGAAATCTCTGATTGTAGTAATTATCAGATTATTAAGTTACCTTATAAGAAAATAGGAAAAGTAATTTGGCATCAGCACTTATATAAGATTATTAATCAGTACGATGTCGTTATTTTTGTTCCTCACTTTAAGCTGATTAGAGTAATTCTATTGCCATTCCTTTATCATAGACCGAAGCTCGTCACATGGTCATTAGGGGTACATGCTTCTTACAATAAATTATATGATTTATCTAAAAAACCAGATTTGGGAGATAGTTTTTTTGAAATGATACAAGATCATGCTGATGCTTGTGTTTTTTATATGCCGGAACCAATTGATTATTGGAAGAAGTATAAAGGGATAAACGAGAATAAGTACTTTGTGGCTCATAATACTGTTGCTGTTGCGGAGTTTGAAGACGTCATCCCCCAAAATAGAGATATTATTCTATTTGTCGGCACTCTTTACAAACAGAAAGGTCTTGGGGAACTTATTGAGTGCTATGCAAAAGCTAAATCTAAAGTGAAAAACTTACCTAAGTTGGTGATAATAGGAAAAGGCCCAGAGAGAGATACCATTCAACAACAAATAAAGGATTTAGGTATAGCTGATGATACGGTTTTAACAGGAGCTATATATGATGAGACTATTCTGAAAGACTATTTTATTAGGTCAATCATTTGTGTATCACCTAAACAGGCAGGATTGTCTGTATTAAAAAGTTTTGGATATGGTGTTCCTTTTGTAACCAGGACTGATGCTATTTCTGGAGGAGAAAAAAACAATATTCAAGATGGACAAACTGGTTTGTTTTATGATAGTGAGACTGACTTGGTAAATATAATAGTAGAAACTGCGATAAATCCCGCTAAATATGCACAGATGTCTTCCGCAGCGAGGAATTATTATTTAAAAGAAGCATCACCTGAAATGATGGCTCAAGGTGTCGTAAGTGCGGTGGAGTATGCATTAATACATTAGTATTATGCAGATTCCACATGTGAATTATTATGGAGTTTATTTGCAATAATTGTATGTTGCTTTTTAAAAGATCATGGGTAACTTTGTAAAGAACAGTGCTCTTTATCTTATTTCAACATTGGTATTGAAGGCGACCAGCTTTCTCCTTTTACCATTGTATACTAATCTAATCTCCCCAGATGTATATGGACAAGTATACATTATAAACTCTATAATTACATTTCTTTCATTGTTTCTTACATTATCTTTAAATTCTTCGTTACAGAGATATTTTTTTAATTGTAGGAACGAGGAGGAAGTTAAGGTGTTGTATTCAACACTTGTTATTTTTGTTCTTTTAATTTCAGCCGGAGTTGTTGCAGTTCTTTATTTTTTTAACGATATCATTGCTTCATGGCTTGACATTCCTAGTTTATATACATTGTTGGCATATTGTACTATTTTTCTTTCTCTATTCTACAATATGATAATAGCGCTCCTGTATGTAAAGCAGGACGCTGTAAGAATCTCAATAGCCAGCATTGTGATCGGTGTTGTTCAAATCGTATCTCAGGTAATCCTTGTCATTAATATGGATGATAAAGGACTTGCCATGGTTTTATCCTTACTAATAGGTGGAATACTCCAGTTCGCAGTCTTCTTATTATTCTCGCGTCCATATTTTATTATGCGATTTGATTCGAATCAGTTGAGACCTTGTCTTAAATATGGATTGTCTCAATTTCCTAGCGACATTTCTAATTGGATTGTTTCTTTCTTTGATAGAATAATATTAAATAAATATCAAGATTCGGCGGCGGTTGGTATTTATGGTATGGGGCATACATTAGCAACAGTCCCCCAAATGCTCTATCATTCTATGAATAAAGCTTTATCCCCGAAAGTTTTTGAGGATTTTAAACGATATGAAGATAAACTTGTTTCTGATTTGACATACGCTGTTTCATTAATTGAAAGAGTCTTTGTTTTTATCACTATAGTACTATCTCTTCTAGTTGCATTTGCGAATAATATTATCACACTCCTGTCTTCTCAGTATGCATCTAGTGCATTAGTTATGTTTTTGGTTTTATTTGCATGCTTAATTGACATTTATCGTATGTTGTTTATGTTTCCGTTAGCATATAATGTGAAGTATGTGAAAGTGAAATCTTTTATCTGGGTGATAGCATCGATTGCGAGTATACTATTGAATTTGTGGTTAATACCAAAGTATTCGTATCTTGGCGCATGTATTACGCTTATCACAGTTAATACTATTGCACTATTATTTATTATTCACTATGCTGATAAAGCGATGCCTGTAAAATATAGTACATCTAAATTGATTACGGTTTTCATTTTGTCTGTCGTTTATGGGTGTACATATTTTTTGGGTACAGACTGGTTTTCATTTGCTTTAAAAATAGTTGGGGCGATTGTTTATGTGAAAGTGATTTTATGTGTTTATCCAATTGATTTAAAGGCAATAATTTTATCGTTGAAAAAATAAAAATGGCAAAATTTTATTTAACAAATGATCTAGGTTTATTTGACAAAGTAAATAACCTGGTTGAAGAGTCAGAGTTTAAACCCTCATTTTCATATGCAGGGAATGGTATTTACGCATTAGCAACACATAAACTACGTGAAGATAATGTCAATGCCTATAAAGAGGGTGAAGATTTTTTAATAGCTACTGGAACTCTCATTTTTAAGGGGGGCAATGATTTAAAAGAAGTATTTGATAATTATAGTGATCCTATAAGCAATCAAGATGACACCCTTGGTGGTTTTTGTATCGCAAAATTTGCTCATGGTTTATTGAGGGTTAGTTGCGATGTTATGAGCGGTTATGATGTATTCTATTATCATAACAATAATGAGTTCTTTATTAGCAATAGTTTATATGATATGGCAGTTATCTTAAAAGAACGATTAACTGTTAATTCGTTGAATATTGTAGAATACGTAGCTCAGAATAATATTATTAATAATGAGACTTTTTTTAATGAAATATTCCGTTTATTCGATGACTTTATTGAAATAGACATTAAAAAGAATACCTTTTCTACAGTTGGTTTTACTTTGCAATATCCTATGTGTAGTGAGTCTTCGGATGATTGTGCCAAGAAGATGGCAGAAAGACTTAAGAAATATGCAGCTTCTGTAGTTGGTTTATACGGACGCCCTGATATGTGTATGACGGGTGGTTTAGATGCCCGTACAGTATTGGCATCTTTTATTTCAACAGGTGTTTTGCCCAATCTGCATTATGGTGTGGGTAATTCATATATTACTGGGACAAATACTACTGATTTAGATATAGATAGATTGCTTAAGGAACGTTATGGAATGTCATTACGTGAAGGAAATTGGCAAACTCCAGAGCCTTTTGATCGTGATTGGGATTATTACATTACCAAATATGGATTCGATTCTCTCTTTTATGGAACATCTGGTAATGTAATTAAATTCTATGAATCTATGCCAGAAAGAATAACTGCGACAGGACAAGTTGGAGAAATGTACAGAACTTTAGAATGGGCGGACTCATGGAATAAACCATTCTTTACATTAGATGAATTTCTTGATTCTTATTATTTACGGAATGACATTCTTCTTATGACAGAGCATGTTGAGGGATACAAGGAGCATATAAGGCGTAAATTAAAGCATATATGCGACAAATATTCACTTGATGAAAATAGAATTGCTATAGAGGACTATTTTTACTTTCTTTTAGAATATAGGAAGAGGGCAGATATGACTCTAATGAATTTTTTAAACAAAATCAGCTATTCGTGTTATCTATTATATGACCGAGTTTGTTTGCAGGCTGCAAGGCTGTCATGCGAGGATCTAAGAGGTTCTTCATTTATGTTGAAAGTAATCAATCAAATTGAGCCCTCTTTATTAGATATTCCAGTGTATTCCCATGGCAAACTAAGAACATTGGATAAGGATAATCTAAAATTAATGCCATTACAACTTTCAATAAATGACAGAGTAAAAGCATTCTTACCACAATCTTTAAAGAATCATTTAAAAAGGGCTCGCTACTATTTTAGAAAAACAACCGCATTAGATAATTGTGTACAAGAGAGAATGCAAACTATATCTATGATTCCTGGTTTATCATTTAAAGGGAATACTGACAAAAGAGCTGAAATTAATTATATGACTATTGAGCGAATTCTTGATATATTAAGTATTCGATGAAAAACGATAAGATAAAAAACTCGCTATTTTTGGTTTATAGCCCGTTTCAGGTTGTTTGTGCTTTTGAGGCAATATCTGCTTATAGTATTGTAAATCCAATAATATATTGTTTGGGTGGCAGTTATTTAAAAAGGAATGAAAAAACGCCCCATCTTTTAGATGAACTTGGCCTTTCATATCAAATTATGGACGTTAAGTCATTCCCGTGGCGTATTATTGATCTAGTAAAGCATAGAAATCAATTTGAGAGATGTTATATCGGTGATTATTTTGACCCCTTTTTACGTCTTGTCGCATCTTTCTTATTGAGAAAAAAAGGAGAATTATTTTATTTAGACGATGGCGCATCAACATTAACAGCAATTAATATTCCTCATCCTTTACGTCTGCCAAAATTTAAGACAAGGATTCAATATGTTTTGCCAATAGTCATCTCTAAGCTTAAAAGACATTCTGAGTCATTTTATTCTATTTTTAGTACACCCAATGGAGAGGTTAATTCTTTGAATGCAATTAAAAATAAGTATTTACTAAATACGTATTCTCCTAAAGGTGTTTTTATCATAGGGACTACTTATCATGGCTTTAATGCTCCAGAAACACTATATCAGCTCCTTAAGAATACGTTTAGCCATTTTTCGGATAATGAGATTTATTATTCTCCCCATAGGTCTATTGTAAAAGACAAAACTATTCTTGATATATGTCGGGATTATAATGTTAAGTATATCGTAAGTGACTATTGCGTAGAGGTTGATTACATAAAGAAAGGGTATAATCCCCAAATGATAATTGGGTTTGGTTCTACTGCTTTATTTACGTTAAAAAGAATATATCCAGCCGCACGAGTGATATCAGTTAAGTATCCAGCTGTGATGGTTAAAGGGAACGAGAAGACATATGACATTGTTAATGAGAATTTAAAAAGCGCAGGAGTGGAGATTCTCACTATTTTACCTTAGTATATATGATTGTAGCTTTTGTATTGATAATAATAGGCATACTTCTTTATTTTAATAAATATAAGACGTATTTCTATATATATCAACTATATCTTCTGTTTGTATTTAAGTTTGCTTTAACTTATATCGGGATTAGCGCACCGCCGGCTATTAATTATACGGTGATGATATTAATGTCATTCGCTATCTTGCCATTTTTTAAAAAGTATGCAAGTTTTATTTTTGCATATTTGGCAGTCTTTTTAGTTTATCTGGCATTTAAGTATATATGGTCCGGTCTACCATTCTTTTCTTCGATTACAACATACATTCTTCCTTTCCTTTTGACTCTAGGAGCACTTTCTTTATATGAGAATAATAAGAAAGGTAGAATCATAAAGAGTAAACTTGTAAATCATATCTATGTTGTATTTATACTTCAAGTCGTTGTTTGTTGGATACAGTACTTGTTCCCAAGTATAGGGGAAGCGATGTTTATAGAATCTTATGAGTGGAGGGGTATAACAACTGTCGTGAAAGATTTTAATACTCAAGATGCCATTGGTTATCTTAATTGTGGGTTCATGATTTCAAACGTGACAGCTGCTCTATTTTACTCATTTACTGCAGCCCTTTTGATTATGTATGAATCTTCAACATCAAAACGTATTACAATAAAATTGGCTTTGATTCTGTTGGCTGCAGTTCCAGTCTGTATTATGACTGGAGTAAGGGCCCCGCTTTTTATTCTACTCTTTATTTTGCTGGTTGTAGTTTATAAATATGAACGAAGATATCTTGGCCCTTCATTATTATTACTGGTTGGCTTCTACTTTCTTATAACTAGATTTATGGTTGCTGGCGATATGTCGGGATTAGGAAGAATACAAGATGGCATAACTACATTGATGAGTAGTGGAGATGAAGGTGTCGTTGGGGGCAGTACTTTCAAGTTATCGGTTATGTTAATCCCGTATTTTATTCAGAACCCAATAATTGGGATATCATTGGGCGATTATAAAACTCCCTTTGGTTATTCGATTGGTGTTAATGGTTTTTCTACTTCGGATGCACAGTTGCTTTATACACTATGTGAAATAGGTATTATAGGTTTATTCATTTATTTAATCCCATATTTAAAGTATTTAAAGGTTTTATCATATCACAAGACTAAAACAGGAGTTTATTTACTTTTCGGCACCGTACTTCTTTTATCCATTGTGGATTTAGGTGTTTTTTTAATAGATATTGCATTCGTTTTTGTTATTGGCTGTCTTATTTTGTCAGAAAGCCCAAAAGAAAAGATAATTATACAAAATGAAAAATAATATGTACCAGAGTGTAGTTGATTTTATCAAAGATTTTTACGGAGCCTCCAACGTGCCGTTGGCTGTACCCGTGTTCGTGGGCAACGAAAAGAAGTATCTCAACGAGTGTATTGATACTACATTCGTTAGTTCCGTAGGTAAGTTCGTTGACCGTTTTGAAAATGATATGGCAGCATACACTGGCGCTAAACGTGCTGTAGTATGCGTTAGCGGCACCAATGCTCTTCACATGGCATTAATGCTCGTGGGCGTAAAGAGAGATGACGAAGTACTGACTCAAGCATTGACCTTCATAGCCACATGCAATGCATTGAGCTACATTGGAGCATATCCTGTATTCCTGGACGTTGACCGTTCTACAATGGGGCTTTCTCCTGATGCTATGAAAGAATGGCTCCAGAAGATTGCGGAAGTTCGTAAGAATACACGTATTGGTGAACTGGATAAGAGCCATGACTTCGCATTCCAGGAAGACGAGTATGCTTGCTACAATAAGAACACAGGCCGCAGAATCAAGGCTTGCGTACCTATGCACACCTTTGGCCATCCTGTTCGTATTGAGGAGATTGCCGCACTATGTAAGGAATGGCATATTGAGTTGGTTGAGGATGCAGCTGAGAGCATTGGCTCTAAGTACAAGGGAATTCACACTGGCTTGTTTGGCAAAGTTGGTGCTTTGAGTTTCAATGGCAACAAGACCATTACCACCGGTGGTGGTGGCATGATGCTCTTTAATGATGAAGAGTTGGGCGCATTCGCTAAGCATATCACTACCCAAGCCAAGATACCTCATCGTTGGGAGTTCCGTCACGATCATATTGGCTTCAACTACCGTATGCCTAATATCAATGCGGCTTTGGGTTGTGCTCAACTTGAGAATCTGGATAAGTATATTGCCAGCAAGCGCAAGGTGGCTGCTGCATATGCAGAGTACTTTAAGAATGTGGATGGTATAGAGTTCTTTACAGAGCCAGAGAATAGTTTTTCAAACTATTGGCTCAATGTGGTCATCCTGCCTGACCATGACAAGCAATTGGAATTCTTGCAGGAAACTAATGACAACGGTGTGATGACCCGTCCTATATGGGAACTCATGAATCGCCTCCCAATGTTTGAGAAATGTGAAAACGATGGATTGAAAAACACCATCTTTTTTGCTGATCGTGTGGTGAATATTCCTAGTTCTGTACGGTTGTAAAAGGCTATATGATAGGTGGCGAGTTTCCAATTGCAGTAACAGATGTCCTGAATGCTGAGGGCCGGCATTCAGATACTCCTGATGTTTATACTTATTCATCAGGACGGGCAGCCTTGTATCAGATTCTGAACTATCTGAAACAAGAAAAGGGGGTTTTGCGCGTCTTGCTGCCGGATTACTTATGTAGCTCTGTGCTTGTTCCAGTCAAAGCTTTAGGTTTAGAATTCGCCTTTTATCAAATTGATGAGTGCTTAGAACTTGAGCAGGATAATCTATCAAAACTATACGAAGACAATACCGTTGTCCTTCTCATTAACTACTATGGCCTTAAGAATCTTGATAAGCAAATAAAAGCAATTCGGTCAATAGACGAAAGTGCTATTATCATTGAGGATGACGTTCAAGCTTATTATGAGTTTCTAAAGCCAATCGGTGATGTTGATTTCAAGTTCACAAGCTTACGTAAGACTTTTGCGATCCCAGATGGTGGTTTGGTAAAGACAAAACATCATATGCCAGTTGTTGATAAACCAAACACCTTTGGCCAATATAAGGCAGCAGCTGCACTGTTGAAATCTATGCGCGAAGGCAATTTCAATGATAAGATTTATCTTGAAATGTTTGAGAAGGGTGAGAGTCTTATTGATGAAGAGATTGAATGTGGCATGAGCCGTATAGCGGAGAAGCTATACTACTTTATCAATGACGAGCATGTTAAGGTTCGTAGACTCAATAACGCACATTACTTGTTGGAAGAACTTGGAAAGATTGGTGTAAAACCATTGCTACCTTTAAACGAAGGTTATGTGCCTCTTTTTATTCCAATTATTTTGAAGAATAGGGATGTAGTTCGCAAAGCTATGTTCCAGCGAGAAATTTTCTGCCCAGTTCATTGGCCATTGGAAGGAATGCTTGTTAAAAGAGGAGAGTTGATGTCCCAAACGGAACTGTCATTGATAATTGATCAGCGGTATGGCCGAAACGATATGGATAGTATTATTGCCGTATTAAAAGAACACTTAAATGAAATCCAATAAAGTTTGTATAGTTACAGCTGCTCGTTCTGAATACGGCTTGTTGAAGTGGATTATAGATGGCGTCCATCATGACCCCGAACTTGTACTTCAACTTGTTGTTACTGGTGCGCATTTATCAGAAGAGCACGGATTGACATATCGATTCATAGAAGAGGATGGCTATCCTATAGCCGCTAAGGTGGATATGCAATTATCTTCTGATGATAAGGCCAGTATCGTTCGCTCCATGGGTAAATGTTCGGAAGGATTTGCTGATGCATTTGCACAGTTGAATCCGGATGTGGTGATGGTTTTGGGTGACCGCTATGAATTATTACCCATAGTAAGTGCTGCTTTGGTCATGGGTATCCCTGTTGCACACCTTTCTGGAGGTGACGTGACAGAAGGTGCCATAGACAATGAGGTTCGCAATGCCATATCTATGATGTCTGCAATACATTTTCCGGGTGTAGAGAGTTCAGCAGATAATCTTCGAAGAATGTTAGGCGATAATGCTCAGATTTATACGGCAGGAGAACCTGGCTTAGAGAGCTTCTTGCGGTTTGAACTGATGAGCAGAGAAGAGTTGGCTGAGAATTTACATCTGGATATCAACAAGAAATGGTGCTTGGTGACACTTCATCCCGAAACAAAGTTGGGACTTGAAGAAAACCTTAATATGGTGAAGAACCTCTTTGAAGCAATGTGCGAAACAGAGGGTGTTCAGTTTGTTATCAGTAAAGCTAATGCGGACTTTGGTGGTGTGCAGATTAATTCTTTCTGGGAAGAAGCGGTTAAGCAAGACGAGAATAAATATAAACTATTCACTTCTTTAGGCCAGCGTCGTTATCTCAGTTATATGAGACAGGCGGCAGGCGTTATTGGCAACTCATCAAGCGGTATTGTTGAAGCACCATTCTTGGGCATTCCTGTTATCAATATCGGTGACAGACAGAAGGGGCGCCATCTTTGTAAAAATGTAATTCAGACAAGCAGCGATGTTGTCTCTTTGAAGAAAGCATTCACACAAATAATGGCACAAACTCCAATTGTGGATAATTATTATGGTGACGGTCATACTTCTGAATATGTGATAAACGTGCTGAAGGATTGGTTGAATAAGAGATAATTATGGATATAGAGATAACTGCACATTGGAACGAATATTTTAAAGCGTTCCTGCCGGAGAAGAAGGATGTATACTTCACAGAGCAATATGTGAAATTATACGAGACGGCTACTGAAAAGGCTGAATGTTTTGCCTGTCAAGATGGTGATAAGGTATTACTGTTCCCCTTCCTAGCAAGAACCTTTGAGTTCCAAGGTAAACAATACAAGGATTTTGAAACCGCATACGGTTACGGTGGCCCATTGTGTAATTGTGATGATAACGAGTTTGTCATCAAAGCATTGACCGCCTTTAAGTCCTATTGCAACGAGAATAACTATGTAGCAGGCTTTGTGCGTTTCCATCCGCTATTTCAAAATCAAGTAGGGTTTGAGACTGTTGGTCGTGTGATAGAAGACCGCAAGACGGTAGCCATTAATCTCGACCAAACAATTGATGATGTTTGGAAGAACGAGATACACTCCAAAAACCGTAATGTCATCCGTAAAGCTGAGAAAGCAGGTTGTACATTCATTGTAGATAACAATTATGAACATCTGAAGGAGTTCATCAATCTGTATGATTCCACAATGGATAAACTCTCTGCGGATGGGTTCTACTATTTTGATGACGCTTACTATGAGAACTTGATACGAGGTATCACGGATAGTTTCTTAGGATGTGTTCAGAATAGTGAAGGACAGATAATCTCTGCTGCCATCTTTATGTATAGTGGCCCTTACGGTCACTACCATCTATCAGGAAGCGATAAAAGCCAACTTGCCATTTCTCCGAACAACTTTATGTTGTGGAATGCCGCTATAGAGTTGCAAAGCCGTGGCATAAAGCGTTTCCATCTAGGAGGTGGTACCAATGGTGATGAAGAGAATTCATTATATCAGTTTAAACGCAGATTCTCAAAAGACACCTGCCAGTTCTGTATTGGTAAGCTGATTTTCAATCAAGAACTATACGAATCCATCTGTGCAGATTGGGAATCAAAGAATCCTGATAAGGTAGAGCATTACAAACATCATTTGCTGAAATATAAATACTAAAATATGAGCGTATATATCATTGCAGAAGCAGGTGTAAACCATAACGGAAAACTTGACCTGGCACTGAAACTCTGTGATGCAGCCAAGGAAGCGGGCGTGGATGCTGTGAAGTTCCAGACTTGGAAGACCGAAAATATCGTAACTGCATCAGCTCGTCAGGCTGCTTATCAGACAGAGAATACGGGCAAAGAAGAAAGCCAGTATGACATGTTGAAAGGACTGGAGTTGAGTTATGATCATTTCCGCACCATTCAAGACTATTGCAAGAAGATTGGGATTGACTTTCTTTCTACCCCAGATGAGGAGGAAAGTTTGGAATTTCTCGTTTCACTTGGGCTGCCTTTCATTAAAGTGGGTTCTGGCGAGGTGACTAATATCCCATATCTTCGTAAGATTGGAAGTTGCAAGAAACCTGTGATTTTGAGCACGGGAATGTCGAATATAGCCCAAGTGGCTTTGGCTTACGATACACTGCTGCAAGCTGGAGCTGATGGCGTTTCTCTGTTGCATTGCACCACCAATTATCCTTGCCCTTATAATGAGGTGAATTTGAAGGCTATGATTACCCTCCGTGAAGCATTCAAGTGCAAAGTGGGCTATAGTGATCACACAATGGGAACAGAAGTTCCTGTGGCTGCTGTAGCTATGGGTGCAGAAATCATAGAGAAGCACTTTACGCTTGATAAGAACATGGAAGGTCCTGATCATAAGGCCAGTTTGGAACCTGCTGAACTTAAACTGATGGTGCAGCAGATACGTAATATCGAGGTCGCACTTGGTGATGGCATCAAACGACCGAACAAGAGTGAAGCTGAAAATGCCAAGGTTGTGCAGAAATCTATCCTAGCCAAGAGGCCTATCAAGAAGGGTGAGATTTTGACAGAGGATATACTTACTGTCAAGAGAGCAGGAGAGGGCATAAGTGCTTCGCTTTGGGATTCTGTGATTGGAGCACCTGCTATTAAGGATTTTGAAATTGACGAACCGATAAAACTGTTTTGAGTATGGAATATCTGGTAGTAATTCCAGCAAGAGGGGGAAGTAAAGGGATTCCACATAAGAACATTAAACCTCTTGGCGGAAAACCGCTTATCTATTATAGTATAGATGTTGCCCGTCAATTTACTTCCGACGAGAATATTTGTGTGACAACCGATGATGCAGAAATTATTTCTGTAGTTGAACAGCATGGTTTAAAGGTACCATTCGTGAGACCTGCAGAGCTTGCCACAGACACTTGTGGTAGTAGCGAGGTAATACAGCATGCTTACCAATTCTTTGCTGATAAAGGAATTCATTATGATGCCATTGTGCTGTTGCAGCCGACATCGCCTTTCCGTAAGGTTGATTTTATTAGGGAAGCTGTTGCCCTATATGATGACAGTATAGATATGGTAACTTCAGTTCGTCCCGCAGCTTGTAATCCTTACTACGACGGGTTTGAAGAGAACGAGGATGGCTTGTTGCAAATAAGCAAAGGAGATGGAACTATTGCACGCAGGCAGGAAGCACCTAAGGTGTGGCAACAGAATGGTTCTATCTATGTGATAAACCCCAAGTCGCTTATAGGAAAGGGAATGGGTTGTTTTACCAAAATAAAAAAATATGCAATGCCGGAAGCGTATTCAGTTGACTTGGATACTATGCTGGATTGGAAAATGGCAGAATTAATTATCAAAGAAAGTGTGTTATGAAAAATCATTTTATCAGTCAAAATATAACTTTATTGGAGGCTCTTGAAAGAATTAATGCTTTAGCCCCAGAACCTTTAGTACTTTTTGTATTGGATACAGATCAACGTATGGTTGGGACACTGACCGATGGCGATTCTCGAAGGGCATTGATAGCAGGGGCTTCTGTGAATGACAATGTAGAGAAGGTTATGCACCGCAACTTCAATTATATGAAAGTTGAGGAAATAGATGATGTAAAAGAGATAAAGAGGCAGAAGGAAATGAAGATGAGTCTTGTCCCTGTTCTTGACAAGGAGCATCATATAGTAGAAGTTGTAGATTTAGAGAAATATAAAACTAGATTACCTATCGATGCTGTATTGATGGCTGGAGGAAAAGGGGAAAGATTACGCCCATTAACAGAAAAGACACCCAAACCATTGCTGCCTGTTGGCGGTAAAGCTATTATTGACCATAACATTGACAGATTGATTGCAAATGGCGTTAAACATATTAATGTCACGGTTAATTACTTAGGAGAACAACTTGAGGAACATTTTGTGGAGCCCCGTGGCGAAATAAAGATACAAACTGTCAGAGAACCAAAGTTTTTAGGTACAATAGGTTCTATTAAGTTTGTTAAGAAGTTCTACAATGATACGGTTCTTGTTATGAATAGTGACTTGTTCACCAATATCAACTATGAGGACTTCTATCTTCATTTTAAGGAGCATGATGCAGACATGAGTGTTGCAGCTGTCCCTTATACAGTATCTGTTCCGTACGGTATCTTTGATTTGGATGGACGTAATATACATGGACTGATTGAGAAACCAACTTACAATTATTACGCAAATGCTGGAATCTATCTAATTAAGCGCTCTGCGCTAGACGAAATTCCCGTTGATTCTTTCTTTAATGCAACCGATCTTATTGAAAAATTAATCGCGGAGAATAAAAGAGTAATAAGGTTCCCCCTTAACGGAACATGGATAGATATAGGGAATCCGCAAGAGTATAAAAAGGCCAATGAATTAGTACGCCATTTATTTGAATAATAAGAATATATCTATTTAATAATGACACTCTCAAAATCATCATCAAATACACTAAATTTTCTTAAGTGTCTTCTTTGTATAGGTATCGTTTTTATACATGTACAGTTTAGGCCAGGACAGTCTATTCTTCTGTTTGGAGCACAATGGAGTGGAACAGCAGATGATTATTATGCATTTAACTTGTTTAAACATCTGTTTTCTGACATATTTTTGAATGAGACTTTTGTGCCGCTCTTTTTTACAATTTCGGGTTTTCTCTTTTTCTTGAATGCTCCTCAATGTTTTAATATAGAATGGTTCAAGAATAAATGGGTAAAACGTTTTCATAGCATATTGATACCTTACTTGATAGCTAATGGCATAATAATAGCCTTAGTAATGGCTTATAATATAGCCCAAAATAACCCCATTCATGTTAAACAGCTTATAGAAGGGTTTTGGGCAGACGATACTGGACTTCCTGCTAATCCGCCGCTTTGGTTTTTGCGAGATCTCATACTAGTTATTCTTCTTTCTCCTTTTGTGTACCTTATAGAAAAAAAAATTTCTTGGTTTTTACCTGCGCTTCTGGGTGCTTTATGGCTGTTAGGGATTCCACATACATCTATGGCTTTTTGGAAGGCGAGAGCGTATTTCTTTTTTAGCTTGGGTTCTTGTTTTTCAATTAATAAAATTGATTTTGTCTCATTCTTTGAAAAACCTAAATATGCAGTTTTATGTTTTTTATTATATGTGGCAACTATTATTTGTTATATGAAAACCGAAAATCTGTTTATTCTAAATACGTCGATATTGCTATCTTTTTCACCACTCGTTTTTGTTGCAAGTAGTCTTTCAAAACGATTTAATAGTAATAAATATAACCAGTATGTAGTTGTTACATTTTTCATATACCTTTATCATTATTATGTGGCTCAGTTTATGTGGAGGCCGTTTTGTGCTGTTTTTGGAACCTCAGAAGTGGCATTGTTTTTAGCATATTTCCTGGGCGCATTTGCAACTATTATTCTCTTATCTTTAGTTTTTTATCTTTTGAAAAGATATCTTCCAAAAATAACCGCAGTGATAGTTGGTGGTCGAGTATAATATATTGGGACATTTAAATATATAATAACATGTTTAATTTGAATAAATTCATATCTGACAGTATTACATTTCGCCCTGTCAGTATGTTTGCTAATGACATTGATGCAAACAAAAACAAACTGACGGCTGAGATTAAGGGCAAGAAGGTTTGCGTGATAGGTGGTGCTGGAAGCATTGGTTCCAGTTTCATTAAGGCAGTTCTGCGATTTGAGCCTGCTTCAGTAGTGGTAGTTGATCTTAACGAAAATGGTCTTGCGGAATTGGTTCGCGATGTGCGCAGTACCAATGGTCTGTATGTTCCGGATGAGTTCCGTTGCTATACGCTGAACTTTGCAGACCCCATCTTTGAGCGCATTTTCCGTGAGGAGAAGGGCTTTGATATTGTGGCAAACTTCAGCGCTCATAAACACGTGCGTTCGGAGAAAGACCGCTATAGCGTGCAGGCCCTGATTGAGAACAATGATATCAAAGCCAAGAAGCTGATGGATTTGCTGACAGTTTATCCACCGAAGCATTTCTTCTGTGTAAGTACGGATAAGGCTGCTAATCCTGTGAACATCATGGGCGCCAGCAAGCGTATCATGGAAGACCTGGTGATGGCGTACAACAAGTACTTCAAGGTCACCACCGCACGTTTTGCTAACGTGGCTTTCTCTAATGGTTCATTGCCAGACGGCTGGATTCACCGCCTGCAAAAGAAGCAGCCGCTGGCTGCACCTTCAGATGTGAAGCGTTACTTCGTTTCGCCTGAGGAGAGCGGTCAGATTTGTATGCTGGCTTGTATTCTTGGTAATGGCGGGGAAGTGTTCTTCCCGAAGTTGGGTGAGGACCAGATGCTGACATTCTCTTCTATCTGTGACAAGTTCGTTACGGCTAATGGTCTGGTGAAAGATCCTTGCTCTTCTGATGATGAGGCTAAGCGCAAGGCTGCTGCTCTGGGTTGGGATGACAACAAGTATCCTACTGTTTACTTCGGTTCGGACACCACCGGTGAAAAAGCATACGAAGAGTTCTATGTGCCTGGAGAAAAGATTGATATGCAGCGTTTCAAGGCTCTCGGGGTAGTCTGCCAGACTACTCGCCATGAGATGGCTGAGGTAAATAGATTCTTCGTCAAGCTGGAAGGCATCTTTGCTAAAGAGGACTTCACCAAGGCTCAGGTGGTGGATGCCATCAAGGAGTTTATCCCGAACTTTGAACACGAAGAAAAAGGTAAGAACCTGGATCAAAAAATGTAAAATAATAGAATTATGGTCTTTGCAGTTTCTGGAAGTGAAGGTTTTGTAGGGAAGCATGTTTGTAGTCTCTTAGAAGAAGAAAGCCATACTGTAATGCGTATAGATCTTTCTAATGGCTTAGACATGTGTGATCCGTCGATAATTGATGTTGTCAATCAATTCGACTGTTTTATTCATTTGGCAAACTTAGTATACGTTCCTGCTTCATATGAAGACCCTGCAAGGTTTTATAGGGTTAATTACTTGTCTACACTTAATGCCCTAGAATTATGTAGGAAATATAAAGCACATCTAGTATACATAAGTTCATACATCTATGGAGCCCCCCAATTTTTACCGGTGAACGAGAATCATCCGGTTTGCCCGTTTAATCCATATGCACAAACAAAAGTAATATGTGAAAAGCTGTGCGAGGGTTATCATAGAGATTTTGGTATTAAGATCTCTATTGTGCGTCCGTTTAATCTCTATGGAGTGGGGCAAACAGGAAAATTATTAATACCGGAGATCTTTTCTCAATTAAAGACAGGAGCAAAACAGATTCATTTAAAAGCAGCTTCTCCCAGAAGAGATTATGTTAATGTGAGGGATTTAGCTAGGGCAATTGTAGCTTGCTCGAATGATCAATCAAGTTACGAAGTTTATAATGTTTGCTCTGGAGAAAGCGTTTCAGTAAAAGAAATAACGCAGATAATTAATAAACATTTAAAAAACAAAGTTGAATTTTCTTTCTCTGATTCAGACCGCCCAAATGAGGTCGATGAAACGAGAGGTTCCTATGATAGACTCCGGCTATTGTTGGGATGGAAACCAAGTATGACTTTTGAAGAAGGAATAAAAGAAATAATCGATTCGGAAGGTCTGTAGCATGAGAATTCTATCAAAAATATCGTCTTTAGTTGTACATCCCTCTATTACTCTTCTTGAAGCAATGAAAATGATGGACAACTTGAAGACAAAAACACTTTTTGTATACGCCAATACGTCATTCAAATCAATTCTTACTTTAGGGGATATTCAAAGGGCTATTATTTCTGGTTATTCATTAAAAACCGAAGTATCGGATATACTGGATAGAAAAAAGCTTTATGCTACTGTTCATGATACCCCAGACACGGTAAATGAAAAAATGATCAAAATCAGAGCGGAATATATGCCCATTATAAATGAATCTGGTGAGTTAGTTGATGTCATATCTTGGAAAGAAAGGTTTAAGTCGGATGCTGAAGTAGCAAGAGAAAAAATAGATTTGCCAGTGGTTATAATGGCTGGTGGTAAAGGCACTCGCCTTAAACCTATTACCAATGTGATACCTAAACCATTGGTTCCGGTTGGAGACAAGACTATATTAGAGGTAATCATGGATCAATTCGAAAGTATTGGTTGCCATAAGTTCTACATGTCTGTTAACTATAAAGCAGACATGATGAAGTATTATCTCAGCCAGCTTGACCACAAGTATGACATAGAGTTCTTCATGGAGGATAAACCCCTTGGGACTATTGGTAGTGTTTCTCTGCTGAAAGGAAAGATTACTACACCATTCTTTGTTTCTAACTGTGATAGCATAAATGAGCAGGATTATCGTGATGTATGGGACTATCATGTGAATAACCACAATGACATGACAGTAGTCACATTGGTGAAGAGTTTCAAGATTCCTTATGGAGTAATTGAGACAGGAGAAGATGGGTTGATGGTGGATTTGAAAGAAAAACCCGATCATACTTATATGGTAAATTCGGGTGTTTATATCTTAAATCCAGAGTTGATTGAGGAGATTCCAGAAGGAGAAATGTTTCATATCACTCATTTAATGGAGAAGGTGAAAGCTCGTGGTGGTAGAGTCGGTTGCTTTCCAGTGAGCGAGGATTCATGGCACGATATGGGTGAATGGCCAGAGTATTTAAAAATGATAAATGTATTATAATTGTATCAATGAAAAATAAAGTGAAGGTCGTACTGCTTTGTCACTATTGGAGTGATGATATGGCAGAAATGGTCGGGAGAAAGCATTATTTCCGGGAATTGTCACCTTGGATTCAAGAAACAATTAATCTCTTTAAAGGGAAAAATGATATTGAACTACATGTGGTGGCACCTAATTATGCGTCCAATTCGGATGTGGATTCCCAAAAAGATGGTATTATTTTCCATTATTATCGCTATGCTCCCAGACTTTTATCAGCAATATTGCTTCCAATAGTTAGAATGACTATTAAGCATAATGAACCTCATAAGATTGCAGAACGGACTGCTAATCTTATAACAAGATTTATTACGCCTAAAAGGAGAATACCTCCAATTATTAATGCAATAAAACCAGACATAATTCATTTGTATGGTTCTGAAAATTTGGATTATAGTGTTGGTATATTGCCATTTCTTGAAAAGGTTCCTGTTTTACTAACGATACAAGGCTATGCATATTTAATGAAGAAGTCTGATAGTGCTATTGTTCAAAATAGCAATAACTTAAGGGCCAAGTACGAAGATTATATCAATAAAAGAGTGCATTATGTGACTAACTATGGTATTGATTATGGTTTTGAACCTTTTGAAAATGGACAAAAGAAATATGTTTTGTCCGCTATTACAAGGGTCCCTAAGGAAGATGCTTCTAAAACCGAAAAAAAATACGATATAGTCTTTTATGCAAGAATTAATGAGGAAAAAGGTATAGAAGATTTACTGCATTCTTTGGGATTATTGAAAAGAAGCGGTAAAACATACAATGCTGTTGTTGTCGGAAAAGCAGAAGAAACGTACTTGTCGAAATTAAAGGGAATTGTTGAAGAAGAAGGTTTAAAAGACAGTGTTACGTTTACAGGTTTCTTAGATGACCATGAAGATGTATATAGGATAGCTTCGAGTGCAAAGGTTTTAGCATTTCCCTCGCATAATGACGTGTCTCCCAATACTATCAGGGAATCTATGTTTATGAGGTTACCTGTTGTTGCTTATGGTATAGGAGGGGTGCCATTTTTTAATGTTCATAAAGAATGTATTTGCTTAGTTGATAGTATTGATGTAAATAAATTCTCCAAGGCATTAAATAGGGTTCTTAATGATGATCAATACAGAGAGATGCTAATAAAGAATGCATATGATGATGCACTAAATTATTATGCTCCCGAAAGAATTTATCAACAAACAATAGATATATACAAAGACGTGTTAGCAAAATAAATTATTATAATTCTTTAGTAATATAATAGATTCCTCATTAAATTTAGTAATCCTTCGGCCATTTCTTTACATTGGATATCGAGGCGAATAAGTAATAAATATGAGTTTGCACTTTTAGAGATTAGCAACTAGTTGGCCCTTAGAATAGGAGATGAAGTAAAGTCAGCTAAAGAGAATTATTACAATCATATATTAGAAACGTATGGAGGTTTTTAACATACATATAGAATTCAGTCCTCAGGTGTTGAGGGACACGATAGAGAAGCATATCAAAGATAAGAAGAAAGCCTACGTCTGTGTTGTGGATGCAAATGTAATCACAATAGCTCAGAAGGACTTAAAGTATCGCGAGATTATCAAGAATGCAACCATCAATACTTGTGACGGTAGTTCCATTGCAAAGCTGGTGAATAAGATCTACGGTACTGATTATCACGCATACAATGGCCCTGAAATCTTTGAGTACTATATCGAGCGTCCATATAAGCACCTTCTAGTGGGTAATACTCTCGCTAAAGTGGAACAGATTAAAGCCTTTGTAAAAGAAAAAGGAATAGATGTGGATTTGCGTCACTTGGACGTTCCTTTTGTGCCCGTGGAACAGTTCGATTATGAGGGGCTTGCGAAGCAAATAAACGAAATAAAGCCAGACATTGTATGGGTGAGTTTAGGTGCTCCTAAGCAGGAGACTTTTATTTCCAACATCTTTCCTTATGTAAACCAAGGGGTATTCTTTGGTATTGGTGCGGCTTTCAACTTCTACACAGGCGACCTTCATAACAATAAAAGAGAAATAGGTGGAATTCGACTGATATGGTTGGAGAGAATATTCAAAGAGCCCAAGAAGCAAATTAGACGAATGGGAAACTACGTCCTTTCAGTACCCAAAATGTATTGGGAAGAAAAGCAAAGGGCAAAACTATCTAAACAAAAGTAAATATGGAAAAGTTAAAGGTCATTGTAATTACACAGCAAGATACATTCTTTATCCCAACTAACATTCTGAAGGCTGCTAAAGTATGCGATATCGTTGAGGTAGTGAATAATAAAGCGAAACACTCGCTTGATAATAAACTATCGGATATGCTGAAATGGTTTGGTTTCTGGCAGTGTGCCAAGATGGGATTCAAGACAACCTGGCGCAAAGTGCAAGGCGTAATGGATAGTATCTCCGGCTATAAATTGTATGGCGGCAAATGCAATATTGCGCATGCAGCAAAGGTAATAGGTGCTGATTATCGTGAGGTGAAAAACTTGAATTCTAAAGAGTATGTAGACCATGTTCGGGAACTAGCCCCAGATCTTATTATTTCCTATTCTGCTCCACAAATTATAAAGCCAGAGTTGTTAGGTGTTCCCAAGCATGGAATCATCAATGTACATGGGGCGTTACTGCCAAACTATAGAGGTTGTATGCCTTCGTTCTGGTATTTGTATAATGATGAAAAGTTAGGTGGCGCAACGGTTCATTATATGAGTGCCGCCATCGATGATGGTGATATTTGTCTGCAAGGAAGTGTGGATATTTCTGACTGCAAGACAATGTTCCAACTGATGCGCAAGACCAAAGAACTAGGTGGTGAGCTGATTGTTCAGACCATCCAGAAGATTGCAGATGGGACTCTTGAAACACGTCCCAATGATACAAAGAATGGTAGTTATTTTACTTGGCCCACTGTAGAGCAGGCTAAAGATTTCAGAAAGAGAGGTAAAAAATTGGTTTAGTTATTATTTGAGTATGACTATTATTGATGGAAAGCAGATTTCCGCATCCCTGAAGGCAAAATTAGCAGAGCAGGTTGCTACATTCCCTGAAAAATATGGTAGAGTACCACATCTGGTGGTGGTACGTGTAGGTGAAGATCCTGCCAGTGTAGTGTATGTGCGTAATAAAGCCAAAGCCTGCGAAGCTTGTGGCATGAAAAATACGACTATTGTAAAAGACGAAAATATTACTGAAGAAGAACTGCTTAATCTTATTAAAGAACTGAATGCAGATGATACTGTAGATGGAGTGCTGGTTCAGTTGCCATTACCAAAGCATATTAGTGAAGCTAAGGTTATAGAAACTATCTCAAAGGAGAAGGATGTAGATGGCTTCCATCCCTTGAATGTAGCTGGCCTTTGGCAGAAAACTCCTCATATGGAGCCTTGTACCCCCAAGGGTATCATGTACTTGTTAAAAGAGATGGGCATTGATCCCAAAGGCAAACGGGCTGTTGTTATTGGCAGAAGCAATATTGTTGGTTTACCAGTTGCTAAGATGCTGTTGGATGCAAATGCGACAGTTACTCAGTGTCATACCAGAACGGTTGATATGCCTTCTGTAACTCGTCAGGCAGAGATACTTGTTGTTGCTGCAGGTAAAGCTAAGATGGTGACTGGAGATATGGTATCTGATGGCGTTGTTGTGATTGATGTGGGTATGGATAGAGATCCTGAAACAGGTAAACTCTGTGGTGATGTGGATTTTGAATCTGTGGCACCCAAAGCTTCTGCTATTACTCCAGTTCCCGGTGGTGTTGGACCTATGACAATAGCTTGCCTGATGCAGAATACGGTGGAGTGTTTTTTGAGAAAAATGGAGAAGTAGTATTAACGAAGAACAAATAATAAATGTATTCAATCATTAAGAGGTGTTTTGATTTTATATGTGCATTTATAGCGATTGTTGCCCTTTCGCCAATATTTCTGTTGACCATTATCGGGATATTAGTTAGTGATTGGGGCCCTATTTTCTATAAGGCTAATCGCATAGGAAAGGGGAATAAACCTTTCAAGATGTACAAATTCAGGTCAATGAAAGTGCTGAAAGCGCCCAAGAAGGGCTCAGAAGCAAGTCTAAGACCTGATGAAGACAGGATATTCCCATTTGGTCACTTTATCCGTAAGGCAAAGATAGACGAGTTGCCACAGTTGATTAACATCTTGAATGGGACCATGTCAATAGTAGGCCCTAGACCTGTAGCAGAGGATCAGTTTGATATGTTCCGTTACGGAAAGTGGAATGAAGCTGCTAAGGTTCCTGTGGGTTTGAGTGGTCCAGCTGCATTGTATGACTATATTTATGGTGATCAGATTACCGACGAGAAGGAGTATATGGAGAAGGTGTATCCTACTCGTCGCGAATTGGAATATACATACGTTCAGAAAGCAGGTATAGGGTATGACCTAAAGATGATTGTCTATACTGTCATTTGTATATGTTACGCTCTCGTTGGTAAAGAGGCGACTTGGATATTGGATGAGCTGGTTGGAGAAGCCAATAAAACAATGAATCAATAGTAATATGAATATACTTGTTACTGGTTCTGCCGGAATGATTGGCAGCTATGTTGTAAAAGGTTTGATTAAGAACGGCCATACCGTTATAGGTGTTGACCGTGTGAAGCCTAAAGAAGAACTTGAAGGACTAACTCCTGTTGTCCTTGATCTATCATCCAAGGATGATGTGATGCAGGTGTTCGAGGAGAACAAAATAGACCGTTGCATTCACCTGGCTGCCCTTGCACACACCAAAGGTGTTGCGGACACCTCTTGGGAAACATTTAAGAAGATAAATGTTGATTGTGCAGAGAATGTGTTTGAAGCCTGTGCTAAGAATAGCGTTCCAGTCCTGTTTATCAGTACCGTTGATGCCATTGGTATGGTAAAGGGTTTAATCACGCCAGAAACTGAACTGAATCCTATCTCCAACTATGGCAAGAGCAAGGCAATGGCAGAAGGACGTTTGAAGGGTATTTGTAAGGTTTGGAATATCTACCGTTTCTCTCCTGTATATACGGAAGATGTAAAACGTGATATTCAAAAACGTTACTACCTGAAATATCCTGATTGGGCCTATCTAATTGGCGGAGGACAACAGTTTGAGGTACTAAGTGTAAGGAAAGCAGTTGCCTCTATGGTTGATTGGGTAGATAAGGATGTAGACAACACGATTCATATCATCAAAGATGTTGAGTTGCTGGATAGTGCTAAGGTTATAGCTGAAGAAAGAGCAGAAGGGCGGGCGAAGCATGTACTCCGCATACCTCGATGGATGGTTGTATGTGGGTATTATTGTATCAAACTGGTATTTGGGAAGAGTAATAAAACGTACTTGGTGTTTAAAGCTTTGTGGCCTTTCAGGACAAGTGAGTAGAGATAGAATGTCACCATTCAATAAGAACGTACAAGCATTCTTGTCATTGGTGAGAGCTGGACTGTGGGAGCAGGATATACAGCTTGAGTCATTTGGGCAAATAGATTTCAAGGAAGTATACCGGCTTGCTGAAGAGCAGTCGGTGGTAGGTTTAGTGGCAGCTGGTATTGAGCACGTTATAGATGTGAAGATTCCTCAATCTGAGGCTCTGACGTTCGTTGGAAGTGCTTTGCAATTGGAACAACGTAATGTGGCCATGAATGTGTTTGTGGCTAAACTCATAGATCAACTTCGTTGTCAGGATATATATGCGATTCTTGTAAAAGGTCAGGGTATTGCGCAATGTTATGAGCGCCCATTGTGGAGAGCCAGTGGTGATGTCGACATATTGCTAAGTAATACCAATTATGGGAAGGCCAAAGAGGTGTTAGTGCCCTTAGCTCTTTCAGTAGAGCCGGAATACACAGCATTCAAACATCTTGGAATGAAAATGAAGGGCGGGTTTGAGGTTGAATTACACGGAACACTACATAGTCGCTTATCAAGGCGTGTTGATGGAGTAGTAGATGAAGCACAATATGATGTTTTTTACGGAGGAAACGTTAGATCATGGCGGAATGGTGACACAACTGTGTACTTGCCAGCACCAGATGTGGATGTAATATTTGTATTTACCCACATCCTTCACCATTTCTTTTTCGAAGGTATTGGCCTGAGACAGATTTGTGACTGGTGTCGGTTGTTATGGACTTATCGTGATAAAATATATATAAAGCTGTTAGAAAAACGTATTCGCAAAGCCGGTCTGATGACAGAATGGAAGACTTTTGCGGCTTTTGCTGTTGATTGGCTTGGGATGCCTGCAGAAGCGATTCCTCTTTATTCCACGAAGCCCAAATGGAAGAAAAAAGCAGAAAGAATATGTGCGGATGTTCTGAAGGTGGGTAACTTTGGCCATAACAGAGCGCAAACAACCGGAGAAAGCCAGCCATATTTGATAAGGAAGTTTATCTCATTCTGGTCGCACCTTATTTTTGTTCTGAGGCATTTTACAATCTTCCCCAAAGATTCTGTAGTTTTCTTTGGAGGGGTGTTTAGAACAGGCCTTCATGCGATATTAAGAGGAGAGTGACGATATGAAAAAATTTATCAAAGCACTCTGGCAGTTTTGCTCATTTGTTTTTGTGCCACAATGGGGAGGAATAAGCAATGACTCAAGATGAGCGTTGGAGTATTCGCTATAATGAGGTGTTGACGTTTATTGAGACCAACAGGCGTAACCCCTCGAAGTATGCTCCAGAGGAGCGTAATATGTACAATTACATCAAACATACCCGCAAGCAAATGAATCAAGGGCTGTTGAAGCCAGAAAGGATGAAGGAGTTTGAGAAACTGATGGCGTTGATGGAACAATACAAGAGGAAAAATCAATACCAGTAGCGGGCCGTAAAGAAAGACGAGGCGCACGCCCTTGGCGGGCGGCTGGTCTTTGTGGGGAGCGGAAGGCTCTTTTGCGGGCTTGACCGCAAATGTGCCTGAAGCGGAGAGATTATTTTGAATTGAAATAAACGTAATAGAAATACAATAATGAAGAAAGTAATGTTAGTGTTTGGAACACGACCGGAGGCCATCAAGATGTGCCCTTTGGTGAAAGAGTTCCAGAAGTATCCACAGGATTTCAAAACCATAGTGTGTGTGACAGGTCAGCACAGAGAGATGCTGGACCAGGTGCTGAAGATATTTGAGGTTACTCCGGATTATGACCTCAATATCATGAAGCAAGGGCAGGACCTCTATGATGTGACCGCACGAGTGCTTACAGGTATGCGAGATGTTCTCAAGGAAGTGCAGCCTGATGTAGTGCTGGTACATGGTGATACCACCACCAGTACAGCTGCTGCTTTGGCGGCCTTCTACCAGCAGATACCTGTTGGTCACGTAGAGGCTGGACTTCGCACCCACAACATTTACAGTCCTTGGCCTGAGGAGATGAACCGTCAGATTACGGGACGTATTGCTACCTACAATTTTTCTCCGACTCCTCTTTCACAGAAGAACCTTCAGGAAGAGAAGGCACATGGGAAGATCTTTGTTACAGGTAATACTGTAATTGATGCCCTCCATATGGTTGTGGACAAGCTGAAGAGCGACAAGAAACTTGCAGACGAGCAGATTAATGTGCTAAAGAATGCTGGTTATGATGTGACTCGCTTGGATGGTGGCAAGAAATTGGTTCTCATTACTGGCCACAGAAGAGAGAATTTTGGTGATGGTTTCATCAGTATGGTTACAGCCATGAAGGATCTCTCTGAAAAGTATCCTGATGTGGATTTCGTTTATCCTATGCACCTGAATCCGAATGTTCGCAAACCCATTCATGAGGTGTTTGGTGAGGATTTGACTCGTCCGAACTTCTTCTTCATCGAGCCCCTCCAGTATCTGGAGTTTGTATACTTGATGGAAAAGAGTACTGTCGTTCTTACAGACTCGGGTGGTATTCAGGAAGAGGCTCCTGGTCTTGGAAAACCGGTACTTGTGATGAGAGATACAACCGAACGCCCGGAGGCTCTTGAAAGTGGTACTGTACATCTGGTTGGAACCAATCACGACCTCATTGTGTCTGAGGTTAGCACCCTGTTGGACGACCCCGTAGCCTACGAGCGCATGAGCAAAGCTGTGAACCCTTACGGTGATGGCAAGGCTTGCTCTCGCATCGTCCGTGCCCTCAATGGTGAAGCCGTTGACAGATACGAGGTGTAACACTACGTATATCAATGAAGGCATTTTTGAAAGTAATCTGGCAGTTCTGTAGCTATGTGTTTTGGCCGCAGAGAAAACCGAAATAATGGTTCAAGGTTTATGATTAAGGGTTCAGGGTTATGACGCAAGAATTACAGCATAAGATATACGACTTACTCAAAGGTTATGTGCTGCCTAAAGTGCGATATGACAACGATTTGATGAATGTGTTGTCAAGCATTTGGGACGTATATCAGCGTAAAGCGACAGGTGAAGACTATCGGTACAAGGTGCTTGGTGATGAAATAGACAAGCACTTTATTATGAACGATGACTGGCCAGAAGATAAATTGTTCATTGGTATATTGAATCTCTTTGACGATGAGAGCAAGTTCACCCAATTCACAGAGCAGCTTACAAACATATTCAGCTCGGACGAGGCATTTGATACGTATCTGAAGGTTCTTAAAAGCTTGTTAGCAGAAGAGCACTTGTCGTTGTACGAAGAACGCAATGAACATGGGCGGATTACGTTCAAGATAGGCGAGGAAGCAAAAAGGCCTCAGGTTGTAGAAGGAGCATTGAAATTCTATGTATGTGAATCTAATGTTTACAATGTGGTATATTTCTATGAGAGTGAAGTTAAATGGCCGGATGATAAGAATTGTTTCGTTCTGACGCATGATTTTGGATGGAATGATTATTCATATTACACAAGATACCGTTTATACTATGTCAAAGACGGTAATGCGTCGGAAATAGGGCAAGTGAAAATAATGAAGAGAGGTGCTGATGATACCTCTGTTTGCCTACCCAAAGAGTTTGTGGCATTGGAGGATGATTATTGCTCTCTTGGTAATACGACGTCTTATTATTCCACAATGAGGGAAGTCCTAGGTGGAGAAGCCCCAAAAGTGCTTAGCCAATTGAGGGATGTAGCTTTCTATGAGTCCATTTATAAGCAATTTGAAGATGATAGTATCCTTAAAACATCGCTTTTAAGAACGAACGAGGCAGAAAAGGCCAGAAGGGAAGGACGTTATTATCTGTATGGCAGAAATATGGATGATGCTTATGCATTCAGTTATAACTACAAATTGCCTTACCCTGGTGAAGATATTGAGATAAACTTCAACTATAAATACAACGGAGAGAACTACGAGCGTATCATTGGTATGATAGGAGAGAATGGTGTGGGGAAAACGACACTGATAAAGCAAATACTCCATTCTCTCATCGCTAATGACAACACGCAGTTTACTGGCTTAAGGCCGCTATTCAGCAGTGTATTGATGATTTCTTACTCCCCGTTTGACCATTACCAAATTGACACTCAAGGGAAAGCACCTTTTATTAACTATGAGTATTCGGGGTTGATGAAAGGGAAAGAGCAAATGTTCACGACCAGAGAGCAGGTTGAGACATTAGCTGAGAATATTAAAGCGATCTATCATAGACAGTATAGGTATGCTTCGAGTTGGGAAGCACTTGTAAACATGGTTATTCCTATTGAGAAGTTAAACCAATTGATATCTGAGGGTGATGATAATGAGGTTGATGTGAATGTCGATGGACTGAATGAACTATGCGAGAATGCAAGTTCTGGAGAAACCATGTATCTGTACAGCATTTCAGCTATAATGGCGAAGATTCGTAGTGATTCGCTCATCATTATGGATGAGCCGGAGCAACATCTACATCCACGTGCGGTAACGGCATTGATGCACTCGTTGTACAGAATTTTAGAGAAATACGATTCCTACGCTTTGATATCCACTCACTCACCATACGTCATCAGGGAGTTGGTGTCGCCAAATGTTATGATATTTAAACGCTTTGAAAATGAGTTAAGTGTTAAGCGTATAGGAATTGAGAGTTTTGGAGAAGACGTATCTGTTCTCAGTGATATCGTATTCGACAATCTAAGGGATGAAAAGCGGTATGAGAAGTTTATTGAAGCGATTGTAGAGAAAAACGAATATGATTACGATGCGTCCGTAAGAGAATTGCAAACGGGTCCCAATGAATTGAGCCTTAATGCAAAGTTGCTGGTTCGCACATATATTGATAAGAGAAGGAATGAGGCACCTGAAGCATAAGACGGTATCACCTTTAGTTTTTATTGATGGGGTGATAGCATCAAAGCGATCACGCGGAGATGACGATAAAATAGAGGAGGTGAGAGCTAAGTGTAAAGCGACAGGAAAGCCTGTCCCTCCTGATTTGACCTATAAAGAGCGTTGTAGTGAAATCAGGCTTCGTAATGAAGAGGAGATAAAGAAATACAAAACGGCTTTCGATGCAGATGATTTGGCAATTGTTCCGCAAGGTGTCCCGGTTCCTCTGAATGGTACTAAGAAGGACTGTGAAGATATGGATGACCTATATTCTTTTCATAGTGTACCAATGGGGAAGTTATGGGCGGAAGTACTTTCAGAAGACGGTTATTTGAATGATATGTGCCCAATTTGCGGATCTTTGAAAGCTACAACTTTCGATCACTACCTGCCACAATCCAAGTATCAACTTTTTGCCGTTCATCCATTGAATTTGATTCCTAGTTGTACATTATGTAACGGACATAAACTGAAGAACGTTTTTGATGCCAACCACCAAAGACTATATTGGAATGCATACCTTGACAATGATACTAATGAGCAATACCTGTTTTGTGACATAAGCGAAGAGAATGGGATGCCTAAGGTTTCTTTCCGAATAGAGCAGGGTAATTTACCAGACCGTTACTTTGAGATTGTGAAGAACACATTTGACGGTTTGAAGATGGCCCAAAACTATAGTGACTCGTCTGGTCGTGAGATTAATAACCTAAAAAACAGGTGCTGCAAGTATTATAGAAAGAATCCGGGAAAAGGTCTGGATGCCTGCTTGCAAACCATTTCAGATACTCTGCCTGACGAGGATGTTAATGATTGGGCGATTGTTTTGGATAAGGCATTAATCGTGAATGATATATTTAAGAGGTTTGTGATAACGGCTTTAAGAAAAGAACACGGAATAATTGTGTGAAGATATGATACTGTCACCGAAATCGCTGGAATGTCTTCGAGAGATGATTAACGAGAAGACGACATACCGCTCAGGCCCCGTGCTGGTAGCATTCTTTAACCAATTGGGGTATAATGAACGCTATCCGTATGGAAATGGAGGCTTCCCATCCCGCTGGGCGTATACAGACGAGAAGCTTAAAGCTATCAACGGTAAACCCGAACTAGACCAATGCATAAAGATGGTGTTTAACCCAGCTGAATTTATTGGACAGACGGATGTGCTGGTTTCATGTCTGAAGGAGTTTAATGAGTATCTTGCTTTCGACGGATGGAAAGTTGAGGTAAAGAATACGGGCGTGGAAATACATAGGACTTCTGGACCTGATATTGAGACAAAGCTCAAAGAGCAGGCTCAAGTTTCAGGAGATGTTTCTGAAGCTGATTTCCTGAAAGTAGAGATAGAAGAGATAAATATAAGCCAGATTCCTGTTGACGAAGTATTGAAACCGGTTTTGGAGGGTAGGATGGCTGAAATGAAGTCTTGTTTTAAGGCAAGGGCATTCTTGTCGGTTATTTTTATGGCAGGGAGTATGCTTGAAGGAATCCTTTTGAGTTTGGCCAATCAAAATCCTAGAGTATTCAATCAGGCAATGGTAGCACCCAAGAATAAAGATGGAAAGGTGAAAGCCTTTCACGAATGGACATTAAATGATTTGATAAGTGTTGCTCATGAGTTAGGGATCTTAAAGAAAGACGTGGCTAAGTTTAGCCATGTATTAAGGGATTTCCGTAATTATATTCACCCATACCAGCAGATGTCTGAAAGATTTTCCCCTGATGAAAACACTGCAAAGATTTGTTTGCAGGTGATGAAAGGTGCTTTATTGCAAATATCACAATACAAGAGAGCATAGGGGAAAAGAGACGGGCGACTGATAAGGAGCCGGTCTCTGTGCGGAGCGGAAGGCTCTATTGGGCAACGCCCAATTGTGCCTGAAGCGGGGATTAACAAATAAATGAATAAAACTAAAGAAAAGAATATGAAGTACTTAATCGTAGTGGCGCACCCGGACGACGAGGTGCTGGGTGCTGGGGCATCTATTTACAAGTGGTCTCATAACGGGGACACAGTTGATGTTTGCATCATGAGTGCAGAGGCTAAGGCGCGGGCGTTCCGTCCGGACGATAAGGCGCTGGATGATGATACGCATGCGGCTCTGAGATATTTGGGAGTGAACAAGGAATATGAGGGGAAGTTCCCGAATATTGAAATGAACACAGTGCCGCACCTCCAGTTGGTGCAGCACATTGAGGCAGCCATCAGGGAGAGTGAGCCGGATATTGTAATTACTCATCATCCAGCGGATACAAACAATGACCATCTCCAGACATCTATGGCGTGCCAAGAGGCTATTCGTCTGGCACAACGTCAGCCTGCGGTGAAGCCACTGAAGGAGTTCTGGTATATGGAAGTGCCTTCATGTACGGAGTGGGCGATTAATAGTGCGATGAAGCTGTTCACCCCTAACTGCTATGTGGAGGTGGGTACAGATGGTATTCGTGCTAAAGTTGAGGCTCTTGGAATGTATCGAGGTGTAATGAGGCCCTATCCACATCCTCGTTCAGAGGCATATATCACGGGCTTGGCTGCATATCGTGGAAGTCAGTTCCAGTTGGAGTATGCGGAGGCGTTTGAGGTCGTACTTAGAAAGTACTAGGGTTCAAGGTTCAAAGGTTCAAGGTTTTTGCGAACACGAATTTCACGAATCACACGAATAATAATATCAAGAATTTGAGAATTAGAGAATGGTTATAACGCAAGCATTACTTGATAAGCTTACAGAAGAGGCAAAGGCAAGTCCAAGGCTTCGCATGAATTTCGACCTGCGGAACTCGGACGCGGACCAGAGTCAGCGGATGCTCAACGCCATCGAGCCGGGGAGCCCGTTGCCCATACATCGCCACCAGAAGACTTCTGAAACGGTTATTTGTCTCAGAGGTAGATTGGTGGAAGAGTATTATGATGAATTGGAGCGAAGGTGTACGGAAACCATTGAACTGAGTCCTAATGGGCCGGTGGTTGCATTAAATATCCCAGCAGGACAGTGGCATACAGTGAGAGCTTTGGAGAGCGGATCATGTATTCTAGAAATGAAGAATGGTAGCTATGAGCCGCTCAGCGATGCGGATATTTTGAGCCTATGACCCAGGACGAAATATGGAAGAAGAAATACGATGAAGTGGTTACGTTTATTGAACAGAATAAGCGCAACCCCTCGAAGTATGATCCAGAAGAGAGAGGGTTGTATCTGAATTGGTTGAGACACAACCGAAAACTCTACAATGCGGGGGAATTGAAACCAGAAAGAGTTAAACCCTTTGAAGAACTGCTCAGGATGAGCGAGCAATATAGACGAAAAAACCAGTATGAATGAGCGAGGGAGAAAGCAAATGTGCCGTGGCCAACGGACACGGCTCTTTTGCCGCGTGGGGAGCGGAAGGCTCTGTTGGCGACAGCCAACTGTGCCTGAAGCGGGGAAGAAGATGTTCAACAATAATAAGTATTCATGGATTTAAAAGAAATTATTAGTTACGCGGGACAACCAGTAAAGACGAAACAGGATTTCTTTCTACGCCTTACTGCACTGAATCTTTTAAACTCACTGGTAAAACAGAAAGAATACAAAGAAGTGGTGAACTACGGCAATATAAAGCCCAAGGTGTTCTACCTGATAAAGAACCTCGCCAGCAAGAACCAACTTGAACTATGTGATGAGCTCTGCATCAAACCAAGCGAAGACTGCGCCTACATCAGATGCTATGGTCTGCAATTCGGATTCCATAACATCAATGCAAAAGCACTTGAAGAAGAGTACCCAAATCTGGTGAACGAAAAAGGCGTGTGGGATGGCGTGAGGCTACAACCGATAGCCAAAGAGCTATATGAAATGGCAAAAGAAACAGCGGCACAAAACCTCAGCGAAGAAGCAATAAAAGAAAGAATTAAAAAAATAATAAATCTGAACTATGGAATATAAATGGTATGACATCAGGAAGAAGATAGTGGCAGCCTGCAAAAAGACCTTTGCAGAGCAGCAGGTGGCGATGAGTACGGCAGACATAGAGACTGCAACAGACTTGTTTGACAGGGTGGTGTCGTACCCGCTGCAATATCCCATAGTGGCCAATCTGCAAGCAGAAATGCAGGAGTCGTTGCAGCGTTCGTTTGTGGATGAGGTGGGTTCGATGACTGCACTGAGAGTGGTACTGAACCTTACAGATTCTTATCTGAAGAAAGTGCTGGTGATGGCAAAGGTGAAGACCATAGAAGAGTTTGCACAGAAACGCCCCATGCTGAAGTTCCTGCTTCAAGACAGCGGCGTGTCGGGCACGTACAGCGCCATCAAGGATACCATCAGGGGATCGAACATTGGGCAATATGACAAAGACCCGAGCGGGGCATATATTCTGGGATACACTTATCTGAGCAGAAATAGCGTTCACGACAGCCCAGATTGGGATGTGGAAGAGATATACAGGCGGCTACGCTATACAATGGCGATGTATATATTGGTTACAAACCATTTGCAGGAAGCTCTACTTGAAAACTATCCTCAACTGAAAGCAGGGGTCAGGATTGATCTGAGTGAGATCAACGAGACGGGCTATGTGTATGACTTCATCAACTACGGCAATACGTCGAACAAAATCAAGAACCGGATTATAGAGTCGTTCATACTGAACTATGTGTACAAGAAAGATGGAAAGGCAAGTATAGAAACCTTGGTGAAAGAGGTAGTGGCCTTTTCGAAACAGTCGTTGAGCGAGGGCTCTATCAGAAGCATCATAGGACGACTGATTCCCGACAAACTGAATTATGACGGCGGAGGGAAGAAAGAAGTGGTGCTGAAGGAAGAGGAAAACGAGCGTATCAAGCATGCACTGGATAACTACTCGATGCTGGTGGGGCGACTGTTGGCAGAGATTGAAAGCCTGTTGGACGGCTACGGTATGAAAGACCAGACACAGGAGGTGTATGAACGCCTGAAAAAGTTCTTTGAGAGCAACTGTCTCTCTATCATCAAGATTATGAATGAGGAGGACGGCGAGGCGAGCAACCAGCGTAGCGAGGAATATATCGAGGAGTTTAAGAAATATCTGAGGAGCATTGGCTGCGCTGAGGAGCAGAAGGATGAACTGTTCAAAGGGCTGCTGAATATCTGTGCGATGAACGACGTATTAGTGAAGATTGCCCTCGGGAAGAATTTTACGAATGTATCAAACCCGGAATCGTTTGCCACGGGGCTGAAACACCGCGAGAAGAAGGTGTATTTAGACACACAGCTGTTGCTGTATGCCCTGTGTGACTATGACGAGCTGCCGCCATTCAACGGAAGTCCATCGTTCCTGATAGTGAAGAGCCTGATAGGAATTGCGAAGCAGAACCCCAACATACATCTTGCCACCATTAATCAGTATGTGAATGAGGCTGCTTACCACCTGAAAAGGGCGGTTCAACTGATAACGTTTGACGACCTGTATTACAAATCGCGTGTGAAGTTGTCGGACAATGTGTTCTACAGTTATTATTACTATCTGAAGGACAACGGCCTGTTGGAGGCAGACACAGAGACGCTGAGCGATTTTCTGTATGTGATGTTTGAGGTGAGCTATGATGATATGCTGCAAGGCAATTTCGAGTCGAAGAATTACAACTACCTGGCGGGAATACTACAGGACGACTGTGGAATAGAGATAGAGGACACGCCGCATTTCACGGAGACGGATATCAACAATTCGGAGAAAACCTTTACTACGGCCCTGTTGAGCAGGAACGACAACCGTTCGCCCGTAGCGGCCAAGAAGGATGCCGTGATGGGTCTGTATCTGTTCAGCAATGGACACAAGAGCACGTCGGAGCCCATCTTCCTGTCGTGGGACAAGGCTTTCTATACCTACCGCAAAGATTATATCAAGACCTACATGCGCGGGAACACCACGTCGTGGCTGCTGTTCAGTCCGGCCAAGTTTGTGAACCACCTGAACCTGCTGGATATGAAGATAGACGTGGACGTGATGACGGAAGACCTGATCAGCATCATAGAAGACGAGGATACGGCTGCGAACACCAAACACGTGCTGGACAGCATCAACAAACTGCTGGAAAAGACCAATGTGAACACACGTCAGAAGCGGAAAGCCTACTCGGAGATTATATTCAACGAGACAGAGTTCCCGAACGACACGGAGATACCGGAAGAGAGGAGGCTGAAGATGACGAGCGACTTTGCAATGGCCTTTGACCGCGTGCTGACCATGATGCAGACGGGTGACTACAGCATAAGCAATTTTGCAGCTATCATCAGTGATGAGCAGCGGTTCAGGAGCATTGTGGTACTGCTGAGGAAACTGGTTGGAGAGCGAGGTGTGGAACAAGGTGCAGCCGCAGCTTTCAACGAATTATCGAAGGATGTGAAAAAGAACGGAGAATAAGAAAGGAGCAATGAATGTTTGAGAACTTCAAGAAATTTACCATTAAAGGCGGTTACTTTGATGCGGATACGCCCCTTGAATTCTTCAAGGATGGGGTGCCGCTATGTGTAGTGTATGGCCGTAACGGAAGTGGAAAAACCAATGTGGCAAAAGGCTTTCGTGAACTAGCACATACCAAAGAAGAACGCAAGGCAAATGAGGAGAATGGTCTCAAATACGAATATACCATTACTACAAAGGACACAATCCCAGAGAACCTGAAACACTCAATATTTGTGTTTGACGAGGACTTTGTGAAAGATCACGTGAGGGTGGAAGATAAAGAAGGACTCGATACCATTGTGATGCTTGGCGAGCAGGTTGGGCTGGATGAACAAATAAAACTAAAGGAAAAGGACTTAGAGAAGGTCAACACAGAACTGCAAGTTCTGGCTGACCTGAAGGACAAATACAAAGACCAGAATAACGGCATGTCACCTAACTTTCACTTCTGGAAGATTAAAAGTTTCTTACAGAGTGATGGAGGATGGGCTGACATTGACCGAGATGTGAAGGAGAACGCGACCAAGAGTAGTGTAACGCCAAAAACTGTAGAAGCTTTTATGGCCATGTCGGAGCCTACAGAAACTGTTGAGGAACTGAAGGCCAAGCTGGAGAAAGACTTTGACGTGTATATGAACTCTGACAGTTCTGCTACGGCTACTTGGACAGATTGCTCTATTCCTTGCCCAGATAACTTGGATGAGCTGGAAAAGTTGTTGAAAGAGATTGTTGAGAAACCAGAACTGAATGACAGGGAAAAGCGCCTGTTGTCCTTCCTTACAGAGCATCCACAGAAGGATGCAAACCGTTTGGTGGATGAAGTATGGCCGTTCTGCCCCACCTGCCTGAGAGAGGTTGCGGAAGCGGATAGAGATTATGTGAGCAACACTTTGGTAAAGTTGCTCAATAAGAAGGCAGAAGATTATCAGAAGAAGTTGGATGTTGAGTTGGCGAAGTTTGAACCGATAGTGGTTACACTTCCAACGTTCCCGAACAATCTGCATCAGAACGAACGTAATCAAACGTTGGTGGCGCTTACGGCACTGAACAAACTGATAAAGCAGGTGAAGGAAAGACTGGAAGATAGGAAGAATCGCTTGTATGAAGTGGTGCCTGTAGGGTTTAAACCAGAGTTTGCTGAAAAGTATACTAAAGCAGTGGCTGATTTCAAAGCTAATCTTGCTGTGATGAAGCAATTGGTTGTTGACTATAACAAGCTGGTGGCAGATTTAGGCAAACTGCAGAAGAAGGTGCTGGATGAGAATAAAAACCTGGCTCGAAAACAAATAGCACCAATGCTGGCTGTGTATCAGCAAGCCATGCAGGATGCCAATAAGAATTTGGAAGATTGGACTGCCAAAGACAATAGCCGTAAAGCAATAGAGGCAGAAATTGCTGACCTGAAAACAAAGAAGAACAATACGGCTCTGGCATTGGATGAGATTAACTTGCAATTGCAGTATGTGTTCTATAGCGACACAAAAGTACAATTGGAGCCAGGAGAAGGATGCTATAAGCTGAAAGTGGAAGGAAAGGATGTGCTGCCGCACAGAATAAGTGTAGGTGAAAGGAATGTACTCGGATTGTGCTATTTCTTTGCTAACATGTTCCAAGGGAAGAAACCGGAGGAGAAATACAATGGAGAATATCTATTGGTTATAGACGACCCCGTTTCGAGTTTCGATTATGGTAATCGTGTAGGTGTGATGAGCTTGCTGCGCTATCAGTTCTGTAACATTATGGAGGGTAATGAGCATAGCCGTATCTTGGTGATGACCCACGATTTGCATTCTGCTTTTGACCTTGCTAAGATGAGAAATGAATTGTGTAATCTGGAGGGTGAAAAGAAGTTCTTTGAGCTGAAGAATAAAGCATTGTCGCCCGAAAGAAAACACAATGAGTACAAAAAGCTTTTGGATCAGGTGTATGAATATGCCGTCAACACCAAACCAGAAGACCCTGATGAGCACAAGGATACTACCATTGGTAATATTATGAGGCGACTCTTGGAAGCTTTTGCCAGCTTCAACTACAATGAAGGGTTTGAGAAGATGCTCCGTAAGAAAGAGTTGCTGGCAATGATAGATGAAGAAAAACGTGAATACTACAAGAACTTCATGTTCAGACTTACCTTGAATAGCGAAAGCCATACAGAGGAGGCGGTATATACGTTAACGGATATGACCTCGTTCTTCACCAAGAAGGAAAAGATTCAGACAGCCAAAAGCCTGCTGCTGTTCTTGCTGTATGTGAATCCGACGCATCTGGAAGCCTATTTGATGGAGAAGAAGAAAAATGCTTCAACTGGTGAGATGGAGGACGATCGCTCAAAGATTGCCAAGATTGAGAGCTGGCAGGAGCAGGAAAAGAAGTGGCTCTTGAAAGCAAAAAAGAGTTAAAATCTATTTAGAAAGGTTGCGGTATGGGAAATTTGTTGTAATTTTGCAGCCGCTTTCAGAAGAAGCAATAATAAACGTAATTATCTAACAATTAAAGAGTTTTAGTTATGAAGAAACCTGGTAAACGATTCAAACCAGGAGACTAGGACTAAAAAAATCGCAAAAAGTCTAGTCTCCGTGCGGAATAATGTGCGAAAGTGGCACATTGTTTCAGTGTAAAGTTTAAAGTTCTTGGACGAGCCAAGCGGCAAAGCCGAGCGAAAAGTTTAAAGTTTAAATGAGACTAGATTATGAAGATCAAGTACGACAACAGTGAGAGGCTCGAAGGAGTCTCAGACAAGGAATGGCGGGAAGCCTTGGACGAGGTGACCGCCTATCTACGATGGCGCTTAGCAGGGAAGACCCAGCGGGGCGCACACAGCGAACAGGCATTGGGTATGCCGGCCCTGGACTACTATCAGGAGGAGGCCGTGGTGAAGCTCATCGAGGGCGAATGGAAGTGGCAGGACCGCTTCACACTGGGCAAGCAGCTGGAGAAGATTGCGGCTGACCTGGTGACGAAGCAGACGCAGAAGTGGTTGCGAATGCATCCTTGGTGGAACGAAAACGATGACGAAAACGAAAACGGTGAGAAGAACACGAATCGCCCGAATGACACGAATGTTTTCGCCAGAAGGAAGCCGGAACTGATTGAGTTTACGGACGACATCGACCAGTATGAGGACACGATTGATGATGATGGTCAGGAGGAACTGGACGACACATACAATCTGGTGTACGGGCTGGTGGAGGACGACGAGGAGCTGACCATCTTTGTGAGTGCCATAGAGCACTGCGGGAGCTTCAAGGACTTGCCCGAGCATACGGGATGGGAGATGAAGCATGTGTACAGGCTGATGGAGAAGCTGATGAGGCGCATAAGGTCAGCAAAGAAGCATGGTTTAATTTAATTAAGGAGATGACAATTATGAAACTATTAGATAAAATAGAGAAATTTGATGCGGAGCGCAAATCCGCAGAAGAGGCATACAAGGAGTTTGGCACCACGCGTGAGGAACACCAGAAACGTATGCTGGAGTTCATCCACAAAAAACTGGAGGAACAGAAAAAAAAGAAATAAGCATTCACCTTATATAAGGATTTATGGCAAGGAGCCCGGACAGCAATGTTCGGGCTTTTTTTGTGCCCGTATGCGAAATGGCGTTGCGTTTTGGCACATTGTACCGATGTAAGGCTGAAGACGAAGGCTGATGGCTGAGGTCTGAAGGCTGACGACTAGAAGTTAAATTTTAAAACGTAACGAATATGAAGCATTTTAGTGAAAAGGAATTCTGGTGCAGGTGCAACCAGTGCCAGAAGGGTGACGCAGAGATGGGCATTCCGCCCGGCGGCATGATTGGCGGTGTGCCTGAGAACGTAAAGGCGCTAGTAGAGAACGTGCTTGACCCTCTGCGCGAGAAGTATGGCAAGCCCATACAGGTGAACAGCGGCTACCGTTGCCCGAAGCACAATCTGGCGGTTGGCGGGGCTACGCAGAGTCAGCACATGAATGGCGAGGCCGCGGACATTGCTCCGATGAGCGGTGACGCGAGTGAGTTGGCGCGGCTGGTTGAGATTATCAAGCAGAACGGCAAGTGGGATCAGATGGTTGTGTACCCGACGTTTGTACACGTGAGCTGGAAGCGGTTTGGTCCTAACAGGAAGCAGACGCTGAGGAAGGTTAGTAACGGTTATCAAAAGGTATAGGAGGGACGGGTATGGTACAGATAGAGTGGACGAGCGTGTTGCTCGCAGTGATTGGGGTGCTGAGCGGTTGGTTCACCTGGTGGTTGGACCGCCGCCGCCACCGCCAGGAGGTGGAAGGCCTGAAGGCTGACAACCGGCAGAAGGATATGAACCTAAGTATGGATTATGTAAAGGAGTGGCGCACCTACATTGCTGAACCCTTGCAGCGAGAGGTTGGTGAACTCCGACAGGAAGTAAAGGAGCTGAGAGATGCGATACAGAGGATTAACGACTGTGCTTATAGGCGTGAGTGCCCTGTGCTTGGCGGGCTGCGCCAGCACGAAGCAGACGGCGATTAAGGAGGTCTCGAGTTTCACGTTCCAGGATTCAAGAGAGCAGGAGGCAAGGGACAGCGTAAGGCTGGAACTCCGGGATACGTTGAAGGAGGTGACTACGGTGACGGTGCAGCTGAATGAGACGGGCGATACCGTAAAGGTGAGTACCGTTACCGATAGAACCCGGGCGAGTGTTCGTGACAGGGTGAAGGATGTGGAGGTGAAGATCGTAGAGAAAACAGATACCGTATATATCGCTACGCGCGATTCGGTTCAGGTTTCGAACACGAATCTCACGAATCCAACGAATAGAGCTTCCCCTTTCGTATCGGCCTTGAAGTGGATATTTTGGATTATAGTAAGTCTAACAGTTTTAATAGTTATCATTAAGTTATTCATTTTTAAGTAAAAAGGAGAAAAAGTTATGGCAAAGGTAACAGGAGTGGCCACTCAGCTGAGTGGCAAGGTGGGTCAGCTGATCTATCGGCAGACCAAGTATGGAACAGTGGTGTAGGAGGCACCCAAGGCAAGCGTGCCGCAGCGCACGGAGGCGCAGATGCAGATCCGCACGCAGTGGGGCAACATGGCGGCTATCTACCGTCAGTTTAACCAGACCCTGAAGAAGGGCTTTGAGGGGCTGAACGGCAAGATGAACGACTACAACGCGTTTATCCAGGCGAACACCAACGTGGTTAAGGTATACGTGCCTAAGAGCGTGAGGCTGAACGGCGGCAGCGTGCTGGCACCGTATCAGATTACACGTGGTACGCTGCCCAGCATTGCGATGAGCAAGAACGGCAGCGGGGTGCTGGTGAGCGACCTGAACGTGGGCAGCCTGGTGATTAACGCGGAGACCAGCGTGGCGGACTTTGCGAACGCGCTGATAGCCTACAACGACGGCTACGAGGCGGGCGACCAGGTGACGTTCTTCTACGGCGTGCAGACAGTTGACGCGGTGACGGGGATTCCGCGCGCCAGGATCTACGGATTCAAGGTGATGCTGAACCCGGGGGATACTACTCCGCTGTGGGAGGTGGTGAGTGCGCTGGGATTCAGCAGTGTCCAGGCTGCTGCGGGCGCCGGCAATGTGCTGGGTATGGACCGCGCGATTGCGGACGGCGCGGCGGTATGGGTGCACAGCCGCGAGGACGGCACCGGCGGTGTGAAGTGCAGCACGCAGTTTATGTATGTGGACAGCAGCCTGCTGGCGGGCTACCAGACGGCGGAGGCTATGGAGGTTAGCGCGGACAGCTAT
>Ga0247610_10000563_pt1 | contig 50722 bp, 51 predicted proteins | sample 174DNAGHGhighgp2_FD_193483 | JGI IMG/M metagenome (GOLD analysis project Ga0247610, IMG submission 193483) | Sheep rumen microbial communities from Palmerston North, Manawatu-Wanganui, New Zealand - 1742 DNA GHGhigh gp2 | ecosystem: Host-associated > Mammals > Digestive system > Stomach > Rumen...
CAATAATGAACTGGTTCAACATTACGAAGACGAAATACGGGCATAGTCCCCAACTTGCCGAACTAGTTCCCAACAAGTCGAACGCAAAAAGACACCTTAAAATCTTCGAATAGTTGACAAGTTCCCCCCCCACCATTGCGCCGCCAGTCGCACAAAAATCTTATAGTTCTTCAGGTTTCACGCGAATCTGCTCGGTCGTGTCGCGATCACGAACAGTAACCGTGCCATCCTCAAGCGTATCAAAGTCAATCACAATACACTTTGGTGTACCAATCTCGTCCTGCTTGAGATAGCGCTTACCGATATTGCCAGAATCATCCCAAGTGACATTGTGGTATTTCTTGCGAAGCATCTCATAAACCTCGCGCGCTTTAGCAACAAGCTCTGACTTATTCTTGAGCAGTGGCGAGACGCAGAAGCGATATGGCGCCAAATTCTCAGGGAGAGCAAGCACAATACGCTTCTCTTCCTGACGATACGCACAGGTAAGGACAGCGAGAAGCAAACGCTCGACACCAATTGACGGCTCAATCACATGCGGCACAAAACGAGCACCGCCACCTTTAACGATATACTCCATATTCTTGCCGCTCTCGCGCTGAATATTCTGCAAATCAAAGTCCGTACGATAAGCCAAGCCCATCAATTCCTCGCGGCCGTTAGGATAATCAAACTCAATATCAACGGTGCGCTTAGAATAATGCGCACGATCCTCCGGTGCAACCTCAAGGTCATGGATGCGAGCGCTATTTAGACCCATCACGCCAGTCAAGAACTCATGCTGCTGCTCGAGCAACTTCTCAAAATTCTCTTCCCAAGTTTCAGGAGCGACAAAATATTCAATCTCCATCTGAGAACATTCACGGTCACGCAAGATAAAATCGCGTGGCGAAATCTCATTGCGGAAAGCCTTACCCTGCTGAGCAAGACCGAATGGAAGATCTGGATAAATCGTATCGATGACGTTCTTGTAGTTCGTAAAGATACCCTGGGCAGTTTCTGGGCGCAAATATGCAATTGAACTATCATCGTCAACCGGACCGACATGAGTCTGGAACATCATATTAAACTTGCGAATATCACCCCAGTTGACCTTACCGCAAGTCGGACACTTCACATTGAGCGCCTTGAACTCTTCGGTCGTGACACTCTCAGAAATACCGTCCGCAATCTTATCCGCGCGGAAACGACCATGGCACTCACCACACTCTACGAGCGGATCGGCAAAAGTCGCCGTGTGACCAGAGGCCTGCCAAGTGCGAGGGTTCATCAAAATCGCCGCGTCGACACCATACATGTCTTCACGCCCATCTACCCAATAATTCCACCAGGCATCCATAATTTTGCGTTTCAAAGCTACACCAAGCGGGCCAAAATCCCAAGTGCCAGCCATACCGCCATACACATCCGACCCCTGCCAGATGAAACCGCGGCGCTTACAAAGGCTTACGATATCTTCCATTTTTACTGCCATAATAGTCTTATTTTATCACTCAACAGCGCTTTTTCATATCTTAGTTGCCTGTTCGGCGCAGCGAACAATGTAGCCAATCTCATCCATTAGCTCGCCATAGCCAGAAACCTTCATCGCCACCTCCAGCGGTGTCGATGCCATCACGCGCATCATCTTAATATGTTCCGCCGAAATCCGCCCCATTTCATGTGGCGCCAAAGCCACATTCTCGACGTCCCACATATAGCGCAAATTTGGCATTAACTTCTTTCCTGCAACGTCGAATTTCAGGTTTATTTCCTCGCCTGCGGCAGCGAGCATATTCATACTCGCCCAAGCACGCAAAAGCTCCTTCCAGCGCGTCTCAGAGCCTTCTAGGGCATGTTTTTGCGCCGATTGCAGGCTTTGGCGAAGGATATTAAAGAATTCTGGCGAATCCACCTGTTCTGCCCGCCTAGACGCATCACGCATCAGATTGCCGCCTAGCTCCAAAAGCTCGATATCGTGCACAAAAGCATCGTAATACTCCAGTAATTTCGCCGAGGTCAAAATCCCGAGTTCGCCTTTCCCTTCGTGAATTACTACTTCCGAAACTGAGAACAGCTCGATCCCGCCAGCCAGCTTCGATTTCTCGCGGCGCACCCCCTTTGCCATCACTGATTTCTTGCCTTCCGGCGTCAGCAGCTGCAAAATCCTATCCGCCTCGCCGTAATCCGTGCGTTTCAGAACTATCGCCTTCGTCTTTAGATCACGCATAGCGACCAACCAATTCTAGCAACTCGCCTGGCTGCATTTTACCCTTGTCAAAAGTCGCCACCACCCCATATTTTTCCGCAATATCATCGCCGAGCGAAACGCTACTTACAATTGCCGCCGGCACGTTCATTAGCTCCGGATAACTACGCATCTCATTCAGCACCGCAAACCCCGTCGGGCCAGTTAGCAAAATATCCAAAATCACGAGGTCGGGCACTTCCTCATCCATCTCGCCAATCGCCGCCACGCCATCATGAAAATACTTAGCGTCAAACCCCTTTAGGAGCCTCCGATAATAGCTTTCCCACCCTCTGTCATCTTCGATTACGTAAATCATAGAAAACTCAACTGACCGCTCACTGGCAAATCAATATAAAAACTCGTACCGTCGCGATGACGGATTAGCCCAAAATCGCTGCCCATATAGTTCGCAAATTTCGCGGCAATATAGAGACCGAGCCCAGATGAACCAGGACGCATCGGCGTCGCAACCGGCTTGTTCACGAAGCCATCCTTGATCTCGCGCCAAATCTTTGTCGGCACTGCCGGACCATAATCGCGCACCGCAATCCTTATCTTATTCGCGCGATCCATCACCGTAATTTCGCTCGGCAATTCCTCGCCGCCATAATTCATCGCGTTCAAACAAAAGTTATAAACCACAGAGTGTAGCAACTGCGGGTTTGCCACCACGAGACGGCGCTTATTTCGGTAATCAATTCTGAGCTCGCGACGATTAAACTCAAAGAGACGCCAGAGCTCGCCAACCACCTCGTCGCAAACCACGCGCGGATTCACCGGTTCCATCTCAAACAGAGCATCCTCTAGGCGCGCCACGCGCGTCAAATCGTTCACCTGTTGCAAGGCTCGCTCGCTCGTCGCCGCAATCTGGCGACCAACCTCGCGCGCCCCTGTAATATCTTCTTCAAAATCCAAAGACAGAGCAAGCTGTCGCACCAAACTAAGCGGCGCTTTCAATTCATGCGCAACAACTACCTCACTCTCCATGCCTCTATTCTACAACAAAAATCCCCACACATTAAAGCGTAGGGATTTTGAAAAGACTATGAATTGCGACGGAGACTCTTTAGTAGCTCTTCAAAATCTTTGCGATAAACTTCCGCATCCATCTGGAAGATTGCGGTCTTGTCGTTTACCTTCACGAGGACAACGATACCTTGAATACCCTCTTCAATCTTACCTTCATATTTAATGCCAGTCATCCTATTGCTATCAGCATTAAATACAGAGGAGGTCATTTCGCCATTCTTAACCTTGGATTCATAATCGCTCTGAACAGTAGTGTACTGGCGATTTAGAATCTGAAAGCGCAAAGCGTAGCGTGAAGCACTGTCACTAACTGGATCAACCCAAGCCGGCTTGAAGTATGCTTTATAATCGCTATTATTCGTGCCATCACTATCTACATAAACACTCCAAGTCTTTGGATATTCAAAACTAATAGAACCATAATCGCTCGGACCAGTGAATGGTGTTCTTGGAAGTTTTTCTTGCTCCTCGAAGTTCGCCTTATCTACATCGGCTTGGTTTTTTCTTGCCTCAGCGACAGCTAATTCTTTATTAGACTCGTAATTATTCTGGAGCTCGTTATACTTCATCAAGAAAATTACGGCAAAAACGATGGCGACAGCTGCAATCACGCAAACCGCAATCAAAATAATCGTCTCGATAAGAGCATTTTTCTTATCTGTCATGCCAGCCGTAGCCGCAGGAGCAACAGCAGGTGCGCTTGGCGCAATTGGCGTAGTCATACCAGGCGTAGGCACGCCAGCAGAAACTGGAGCCGTAGCTGGCTGAGGAGCCGGAGTTGGCATTGTTGGCGCCGCAAACGGATTAGGAGCCGGAGTCGGCGTCGCGTTATTCATCGGGGAGAACCCACCCAAACTAGAATTCTGATCCATAAGTTCATTATATTTTAGCTTATGCTTTTTCGCAACAATTATTTGCTAAAATCTTCCTCTATTACCTTGATTTCGTTCTTTAGCTCAGCTAAATCTTTTTCTATCTCTTTCGCGAGCTCGGTCATCGCTTTGTATTTTTCACTCGCTTCCTCCAACTTGAAATCGTCCGAGTAAAACCACTCAACGCCAGTCTTCAAGTCTTCAATCTTTTCACTGATATTTTTAGCCATTGTTTCGCTCCTTTACCTTAGTTATTTTTGCCGCAATCTCGTGCTTTTTCGTCGTAATCTCAATCTCTGCGCCTTCCGCAACATCACCTCGCACCAACGCGTAACCGCGCTCCAATACGCGCTCCGGATTTAATTGCTCTAATATTTTATTTTGCGCGAGCACTTCGTTCCTAAATGCGTCAATTTTGCGTGCAATTTCTTGCCCAACACGCGCAATTTCCGTACGGTTCGCCCCTGTTATTTCGTCAATTTTATCTTTGAGCAAATTATTTATTCGTTTTATATCTGCCTTAACATTCTCTGCAATCGCGCGTCTATCTTTCGTGAGCATCTGCGCCGCGTTTGAAGGCGTAGAAGCCACCACATCAGCCGCCAAATCACACAAACTTTCGTCCACTTCATGACCAATTCCCGTTATAACTGGAATGCGCGAAGCTGCAATCGCGCGCACTAATGCCTCATCATTAAAAACTGCCAAATCGTCCGCCGAACCACCACCGCGAATCACCGCAATTACGTCAACTTCCCCACGCTCGTTAAAGTAATTCAGCGCACGAATAATCTGATCCGCCGCTACCATGCCCTGCACTTGGCAGTGCGCCGTCAGCACCGTCAAACCGCCCCAGCGCTCGTTTAGAATCTTACAAAAATCCGCATATCCTGCCGCCTGTGTACTAGAAATCACACCAATCTTCACAATCTTTTCTGGCAACGGACGCTTCTTCGCCGGGTCGAACAACCCTTCCGCAGTCAGCTTCTTCTTTAGCATCTCGAGGCTCTTCTTGATACTCCCCTCGCCTACTGGCGCAATCGCCTGAACCGTCAAAGAAAACTTGCCCCACTTCGTAAGTTTCGGCACCGCACGCACCCGCACGCGCATCCCGTCTTCTATTGGAAAGCGCAATGCAAAAGACATCATAAAGCAACTCACGCTGGATTGTTCATCCTTTAAATCAAAGAAGACATACTTGTTCTGATTTAGCTTAAAACTAGCGACTTCACCCTCAACGACAACTCCCGTAAAGGCCGTCTCCATTATCTGGTTACAGACTGTCTGAAAATCCGAGACCGAATAGACCTGTTGTGGGTTATTTTCCATTCTTTTTCTCGACCTTGAATTTATCGTCGCGGCTCATCAAAGCCTGCTGATAAAAGCCCCAACCACTTAAAATCGTACCAAGCAATACGCAAATACGCGTCACGATGACCGTAATTACTGCTACCGACGGCGCAACACCAGTCGCAACCATAATCAGCACCATCGCGCCCTCATAGCCGCCGAGACCACCAGGGGTTACCATCACCGTACCGACCACGCTCGCCACGCCTTCTGCAATCATAATCTGCGGCAATACTTCTGGATGACCGAGTGAGCACGCCACCACCCAATAAGTTGCAAGTTCCAAGAACGAATAGAGCGCACCCCAAATCACCGGTTTCCAGAGCACTTTTTTGTTCTTCTTTAGCTCAATATAATCGCCGCGAAGATCACCAAAGAAACGATTAACGCTGTCCTCTTTGAGGAATTTGCGCTTCTTTCCGCGCGAAATCTTCTTCATAACGCCATTCACAAACGCCGTCGCTTTAGCAGATAGCCAATCAATATTCTTCTGCTTACGCACAATCAAAAGCACCGTCAAAACGACTAACTGGATGCCTAGCGCAACCAAAGCCGCGAGGCCCAAAGTCCAGTGCTGACCCGGCAATACGCAGCCCGCAATCAATACAATCACAATCGCGATAAAGGTCTGAACCGTGTTCGCCAAGGCACAAATACCATAGCGAAGAACGTGAACAAAACTAATCTGCCCCGCCGTAATACCGAGGTCCTTTAGACGCCAAATCAGATAGCCAAGGCCGCTAGCGCCACCGCTTGGCAAAGCGTGGTTCACGAAGTTAATTTCCAAAGAAATGCGCGTCAATTTCATCTGCGTCATCTTGAAATTCTTGCGCTGTTTTAGGAATGCGAAATAAATCTGGCCCGCCGCATAATACATCAAAATCTGCTCCGGAATCAAAATAAGCAAAATCCAAGGATTAAGGTGTTGGAAAGAATACACCAATGCATCCCACATCGGCATCATCTGACCGTTGAGTTCTACCTCCCCGGTAAACGCCTGGTACCCAATGAAGGCAACCAAGGCAAGCGTAATAATACTTAACACCTTCTTTACCATATCTTCTAGTATATCATTTTCCTTATGTTTCGGGTATAATTTAAGGGTATGCAGTATCTTGTTGTACTCGGTCGTGAAGCAAAGATTTCTCTCGCAGAGCTAGAGGCGCTTTTTTCATCCAGCAAAGTCAAGCAGGTCGCACCAAACCTCGCTCTCGTTACTGCAAAATTCGTTGATATCAACCGTCTCGGCGGCGCTCTAAAGGTTGCCAAAGTTCTAGACGAATCCCCTACCGATTATCTTAGTCAGCTCCCTGAAGGTAAAATCACCCTCGGCGTCAGCGATTACTCCGCCAAAGCTAGCCAGAAATCCGCTTGGGCGCTCGCGCTGAAATACAAGAATCTCCTAAAGCGCCATGGTCGCAACGTCCGCCTCATTCCTGGTAAATCCGCCACGATTTCCAGCGCCACCGCGCACCACAATCAGCTTGGCGAGAAACTCAATCATATCGAACTTATCAAGTTTGGCAACCAGTTCGCCACCTCTGTTGGCACGCAGAATATCACGTCCTATGCCAAGCGCGATCAGGCTCGCCCTGCCCGCGACGCTTTCGTTGGCATGCTCCCGCCAAAACTTGCCCAGATTCTCATTAACCTCGCCACCGAAGGCGCCAAAGAAGGCCGCTTGCTCGATCCATTCTGCGGCACTGGTGTCGTCCTTCAGGAAGCTTCCCTAATGGGCTATCAGGTTTACGGCACCGACCTTTCCGACAAGATGATCAACTACTCCGAGCGCAACCTTTCCTGGCTCGCTGGTCGCTATTCGGATATCAATCAAAAACCTCAGCTCGAAGAAGGTGACGCAACCAAACATCAGTGGAAGCCGGCACCAGATTTCATCGCTAGTGAAATCTACCTCGGTCACCCGATGTCTCAGCCACCGGTAGAAATCAAATTCCGCACCGAGAAAGAAAACTCTGAAGCTCTACTTACTAGCTTCCTCAAGAACCTCGCGCCTCAGATTAAGAGCGGCACCTGCCTTGCGCTTGCCATTCCAGCCTGGCTCCGTCCGAATGGTAAATATTCTGGCCTCGACATCGTTGACAGATTGGACGATCTTGGGTATAATTTAACAAAGTATCGATACGCTTCTTTTGACGACCTCTTATATTACCGAGAGGGCCAAATCGTTGCGCGTCAAATAATAGTATTAAGGAAAAAGTAAAGTATGTCACATGTCAAAGCTGGTGGTACCAGTAAAAACATCCACAACAATGCTGGCCAGCGCCTCGGCGTTAAGCGCTTTGGTGGCCAGACCGTAAAGACCGGTGAAGTTCTCGTTCGCCAGACCGGCGCAACCAAGCTCGCAGGCCCAGGCACCTTCATGAGCCGCAATTTCACGATTCATGCTGCCATCGATGGCAAGGTTGTCTTCGTTAAGACCAAGAAGAGCCACTTCTCTGGCAAGAGCGTCCGCCGCACCCGCGTCGAAGTTCACGCTGCTTAAATTACAAGCAAACAAAAAATCTCCCTTCGGGGAGATTTTTTATAGGCTTGAAATCTTTAGTAGCGCCATCTTTATCAGCTGCCACGGCTCAATACTGACGGATTTCATATTCATATCCGTCTCCGCCAAAATCTTCAGTGTCTTCACGGCCTTCGGGTTGTTATATTGCAGCTTCTTAATCGCCTGCGACACCATCAAACCCATAAACATATATGGATTATTCGTTGCTTCAACCTTCTCGCACATTTTCAGAGCGTTCTTGTCGCCGCGCATCGCCGCGTCCAAAATGCCGCCCACTAATTTATTATTTGGATCCTCCGCGAGCGCAAATTCCTTAAACTCGATACCCTTTTCTTTACTCAGAGCCTTATACACCCCTGATCGTTTATCCAGTTTCGTCTCCCACAGAATGATATCGTGCGGGCAATCCGCCACAAAATTTGGCACCATATCCCAACAATCTTCATTCAGCGACAAATCTTTGACTAAAATTTTGCGCTTATCGCCAAACAATGACACGCCCAAAAACACGGAAGCCACGTCATTAGTCGTCAAATTTTCCGCCTCGATAATTTCACAATCACTGCCAAGTAGCTTATCGATCGCCTGGCGCGCCTTCACGCGATCCTCGCCGTAAAATATTTTTATCATTTCTGACAACCTCCGCAGTAATGCGTCCCACGTCCCGCCACGCGCGTCTTCTTTATTTCTCCGCCACAGCGCGAACACTCAGAGCCTTCCTTACGAAATACCTGCGCAAACTTCTCCAAATAATTGCCCCGCGTACCATCCGCACGCACGTAATCTTTCATCGTCGAACCGCCACTATCAATTGAGGCTTGCATCACATAACGTAACCCTTCTAGCAGCTTATCCGCCTCTTTTCGTTCCAAATCGCCACACTTCCTACTCGGCATAATACCAGCATAGAAACACCCTTCATCGGCATAAATATTCCCAACGCCAGCAATATTATGCTGATCTAAAATCACTGCTTTTACAGGTGAATTCTGGTGACGCTGTAACATTGCCCAGAAATCTGCCGGCTTCATATCCCACGGCTCAGCACCAAGGCTAGTTAAAAACTTATCCGTCGCGACATCCAATTCGTCCATAACTTTCCAGAAGCCAAACTTCCTCAAATCATTAAAATACAGATGCGTCCCATCATCTAAATCTACGTAAACTCGCGTAAAGCGCCCCGGCATTTTCTCGCGAAAACTCTCATCCGGATGCCCCGCCGCAAAACGCTCCATCCCATCATAAATCATCTGACCGGTCATACGCAGGTGGACCATAATCGTCAACTTATTTTTCAGGCGAATCAACAACGCCTTTCCGCGCCTATCTAACTCAATTATTTCCTGCCCCTCAATCAATTCCGGTTTGCCACGAAAACTTTTCTCGCACAAAATATGAACCTTTGCGATTTTCTTTCCCACCAACTTTTCCATCAGACCACGCCTGATAGTCTCAACTTCTGGCAACTCCGGCATATCTTAATTATAAAGAAAAAGTCGCGACATGTGCGTGACTTTTTCTTCGTACTGGTTCTTTTACCAAACTTTTCTTCCAAGAAAAGTTTGAGGGCAAAGCCGCTTATATTACGAATAAAAAGTAGAACGCGATGCCATTTTTAATCATATGAAGAAGCACTCCGGACCAAATCGTCCCCGTAAACTCTCGCATCACGCACATCCCCACACTCATCGCAAACACCGTCACGCCAACATTCCACTGACCATGCATTAGACCAAACAAAACCGAAGTAATCAAAATCGCTGGCACGGCTGGCATCTTAAAACGCAGCTTACCATAAAGCCAACCGCGGAAGATAATTTCCTCACAAATCGGCGCCAAAACCACCAAACAGATAAACGCCAAGATAAAATCGCTCGCCTGATAAAGCCCGTGGTAGCCAACATCCTGCGCTTGCTCCCAGTTCACACCAGGCAAAAGCGCCATCATTAGCGCCGTCAAAGCACCCGCCGCAAGCAAAACTACAACTAGCCCAATCGGGGCTAACAATATATCCGTCCAGGTTGGCAAACCACGTAAGCCTAACTCATCACGCGTAGTCTTTTTCTTCAAAATCGCCCAAGGTAGCCCAATGATCATAGCCAGCGCCAAGGCATAAACCATCACCTGATAAACCGAATTTACCGTGTTAGAAGTCAGCGCACTCTCTGGCAAAATCCAGACAAATATCATGCCGAGTAAGAACTGAACAATAAGTAGTGAAACGCCAACCCATGCTGCTAACCCCAAACCATATAGTGCAATTCGGGCGACACTCTTCTTTTTCTTTTTATCCGGCATTAGCTGTAATAATCCTAATCACATCAATCACTGTAACAATCGCCACGATCGCAAGCAGTACCATGAATGCCCTGCTTACAATCTTTTCTTCCGTCTCTTTCGTGAGCGTCTTTTTGCGGAGTTTATAGATGAGAATTAGTAGCCAGCGGCCACCATCCAGCGCCGGAATCGGCAAAACATTCATCACGGCTAACGATACTGAAATGAGCGCCGCAAAGAACATTAGGTTATTGCCGCCTCGTGACAGCATTGCTGGGAACATAACGCCCACGATACCGACCGGGCCACTAACCGAATCGCCTGCCGCTTTCACCGCCTCGGCACCACTTTCACGTGCGCTCTGATCAAAGAAGTTCAACTGACGAACCGTACCAGTTACCAAATTCCAAAGAAGCTGACCGACACCTTTGAAAGTCTCGCCCGTCAACTGCGCAGTCGTCACAAAACCAACAATCGGCGCACTCCAACCGCTGCGATAAACCGCGTCACCGCCAATACCAGCACCTAAAATATATTCAGCATTGGCCTCATTCAACTGCACCTCAACCGTGCCGGTTTCGCCGTTTCGCTCATATGTCATATATACCGTCTGACCCGCGTATTTCGCGTCAAAATCAAGCAAATCGTCAGACATGTTTATGATTACGCGTTCGCCATCAGAAGGCTCACAGCCCTCCTCCTCGCAGCCCAGAGACCGCATTTGACGCACGATATCACCCTCTTTTAGGTGTGCACGCTCCGCCGGACTATCTTTCTTGATTTCGCCAATCGTCACAGGTGTAGTTACGATCGTTTTCGTGTCGCCAGGCATCTCGAATTGCCCTGGCAAAAAGTGCGGCATGCCAACCCAAGCCAAAATCGTCAAAATCACAAAGGCCATTAGCCAGTTCATCGCAACGCCAGCGAAGAGAATCTTTGTCTTCGCCCAGAATGACGACGCGCCAAAGCTACCCTTTGTTTTATCCGCATCGCTCTCGCCCTTCATCTGACAAAAGCCGCCGATTGGCAACCAGTTCAGCGAGAAAATCAGCCCTTTTCCTGGCGGATTATCCCACTCAGAGCGTTTTAGCCTGCGCCACTTGCCATTGACCTTGCGCCAAGCCACCGCACGCGGCGGAAAACAGATACCGAACTCCTCTACCTCTACGCCGTTACGACGCGCAGCGATAAAATGCCCGAACTCGTGCCCCGTCACGAGCAACATCAAGATAAACAAACCAACAATTATTCCAAATACCACACTCATACTCATTTAATAATAGCACAAGCACAAAAAAATATCTCCCGGTCGGGAGATATTTTTTACGACCTAATCCCCTAGTACGCCGCGCCAGTAATCGTAGCCGAATCACCAGAAACCGCAAAAGCACCGGCTTCGAACATACCGGTAATAATAGCTACAAGGCCAGTTGCAAAAAATGCCCTTTTCATTTTGATCTCTTTTTATTTTTGTTTCGACTATTTTTATTTTTGACCTAGTCTTGCCTCAAGCATAACCGAAATGCCTAAAAAGTCAATAGCTCCCCCAAGGATACCAAGACGGCAGCGGTTTAGCCGGAACACCTTGGAACATAGTCGTCATATACACATGAATATCAACATTCCAACAATCAAGAACAGCAGGGTTTTCCATTTTCGTTGCCATACGGAACATTGAGGTCATAGTAGTCACATTTGAAATATTCCAGCTAGCCAAAGCAGAAATATTCACAATAGGAGTGCTCTCGAACATACCACTCATAGCCGTTACGCTGGATGTATCCCAACTTACATAATCCCTTCCCTCATGCTGTTTGGTCTCAAGCGAGCTAACATTAGTAATTGATGTTAGCCTAAACATACTATTCATATTTGTCACATTTGATGTATTCCAGCCATATAATCCAGCTATATCAGTGAGCGTTTTTGTTTCATGAAACACGTTAGCCATGTTAGTCACTTTTGAAGTATCCCAACTCACGTAATTCTTGCCTTCGTGCTGCTTTGTTTCAAGCGCGTCAGTGTTAGTTATTGAAGTCCTCATAAACATAGCTTTTATATTTGTCACATTAGACGTATTCCAGCTAGCCAATCCGGCTATATTAGTGAGGGTTTTTGCTCCAAAAAACACGGAATCCATGTTAGTCACTTTTGAAGTATCCCAACTCACGTAATTCTTGCCTTCGTGCTGCTTTGTTTCAAGCGCGTCAGTGTCAGTTATTGAGGTGCCCGCAAACATGTAACTTATGTCTTCAACATTAGACGTATTCCAGCTAGCCAAAGCGGAAATATCGGAAAGAGAGGTTGCGGATCGGAACAAATAAGATGTATTCTTTAAGCTCGGGGTATTCCAACTGGCCAAAGCGGAAATATCGGAAAGAGAGGTTGCGCCGTCAAACATATGATTCATATCTTCAACATTAGACGTATTCCAGCTAGCCAAAGCGGAAATATCGGAAAGAGAGGTTGCACTACCAAATAGATATTGCATATCAGTTACATTAGATACATCCCAACTTGTGTAATCATTACCGTCGTGCCGTTTAGTCTCTAATGCGTCAACATTATTTATGGCACCGTTGTAAAACATATAGTTTATAGTAAGTAGGCTCGAGGTATTCCAACTTGCAAGCGCAGAGATATCTGAAAGCAATTCCGTATTACCAAACAAGCGACTCATACTAGTTACTTTTGAAGTATTCCAACTCGCAAGCGCAGAAATGTCGGATAGAGATTTTGCGCCGTAGAATAAACTTGCCATATTTGTAACATTCGACACGTCCCAGCTCACATAATCATTTCCATCGTGCTGTTTGGCTTCAAGTGCATTAACGTCAGTAATCGCAGTGCCGGAAAACATACTCGACATATTCGTGTTTTTTGACGTATTCCAACTCGTAAGCGCAGAAATGTCGGATAGAGATTTTGCGCCGTAGAACATTTGTCCCATATTTTTAACTTTTGATGTATCCCAGCTAGCCAAAGCAGAAATATCAGAAAGAGAGCCTGCACTACTAAATAGAGATTGCATATCAGTTACATTAGATACATCCCAACTTACGTAATTGCCCTCATCATGCCTCTCGGTCCTGAGCGCGCCAACATCGGTTATTGCAGTCCCATCAAATGCATGGCTCATATCTGTTAAGCTCGAAGTATTCCAGCTTGCTAGGGCGGATATATCGGAAAGAGACTTCGCCCCATAAAACGCATTATCAATACCTTTAACACTTGATGTATCCCAGCCCGCTAGTGCAGATATGTCAGAAAGTGAATCGAATTTATAAAATAAATAATCCAAGCTTTCACACTTTATTGTATTCGCTGTCGTAAATATATTAATCACTCCATCGCCTACTCCATCTCCATCTAAATCATCATCGTTAAACCAAACATAAATACGTATAGGAGAATTATCTTTTGAAACTGTGTATGATGGATGATGTAGAAAATCTATGCCATCTGGCAACGCGTCAGCTTCTTTTATGGCTCTTACATTAGTATTCGTACCTGTCCAGTCTCTACCCGGTGTTTTCGTAAGCTGTTTTATTTTAGCATTAAAATTAAAACCGCTAGTGAGTATCGCTTCGCCATCCCACTGCGCATAAAGAGTAATTCTATCGGTAGAAGAAATCGTAACCGTACCTCCATCGATATAATCCGCGCCGGTCCCATCTAGCCTCGTATTCCAACCCTTAAATGTTGCATTATTCAACGTAAATGTATTTGCCGGCAAAACCACATCCGTCCCAACCGGAATATCTTCAATCTTCCCCATTGTGCCACCAGTGCCGCCATTAGCGTTAAACTCAATACTTCCTACCGGGACAATCTCCCACTGAGCATAGAGATAAATACGGCTCGTGGAGGTAATCGCAACCGTCGCTTCGTCAGCGTAATCAACGCCTGAGCCATCGGCTGCCGTATTCCAACCAGTAAACGTTCCGTTCTTCATCGTAAATGTATTTGCAGGCAAAGTAGTATTCGTTCCGACTGGAATATCTTCAACTACCGACATCGTTCCGGTGCCACCATTAGCGTTAAACTCAATACTACCTACTGGAATATCTTCCCACTGCGCATAGAGAGTTAGCTTACCAACCTCTGAAATCGTAACCGTGCCCTCATCGGCGTAAGCCGTGCCAGATCCATCGGCCGCCGTGTTCCAGCCAGTGAAGTTTGCATTCTTTTTGGTGAACGTATTAGCAGGCAAAGTGACATCCGTACCTAACTCAATGTCTTCAATCTTTGCCATCGTACCAGTGCCACCGTTGGCGTCGAATACAATGTTGCCAGTCGTCTCTTCTTCTAGTTTCTTTAGATAAATACGAATATTACTGACCGTACCATCGTAATAGCGCTGCGGAGTGCCGTTCGGCTGTAAAGAAGCGCCAAACACCGCACTCTGTTCAAAGTAACGACTGAAGTTCTGGTAGTTCTGGAATTCAATCAATTCCCCGCCGTCAATGCTATAAGAGACCAGCCCGCCAACGCGCACAATCTTCATCTCTTTACCCTTCAGGCTTGCCGTGCTAATATCTTTCTTCGCCTTATCCGCATCCGTATTGTCGTTACCGATGCGACCGGTAAGCTCCATCGTCTGAACGTTCGATCCGGACATACGAAGAGTGAAGCCAGGATACAACATGGAAGAATTCTCATATTTCGCATTAAACAATGTACCCTGATTATTCGGCTGAGTTGATGCATAATCATCAAGCGTGAAGTAGATTTCAAAGTCTCTCGCCGCGTTACCTTCGCTAAACAATGCGACACCGGTATCGATATATTTTTTATCCGTGAGTGGATTGCCGTCACCGTCCTTGCAGGTATCGCCAGAAACATTGGCGTTGCCGTTGAGATAGCATGTGCCTGGCATGGAGAAAAGTAGTTCAAAGTCCGACTCTTCGCCAGAGCCCTCAGTTGTATAAGTAACTGAACCAAAGGCATTTAAATAGTTGTTCAAACTATTTGCAACGTTGAAAGTTAGGCTGCTTCCAGAAACTTCATAGTTCACTGAGCTAGCACTCATCGTATTGCCGAGGCTCACGGTATATGCAGAGCTACCGGTCAATTTAATAGTCTTGCATTCGCCACCACCAAGCACCAACTGAGATTTAAAACCGCTCTTCGTGATATCAAGTGAAAAATCTGGGCTCTGAGAATCCAAGGTAGCGTTAACGCAGATTTCCCAGGTCCCGCTAGAGATTTCGGCTGTATCCCCTGCCGTCGCAAATGCCTTACCGCCAAAAAATGCCGACAAAATACCGGCAATAAATGCGCCCAATACTAGCATTTTTGTTTTCATCTCTGTTTCCGACTGTTTATTTTTGACCTAGTCTTAGTATTATCATAAGCAAAATGCCGTTTTTTGTCAAGAGGTAAATCAAATACAGCCGCACCAAAAACCGCCCCGAAGGGCGGCTTTTTTATTACGTCTAGTTTCCTAACACACCCGGCCAGAGCGATCTTGCTGTCGCATCAGCGGCGTAGAGGGTCGCGGTATTCTTAATGCCCGCAAACATCAAAGTCGTAATCGTACCATTAGATATCACAAAACTAGTCGGAAGAGTAAGTGAAGTGAGTGCTTCCATACTTTCGAACATACCACTCATATTCGTTACATTAGAAGTATTAAAGCTGTCTGGAAGAGTGAGCGAGGCGAGTGCTGGCGTGAAATAGAACATATAGCTCATATTCGTAACATTAGAAGTATTAAAGCTGTCTGGAAGAGTGAGCGAGGCGAGTGCTGGCATTTTATAGAACATTTCTTGCATATTCGTTACATTAGAGGTATCAAAGCTGGACGGAAGAGTGAGCGAGGTGAGTGCTCCCATACCTCCGAACATAGTCCTCATATCTGTTACTTTTGAAGTATTAAAGCTGTCTGGAAGAGTGAACGAGGTGAGCGCATCCATGTCATAGAACATAAACCGCATATTTGTTACATTAGAGGTGTCGAAACTGGACGGAAGAGTGAGCGAGGTGAGTGCTACCATACTACAAAACATATACGAGGAATCACTATTCGCATAAATCTTATTCGCTTCAGTATTAATATATATCACTTTGTCATTAGCTACCCAGTAGGCGTAGACTGGGATTTCGCCATCTAGTGCAATATTTACCTTTGGCGTATTCTCGTCCACTGTGCTAGGGAGCATATCAACAAAGCTTAGATTTCTAATTAGAGTATCACGCGAATCGTACTCTACTGAGCTTCCTTTTGCCAATGTTTTTAGCTTAGAATTCACATTTTGACCACTCTGCAAAGTAGCTGTTCTTACTATCCACTGCGCAAACAGCTCTACTTCCCCGCCCTGAGTAAAGGTAAGCGTTGCACCGTCAGCATAAGCTGCGCCAGAGCCGTCGGCTTTAGTATTCCAACCATCAAAGGTATAACCTGTCTTAGTCAAGGTATTAGTAGGGAGCGTAATCGTATTCGTATAATCATCAACTACTGGCGCCATCGTGCCGGTGCCACCATTGGCATTGAAAGAGATCTCTACCTTGGTAGCAGCCGTAGATTGGTCGCTGAAACCATAGTTAGAGAGATAAACATCGCTAGATACTTTGGTTGCGTCAAAAGATAATTTTTCTTTATTAGTATCGTAGGTATAGGAATCCACTGTAACACCCATGGACTTTTGCATCACTACAGTGTAGTTACCAGCTGGGAGTTTTACATTCTTGCAAGATTCACCAGCAAAGTCTTCAAAGAGGATTTGAGCTTCGTAGCCAGTACCGGTAATATTTGCCGCGAAATTCGAGCCGGTATAAGGAGTGCTGGAATCTTGATTAATCACATCGATACATACCTGAACAGTCTTATCTCCAGAAATAACGGCCGTATCACCAGATGCTGCAAAAGTATTACTTCCGCCAAGAAGTGCACTTATTCCCATCGCTACAGCACCAGCTGCAAAAAGTGCTTTTTTCATGTTTTTCTCTTTTTTGTTTTTGACTATTTTTATTTTTGACCTAGTCTGCCTTAAGCATAACCGATATGCCCCAAAAAGTCAATAGAAAACATCAAAAAAGACCCCTATTTGTGGGGTCTTTTTGTTAAGCGATAGAGACAATCTCAATTTCGCTATATTTCTGGCGGTGACCAGTTTCAGTATGGACACGCTTCTTGGAGTGGTAGCGGATAACGCGAACCTTGTCGCCAGCTACTTTCTCGTTAACGACCTTCGCTTTAACCTTAACTCCCTTGACGGTAGGATCACCAACGGTGGTCTTATCACCATCAATTACGAGCAAAGCATCGACAGCGAGATCTTTAGTTCCTTCCGGGAGGAGGTCCACACGGAGGGTCTCTTTTTCAGCGACAATATATTGTTTGCCGCCAATCTTTACGACTGCTTTTTTCATAAAATTCCTTTTATTACTTCGGATATTATAACAAAAAATCCCCCACTATTCAAGCATAAAAAGCAGCAGCACCGGGATACCCTAGCCGGCGCTGCTGTTATAAAGGAGTTTTTATGCTATGACTTATTTGTCACTATTGCCACCGTCCTTGGTTAGGTCTTTCTCGACAGCCGCCAAGTCCTTCTGGCTGCGATACCAGTAGATACCGCCAGTTGCAATACAGACTACTGCAACAATTGCTAGTGCGATTTCACCTGGACCAGTCTTTGGTAGTGATGGCTCTTCAGGAGTCTGGCAAATCGGATCTTTTGGATTCTTTCCGCAGATACAATCCTTGTCGTTCTCATCACATTCTTCCTCGACCGTATCACATTCAGGATCACCTTCTTTACACTCCGGTTCCGGAGTACATTCAGGGTCACCTTCCTTACACTCAGGCTTTTCCTCACATTCGCGAGTTACCTTAATCGTGGAGTTGTCCGTCAATTCGCCAGCACTATGTGTGACGATAATCTTGTTCTTGAACGAAGTCTTGGAGTTACATTTTTTATCTGCAACTGCGTCATCATTCACCTTTACCTGATAGGTAATTGTTGCTTTAGCACCTGGAACATAAAGACCGGTGTTAAAGCCATTCTGGCCGATGATATCTTTCATCGTCAAACCTTTTGGATTTGCACTGTTGACAAGCTTAGTCGTACCAGGAACAAGCGTTACGCCTTTTGGTAACTTGTCACGGAAAGTAACATCCGTCAAATCAGTCGTACCATTGTTTTCAAACTCAATCTTATAAGTTAGAGTGTCGCCCGGCTTCGCATCAACGGTCTCGAAGAAGTTCTTACCATCCTTCGAAACAGTCTTGTTAACCTTAGAATTTGGCTGCTCGGCACGGAGATTATAAATGATATGACCAGAATATTCTTCACAACCCGGGATAATACCGGAAAGCTTATTGTAGCCAATATATACACCGTCCTTGCCAAACAATGCAGTAGGAAGTTCGGTCCCGTTTAGCTTACCCTGATTATAGATCTTTGCAGAACCTGCAACATACTTCAAAGTAACATCTTTTTGAGAATCGGTAGTGAAGATAGCTTCATCCCAGACCTCAAGTGGATTTGCATTCGTTGACGAGATAACACCGGAAACCTTGGTCGACTTAGAAGAATTAAGCGTCCAAGAAGTTAAACCAGTAGTTACACGTACGCCCGTAGCAACACCCTTACCAGATTCATTTAGGCTAGACTTCGCATTATTATGGAAGAAAATCCAAACCTGGTATTCTTTGCCTGGCGTAACCTTTACGGAGTCAGACATAGCTTTGCCAGAACCAACCTCGCCTACGCGAACGAAGTTCGTTTCGTTACCGACAATGTTGTTATCGGTAATAGAGTTGAAGGTAGGCTCGTCGGCTGGATTCTTCATCGTATAAAGCTTACGACTTGGGCCCCAGTTCGTGCCGTTGGCTGCCGAGCTAGTCGCAAATGGCACTAATGCCGTGATTGCAACCGCCGCAAGCGCTGCTACCGTCACTCTCCGTTTAAATTTAATATTCTTTTGTTTTAGCATTTTTATTACTCCTTTTTACTACCTAAAATTTGTCCTAGAAGTCCCCAGAGCTGATTATACCTGGCAACTCACTTGGGGCTGGATTTGGATTAACGCTATCTGGGTCATAGCCTTGGTCTGCAGGACCAGGCGCGATATCAGATGGCGCTGGAGCGACCGTAGGAACCGTATCCGTCACAGTACCGTCCTGACCATCCGGGGTAATCGTCGTTCCATCAAGACCGTCGGTCACAGTAGGCAAATCGAATGGGGTCTTGCTAGGATCAGGCGTTGGGGTTGGCTCTGGTGACGGGGTTGGGGATGGGGATGGGGATGGCTCCGGAGTCGGGGTCGGGTTGGTCGGGTTCTCTGGCGGAGCCGTCGGAGTTGGGGTTGGAGTCTCTGGAGTTGGGGTTGGAGTCTCCGGGGTTGGGGTTGGAGTATCCGGGGTTGGAGTTGGGGTTGGGGTCTCAGTTACGATAGGAACCGATGTTATAATTGCGCGCTCTGGCTGGCCACCACAAGACGTGCCATTTATATAAGTCTCAGAGTGAAGCGTCTTACCATCGTCTTCCATCCAGTAGTAGGTGAATTCCAATACCTCACGTTCACCCTGAACTTCGTAAGCAACCAAGTCAACCTGGCTCGTATCAGCATTACCAGTCTCGAACTGGGAATCCATACCGTAAGTATAGCGAGTATCAGACGTAGTGACGGACTCGATATTACTGTTATAAGCAAAGATCTCTAGTGCATCATAAACGCGCTGATCCAAGTCCTCATCGTTCATCAATGCCTGCGTCAATTCGTTTGGATTTTCGAAATCGGCACCATCAACAGCAAAGTTCGGGTTTTCTGTATGTGTCGCAATATCGTAATAAATTGCTGCACGAGTTGCAAACTGACCCATATTGTCACCTTCTAGCCACTCAGTGCGGATCTCTTCTTCGGTCATATCGGACGTATCAAAGCGCTCTGCAAATGCGTGCCTACCAACTTTCGCCTGATTGAATGTCGAACCATCTTCGCTAGCAAACGCGCCACAATAAGTAGAGCGATCATGTAGAGATTCGTTTGCTTCTGCTTCCTCTAGGCCGTAATCAGTATTATCGACGACCTGCTCAGTTGCAACAGGAGTTGGCTGAGGAACACCCTGTTCTTGGCTGTTTTTCTCCGAATTCTTTTTACCAAAGAGATAAGCGCCAGACACAAGAATAGCGACCGTCAATGCCCCAATTGCCGCCTTACCATACTTCGAATTTCGAAGAGCTCTCCAGAACTCTCCATTTTTCTCATTCGGGTCGACCGCTTTCTCGACTTGCTGTGCCTGCTCTGGCGTTTCTGGAACATTATGCTCAGCAGCCAATCTCTTAGCCTCTTCTCCTGCAGCCGCGTATGTACTTGCAGCTTTTTCTACATTAGCTTTTGCAATTTCATCATTAACTGCATTAACGAAAGCAGCCTTATCAGCATCGCTCCATGATCTAATATCATTCAAATTGCCGACGCCTTCTTTAATACCTTCGGCTATTGCAAACATTTTTCTAGCAGGAAGTGGACGGCTAGAAATAAAAGCCTCTACCTGCTCACTTACATTTTTCTCTTTTTCGGTGCCGTTTTCGGCATTCGGATCCATATTCCAGTTCTCAGCGCCACCCTTTGCTGCGTTTGGATTCTTTCCTGATTCTCCTGGCATTTCTCTCGTTTCCTGTTTACTTTTTATTTTGACCTAGTTTGAGCTCATTTTAGCACTAGCGTTATCAAAATGTCAAGGGTTTTAGATACAAAAAAATGAGAGCCATTTTACCGGCCCTCATTCATATCATCGTTCAAGTCTTTTACATTGGTTGTTCTCTATTTTTAAAGTTTATGAATAAATTTTTATCTTATAAATTCACTCCTTTTGTTTCTTATGACAAAATTCCATTGCCAAGCGCGATATTAATCCTTTTAATCTTGGCGATAGCTTTTTTATCCAAGCACTTTTTCTGAACTAACTCGCCATTCTCTTTACTGAATGGATCTATATCCTGAAAGGCCATGATGCCTTTGTCGGTTAGATTTAGTGTTTCGATGTTTGCCATATTATTTTTATTTTCCTTTCTATTTTGGCTAGTCTCCTTCCTGATACCCTTCGGAATTTGATTTTGTGTTTGTGTTGGCTTTTTGCTTGCTCAACTGTCCTTATGCTATCACACTTATGCTTTTTTGTCAATAGTGCTTATGCTATATTTTTGCAAATTGTCAAATTTAACAGGGGTCAAAATGCCCTTGAAAAATATAAAAAATATTTCCACTACCCTATTCGAATAGTGGAAATATATATCACAGATCGCCTAAATTAGGCTTTTTCAAGGCTTATCGTGACGTTTTCGCCTTCAACTTTTACGATTTCATCGTAGGCATAATTATCGTTCGTGAGTTCAGTCGCAAGCACTTCGTTCTTCAAAGCCTCAACATAAGCTTCCGGGACTTCGCAGGAAACGCTGAGCTTAATGCGATCATCAACGTTTAGACCCGCTTTCTTGCGTGCGGACTGAACGAAGCGAATCAATTCACGCACAAAGCCCTCTTCGCGGAGTTCGTCAGTGAGTTTCTTATCAAGCTCCAGCTTCTTGCCATGCGCAACACTCTTTACGTTCACCTCTTCGGCGATAATCTGCTCATAGAACTCATCAAGCTTCTCCCCGCCATACTTTAGGCTTGCGAGTGGCTGGCGCACCTTAATCTGACCATACTCATCATTACGATCCATACGTACCGCCAAACCTTCGGTAATAATAGCGCGGCAGGCAGCCATCTTGTTAATCGCATCTTCGTCGATCTTGCCAGCTGCTGGCCAGTCCTGAAGATGTACACTCTCGCCACCCATCATATTCTGCCAGAGTTCCTCAGCGAGGAATGGCGTAAATGGCGCCAAGATTAGCGCGAGATAACTCAAAACATAATGCAAGGTCTCGTATGCCTCTGCCTTATCGCTGCCGGATTCAGACTTCCAGAAGCGGCGGCGGCTGCGGCGAACGAACCAGTTCGACAAATCATCTACAAATGGCAAGATGCCAGCGGTTGCGGCAGGAAGATTATACTTCTCCATACCATCAGTAATCTCATTGCGTAGCTGATAAAGACGTGCCACAATCCAAGCATCCAACGGATTCTTAAGTTCCTTTGGCGTGACTAGTTTGTCGCCCTTGAACTCCCAGCCATCAACCTCGGCATACATCGTAAAGAAGTCGTAAACGTTCCAAATCATCGTGAGTTTACGCGCCGTATCGGAGACATCCTTATCAATGAGCGCGAAGTCTTCACCAGCTAGCACTGGAGACGATAGCATCACGAAGCGCAAAGCATCTGCGGAATACTGATCCATCAAAACATTCGGATCAGTGTAGTTACCGAGCGACTTACTCATCTTGCGGCCATCGTTACCAGCCAAAGTACCAGTGGTAATCACGTTTTTGTAGGCACACTCGCCGAAGAGCGCCGTGTTGACCGCGTGAACATAATAAAACCAAGCGCGCACCTGACCAACATACTCCACAATGAAGTCTGCCGGATAATTTGCCTCAAACTTCTCCTTATTCTCAAATGGATAATGGAGCTGCGCGAATGGCATCGAACCAGATTCAAACCAGCAATCGAGCACCTTATCGATACGCGTAAAGTGTTGCTTTACGACCGCCCTCGGACCACACGGGATTAGTCCATCATGGGCATGTTTATCTAGGATATCCTGCCACTCTTTATATGCCTTCTCAGCATCTTTATCGCTAAGCGGACGCACAGACTTCTTGCCGTTCGAAAGCATTACACAGTAAGCATCGAACTCAACCGCATCAATCCATGGACGATGATAATCTTCGAGGCGCTGACCAGAATACTCTTCGAGCTCATCATAGGAACCAAAGGCGTGCAGATACTTACCGTCTTCACTCTTCCAAACTGGCATCGCAGTTGCCCAGAAGCGGTCACGAGAGAGGTTCCAATCTGGAGCCTGCTCGATATTCTTTGCAAAACGACCATGTTTCAAGTGCTCTGGGAACCAGTTAATATCCTCATTCTTCTCTAGCATCAAAGGCTTACTGCCCTCAATATCAAAGAACCAGCTCGGAATTGCACGATACATAATGCGCTGTTTGCTGCGCGGATTAAACGGATACTCGTGCTTGATATATTCAATCTTCCAGATGATGCCCTTTTCTTCAAGACACTTCGCGATAAACTTATTTGCCGCCCAAACCTCAAGACCATTCTCATCAGTATCGCGGACACCAATCTCGTGAAGCTTCTCTGCCCACTCTGGGAAGTAGTAACCATTATCATCAATCGTGTGGCGGGTTGGAATCTTATTCTTACGCCCAAGCGCAAAGTCGTCTTCACCGTAAGCCGGCGCGATATGGACAATACCCGTACCATCTTCAGCACTCACGAAGTCTGCCGCCCAGATCTTATGCGCATTCTCATCCTTCGCAATCTTGTCATCCATCACGAAGAGTGGCTCATATTTCTTACCAACAAGAGCCTCGCCTTTAACAATGCTTTTTGGCTCTTTATAAGCGTCGCCAAGCGCCTTTTCGGCCAATTTGGTACAAAGAATAACCTTTTTGCCGTCAAGGTCATAGAGGCCATATTCTAGCTTCTCAGATACCGCGAGTGCCATATTTGCTGGAAGTGTCCAAGGCGTGGTCGTCCAAGCCATCATATATTCATCGGAATCAGCAAGCTTAAAGAGAGTGTAGGCGCTCGGATCGGTCACGGTCTGATAAGCGTCATTGTCCATCGTCACTTCCGCCTTCGAAACAGGGGTCGCAAACTTCGTATCATACATCAAGACCTTCTCGCCTTCATAGATTTTACCCTTCTCATAAAGGGTCTTGAATGCCCACCAAACCGACTCCATGAAGTCCTTATTCATCGTGCGATAACAGTTGTCAAAATCTACCCAGCGACCAATGCGATCAATCGTGCCACGCCAAGTCTCAGAGTTAGCCACCATGGACTCGCGTGCCTTAATAATATAATCTTCAAGCGAAATCTTTGTGCCAATATCACGGCGATCAGTAATGCCAAGCTGCTTCTCGACGAAATTCTCTGCTGGCAAACCATGACAATCCCAACCCCAGCGACGCTCAACGCGCTTGCCATTCATTGTCCAGAAACGTGGAACCGCATCCTTCACGACAGACGACAACAAAGTGCCGTGGTGCGGCATACCGGTAATAAATGGAGGGCCATCATAAAACACGTACGAATTCTTCGCATCGCGATTATCGACCGACTTTTCGAACGTCTTATTTTTCTTCCAAAAATCTACGAGCGCTTTTTCATACTCACTCGCGCGACGACGTTCACCATATTTATATTTCATGCCCACATCTCCTTTCTTGTTGAACAAAAAAATTCCAATTTTCATTGGAACTCCTTGGAGCGGTACCATCCAATTTCCGAACCTTGAACAATTCGGCACTCATTTCATCTCTCACGCGGATTCACGAACGGTTCTACTTGACCTGCCCTCGCAGTTCTGGCACGTCTTTCTTCCGTCAGCTCGCAGTTGATAGCCGCTCAAACGCTTTTATACAAATAATTATACCACATTTATTCAATGCGCAACAAACATTAACGCAATTTCAATTTATTGGTTCAGCATGTAGTAGTTAACGTCGTCAATGCGCGGCAAGCTTGGGTTCATGCCCCGCCATTCCTGCAGCAACTTGCCTTGATCGTCAAAAGCCAAAATCGTTGGATATTCAACCACGTCATAAGTCCGGCAAATGCTCTCGCCTTCTGGCGTGTCCGGACTATAGCTTTCCGGCTGCTTGCCAGTGCGATGCTCAAAGTCACGCAACCATTCAATTACCGTGCGCGCATAATCCGTATCGTCGCGCCAAATCATTACCACCCGCATAAGTCTACTCCTTTACTGCTTTCTTTCTCATGCGCTCGCGCTGCTCTGCAATACTGCGTTCCAATTCATCGAGCGTCTTAAATTCCTTAAACACACTAGCGAAACGAACATAAGCCATCTCGTTCGTGTCGGCCAAGACTTCCAAAATCGTCTCGCCAATCAAACCAGACGCCACTTCGTCCTTGCCGAAGTCATAAATCTTCTCTTCGACCGTATCAACAACATTCTGAACATCAAGGTCGCTATTAAAGTATTTACCAACAGAGTTGCGAACCGCCTTCATGAGCTTATCACGATCAAATGCCTCACGCGCACCAGAACGCTTGCGCACCATCATACCTGGACGCTCAATTCTTTCATACGTCGTAAAGCGATGCTTTCCATCAAGCGACACGCGTCGCCTGCGAATCATCGTGCCGTCCGGAGACTCACGACTTTCAAGCACTTTACTTTCGCCAATTTTTAGATGGCTCATCCCGCCCTCCTAGTCTTTATTCTTTTTGCGGCGCCTCAAAATTGCTGGAATATCACTATCATCATCGCTATCGTTGCGGAGCTGGTCCCACATGTTCACATTGTCGTTACCAGTGAAATCTGCGGAAGACTGGCTCTCTGGCTGAACTGCACCAATGTTAGTCTCTTCTGGCATATTGCGAACTGGATCTGCAACAGTCTGGCTTGGAGTAGCGACAGTCTCTGCCGTATCGCTGACATAAGCACCCTGCTGTGCGCGTGGATCATCACCATAATACTGAGAATCGAAACCAGTTGCGACAACCGTAACGATAACTTCGTCTTCGAGTTCTGGGCGAATTGCAGCACCCCAGATGATATTTGCGTCTGGGCTGACGCTTGCAGTAATAAGATCTGCAGCCTCGCTGACCTCTGCCATAGAGAGATCGTAGCCACCGATAACCGAGAGCAAGACGCCACGTGCGCCATCGACGGAAACCTCGATAAGTGGAGACTCGATAGCCTGCTGAGCAGCAATCGTTGCGCGATTCTCACCAGATGCGCGACCGATACCCATAAGAGCGGAGCCAGCGTCCTTCATAATGGTACGAACATCGGCAAAGTCCAAGTTAACCAAGCCATGCTCAGTAATCAATTCGGAAATGCCCTGAACACCCTGACGGAGCACATCATCAGCAATCTTGAACGCCTCAAGAATTGGCGTGCGCTGATCAATCGTTTGGAGGAGACGATCGTTTGGAATAGTAATAAGAGCATCAACGTTACGAGCTAGGCGTTCGATGCCCCAATCTGCGTTACTCTTGCGCTTCTGGCCCTCAAAGGAGAAAGGCTTAGTAACAACACCGACGGTAAGGATATCCTGCTTGCGAGCTTCCTCGGCAACAATATAACCTGCACCAGAACCGGTACCACCACCAGCACCAAGTGTAATGAATGCCATATCGGCACCATTCAATGCATTCTTTATCTCTTCGCGGCTTTCCTCTGCGGCCTTTTCACCAACAGTAGGGTCTGCACCTGCGCCAAGACCATTTGTAGTGTCATGGCCAAGGTGGACCTTTACGTCAGCCTTGGAATTATGCAAGGCCTGCGCATCGGTATTCATTGCGACAAATTCAACGCCGTTAAGGCCTGCTTCGCGCATGCGGTTAACTGCGGAACCGCCGGCACCGCCGACGCCGATAACTTTAATACTTGCTGTGCTCTCCACCTCGCTCGGTTTTACTTCGGGCATAATAGCTCCTCCACATTCAAAAAATACTTACCTAGATAATAGCACCCGCGGTAAGTATTTGTAAAGTTTTGCGCAAATTATTTGAACAGTTTGAAGATTCTAGAGAAGAAACTGCCTTCTTTTCCCTTTTTCTGCTTTGGCGCCTTCTTCTTTTTCTTCGATCCAGAGTCCATATTGTCGATGTCGGAGCGCTCTGCGTCGCCCAATAATAGGCCAATCGCAGTCGCAAATTCTGGCTTCAAAATCTCTTCGCTTACCCCGATAATACCGCTTGGTTTTGCGACACGAACGGCGAGTTTAACCTGCCTACGCGCAAACTGATCGATGTTACGTAGCTTTGCGCCACCGCCACAAAGAACTAAGCCTTCTGGCAAACGGCGATCATAACCAGCGTATTCAAGCATCTTGCGGATGCCCTCAAAGGTCTCCTCTAGGCGCGCGTCGACGACTGCTTCAACCTCTTTACGTTTGAAGCGGAATTCTTCACGACCACGCTTAATTACGATATCTTTCTCATTCTCTTCTCTCACGGCAGAGACAAAGCGAACCTTAATCTCTTCAGCAACATCAGGAATCGTCGCAAGCACCGTTGCGAGATCCTTAGTAATATCATTGCTACCAATTGGGATTACGCCAACAAACTGTAGCTCGCCTTCATCAAAGATGGCAACACTCGTGGTTGAACCACCCATATCAACAACACCGACACCGTTTTCGCGCTGTGCGCTATTCGTCACTGCGCGCGCAGCTGCGACAGAGGTTGGCTCAAATGGACCATGTGGCTCAATACCGGCACTTTCGCAAACTTTGCGTAGGTTTTCACAATCTGGAGTCAAAGCGGAAACAACATTCGCACGAAGCTCCAAGCGAGCACCATGCATACCAAGTGGCTCATGGATGCCACCCTGGCCATCAAGAATATATTCAAATGGCACTAGCGCAAGCGTCTCACGGTTCGCTGGCACCTTACCAGCAATCGCCGTGTCGGCAATACGAACGATATCCTCTTCATTAATCTCATGCTCAGCAACACCGACAGCAATCATACCGTCAATCTTTGTGCTACCGATGTGTGCGCCGTTGATACCAACATTCGCGTGGTTCACCTCAACGCCGCTCATCCCCTCTACCTTAGCAAGACATTCATCAATCGCTTTTGCGGGTGGAACTAGTTCTTTAACGACGCCGCGGCGCATACCCTCTGTTGGGATTTCGCCATAGCCAATTACGGAGACTTCCTCTCCTTTTACAGTTCCTAAAACAGTTCGCACAAAATTCGTGCCAACATCAATGCCCACCGCAAAACGCGCTTTATCTTCCATGAGTCAATTGTACCATATATGCTTATGCTTGCGTCAAGATTTCGTAACCATCATCAGTCACTAAAACTGTGTGCTCAAAATGGCAACCCAAAGACCCATCGCGTAAGCATACCGTCCAGCCATCATCGTCATCTTCTACGACAATCGTATCCGGTTTTCCAAGGCTAGACATTGGCTCGATGCAGATCGTGTCGCCCGTATGAAGCACCTGACCTTGACCCTTCTTGCCATAGTTTGGCACCTCTGGTGGCATGTGCATCGCCTTACCAATCCCGTGACCGACGTAATTGCGAATCACGCCGAGTTTGCCCTTCTCTAGGACCTTCTCTACCGCTGCGCCGATATCGCCAAGCTTTGCGCCGTCGTGCACCTGTGCGATACCTTCATAAAGCGAAGACTCGGTAAAGCTAAGCAAATGCTTCTGCGCCGCCGTCGGCTTACCGACAATCATCGTGAAAGCGGAGTCAACATAGTAACCATGATATTTAATCACCAAGTCATAGCTCACTTTATCGCCTTCCTCGAGCGGAATGTCTTTTGGTGTGCCATGAATTAATTCATCGTTAACCGAGATACAGATTGAACCTGGAAAATTTACTTCCGGTTCATAATAAGCGACCTGTGCCCCTGCCGCCAGAATCTGTTGCTCGACCCACTTATCAATCTCTTTACCAGTCTTACCTGGTTGCGTGAATTCTCTTAAATCTGCAAAAATCTGGGCCATGATTTTGCCCCCAGCACGCATTGCAGAAACTTTTTTCTCATCCATAATTATATTTTACCCCATTTGCGAAGAACCGACTCAATGCGCTCAGTAATTTGCTCAATCGCGCCAACGCCGTCAATCTCTTCAACCTTCAAACCATCTTTCACTAGGGTCTCACGGATTGCAACAATTGCTTGTTCAAAGATTTCCCAGCGCTTTTCGATTGCCTCTTTTTTGTCATCAGCCCGGCCACGCTCTTCCAAACGTTTCCAGAGCTCTTCCTTTGGCACGTTCAAAATAATTGCACCATCGATATTTTTTAGATCACCCTGCGCTGCCAGCCACTCTGCCTGCCAAGTATCACGCGGATAACCATCCAAAATCGCATCCTGACCCGCTGCTATGGTCTCAACCATCGCATCATGCATCAGTTTGACAACCAAGTTATCGTCGACCAAACCACCCTCTTTCATCGTGCGGTCTAGTTCTGGGTCCTTTTGATCACGCAAAAGCTGACCAATCGATAGCCAACGCCAGCCATATTTTTCCGCCAAAATCTGCCCCTGTAGGCTTTTCCCGCTCCCTGCTGGTCCAAATAAGATAAACATTTTTATACCTCCTTTTTCTTTTCCGCAAAAATACCCCGCTTTCACAGGGGGTATTTTTATTTAAGGCCTAACTTCATGCGTTCGGCTTTTTCGGCTTTGCGCTTATCGCGAAGAATCGCCTTCTGACGACGCTCGCGCTTGGAAATTGGCTTCGAGAAACGAAGACTTTCCTTCGCAGTAGCCATCACGCCACTCTGAAGAACCTTGCGATTGAAGCGACGAATAATGTTCTCGTTTGCTTCGTTCTGGTCTTTTCTAGTTACTTTGATTGCCATACTGCGCTTAATTTTATCATATCTTGTCGATTACTTCAAGAGAAATTATCATCCCCTCGATTTTCACATTTCCGCCCCACTCATTTCGCGAAAGTGTAAATTGGATTTTTACATTATCGCCAGTCTCCACCGACATTTGCTCATCCGGTGCGTAAAAACTCATCATACGAATCTCGCGCTCGCCATCCGAAACCGTCAGGGATAAATGCTTTTCCTTCAAGATACGCTTTCCGCTGACAAAGCCGGTAAACTCAAAAATCGGCTCCTCATTGCCTACGCCAAACGGCTCCAATTGAATAATTTCGTCATACAATTCTACCGTAATTTCACTAAGATCTTTCAGAACTATATCTGTTTGCGAACGCAAATAACGTTCCTGATCTTTTAGCCCAAGCGACAAATAATACTCTGTTATCACCTTCTTAAAGGTCTTCAAATCTTTCGCCGCAAAGCTCAAACCACAGGCACCGGCGTGACCGCCACCAGATAAGGTCATCTTTTCCTTGCAGTGCTGCAGTGCTTCCGCTAGAGAAAAATCACCAAAACTACGTCCGGAACCCTTTAGAGTGCCGTCCTCCATCTCTGTTAGCGCAAAGGCTGGGCGGCGATATATCTCCGATAAACGCCCCGCCACAATACCGACAATTCCTTCATGCCACTTTCCGCTCGCCACAATCACCGGCTCGTCGCCAAAGCTGCCGTCCACCTCTTTTACGGCTTTGTCCTGCGCTTCGCGACGCTTCTGATTCAACTCATCTAATTCTGCCGCCAATTTCATCGCCTCTGCACGCGAATCTGATAGCATTAAATCTAGCGCCACCTCTGCGGACTTCATTCGACCTGCCGCATTAATACGTGGTCCAATCTGAAAGCCTATCCCATGCGTATTAATCTTATCCAAGCGACACTTTGCCAGCTTCGCTAACTCCTGTAACCCTTTACGACGCGTCTTGCCGAGCACAACCATACCGTAATAAACCATAATACGGTTTTCGTCTCTTAAGACCATGGAGTCGCACACTGTGCCAAGCGCCACCATATCCAGCAACCACTTCTCCTGGCCATCACATTTACCCCCGTTTTTGCGCATACTCAGCGCCCTCGCCAAGGTGAACGCCACGCCTACGCCAGCCATATTTAGTCCATATTTTTCGCCCCGACGCTTCGGATTTATCACTGCCACCGCTTTCTCTGGCAACTTCGGAATCTCATGGTGATCCGTCACTACCGTATCCACCCCTTGCTCCTTCAGCTTCGCAATCACCTCGCCAGAACCGCTACCGCAGTCCACCGTCACCACCAGGGTTGCGCCACGTTTTATAATCTCTGGAATCGCCGGCTCATTCAGGCCGTAACCATCCTTAAAACGGTTCGGCAGCATTATTTCTACCTCTTCGCAGCCAAAATTCTTTAAGCCACTCTGGCAAACCGTGCTACTCGTCACACCATCCGCATCATAATCGCCATAAACGACAATCTTTTCACCCCTGTCACGCGCCTGCTCAATTCGGTCAACCGCCTTCGTTACACCCTGCATCAAAAACGGATCAAATAAATCCTCGTAACGCGGATGCAAAAAACTCTTATCTAGCCCACGATCGGCCAGCAACTGCTTAAAAACCCGCGTCATCCAATAATCTTACTTGGAGTTTTCTTGGCGTCTTCCGCCTGCTGACTCTTAATAACAATACTCTGAAGCTCTTTTAGAATTGGGAACTGTTTGTTCGTCTGGTAAATGCTAGTGTTGCCTTTTTTCGTTGCCACCAAGAAACCACCTTTGGTCATACGGCGCAATTCGCGCTGAATATTGCCCGGATCTTCCTTGATTAGCTTCGATAAGCCACGGACGTGCGTTTTGAAATCTGGATATTTCGCGAAAACCACAATAATCTTACGGCGCACCCGGCTCGTCACGAAAACGTCTAACATTTTCCTCCTTTGTACTGTCTCTATTCTAGCCAACGGTTGTAAAAAACACAACATTGACTTTTATATTTTTTATACTGAAATTATCCTAAAAATCAGCGAGAAAAATCAGGACATGCGCCTGTTTTTTTCGCCGTACTCAAGAGGAGCTACAACGAGGGGAATGTGTCCCCTCGTTGAGTAGTATAATTATCTTATGAATTACTATCTGATTGCGCCCGCAAAATCCTTCCATCAGAGCGAAAATCTCCTGACTTATGAATCTGCTACCCCGCTGAAGATTGGACAAATCGTTGAAATTCCTCTCGGTAAACAGTCTGCCATCGGCATTGTCGCCAAGAAAACCGAGCAGCCAGATTTCGCCACCAAAGCAATCACTCGCGTTCTCTATGAAACTCCTCTTCCGAAGCATCTAGTTAAATCTCTATTTTGGCTTTCAGATTACTATCGCTGTCCTCTCTCGGCCGTCGTTTGCGCGATGCTTCCACGCGGTATCACTAAATCGCGCCGTAGCACCCCTGATGAGCTCCAGAATACCCTCTATTCTCCAAAGAGCGATAATCCGCTATCAGCCGCGCAGAAACGCGTCATTAAAGAGATTGAAGCTAATCCAGCCAACACCGTCCTCCTTCACGGCATCACCGGCTCTGGCAAAACCAATATCTATATCGAGCTCGCAAAGCGCCAGCTCGCCTCTGGTAAATCCATCATTTTACTCGTCCCAGAAATCGCCCTCACCTCTCAGCTAGTCCAGAACTTCCAGCAATTCTTCAAAGATGTCACCTTGCTCCACTCCGAGCAAACCGAATCTATCCGTCATCAACTCTGGGAAAAATCCCTCAAGGCAGAGACGCCGCAGGTTGTCATTGGCCCGCGCAGCGCCCTTTTCGCCCCTGTTCGCGACCTCGGTCTCATTATTATCGATGAGGCGCACGAGCCCTCCTATCATCAAGATCAGAACCCAAAATATTCCGCCCTTCGCCTTGCTAGCCAGATGAGCAAAACCGTCCTCGGTACCGCCACTCCGCTAATTGCCGATTATTATATCTGCAAGCAGCATAACGCCGTCATCGAACTGAATGAACTTGCCATTAAAAACGACAAAACTACCTCTATAAAAGTGGTGGATTTTAAGGATCGCGGCGCCTTCTCGCGCAATCGCATCGTCAGCAATCCACTCATCGAATCTATCCAACAATCCCTAGATAACGGTCAGCAAAGCCTGATTTTCCATAACCGTCGCGGCACCGCACCTCTGACAATCTGCGACCAGTGCGGCTGGCAAGCTCTCTGCGAGAACTGCCTCCTGCCCCTGGTGCTTCATGCCGATAAATATCAGCTCCACTGCCACACTTGTGGCCGCAGCTACCCTGTTCCGACCTCTTGCCCAAAGTGCGGTAACGCTAGTATCCATCATAAGGGCTTCGGTACCAAACTGATTGAAGAAGAGCTAAAGAAACTCTTCCCTAAAGCCAGGATTGGTCGCTTCGACGCCGACACCGCTACCGACCAACAGCTGAACAAAGTCTATACAGAGGTTAAAAATGGCGCCTACGATATCCTCGTCGGCACTCAGATGCTCGCCAAAGGTTTCGATTTCCCAAAGCTCAGCACTCTCGGCGTGATCCAGGCTGACGCCGGTCTAAGTTTGCCGGATTTTTCATCCGAAGAACGCACGTATCAATTACTTGCTCAGGTCATCGGCCGAGCAAATCGTGGCCACCAAAACAGTAGAATTTTTATTCAAACTTTCCAGCCGGAACAAGAAATTATTCGTTTTGCCACCTCTGGAAATTACGCCGACTTTTACAATTATTTGCTCAGCAAACGCCAGCAAGCGAAACTTCCGCCCTACACGTTCTTATTGAAACTTTCGTTGAGCTACAAAACGGAAAAAGCCACCGTCGCCAATGCGCAAAAATTGTTCAGAATTATTCGCCAAACTATCCGCGACAAAAGCCTGAATCAAATTTTTGTTTCTCCCCCTATGCCAGCCTTTCATGAACGCGAGCGCTCCGGTTATACCTGGCAAATCGTCGTCAAAGCCAAGGCTCGCAAGGACCTTATTGAAATTTTTGACCAATTGCCGAAAACCAGCTACCTCCATTACGACTTCGACCCCTATACTTTGCTTTAAGTTTATGTTAAAATAACAGATAGTATGAATATTGTTACTACTCCCGACCCACGCCTCCGCGTGAGGTGCAAGAAAGTGAACCATGTTGATGACGAAATCCGCGAGATGGTCGACAATATGATTCAGAATTCTCTTGATTGGGAAAAAGAACACAAGTTTGAAATTAGCGCCGCTCTTGCTGCCCCGCAGCTCGGCTATGACCGCCGCATTATTATCGTGCGCGAAGATACCGAAAACAAAGAGAACGCCACTTTCATCCCTCTCCTCAACCCAGAGGTCATCAAGACCGAAGGCAAGATCGTCAAGGATTATGAGGGCTGTCTTTCTGTGCCAAATTTCTACGGCATGGTTCCTCGCCCAGATAAGGCTCGCATCAAAGCGCAGACTATTGATGGCCAAGAGGTTCGTATCAAGGCTGACGGCTTCCTCGCCCGCACTCTTCTCCACGAAATCGATCATCTTAACGGTATTCTCTTCATTGACCACATCAAAGACATCGAAGATGCCTGGTATCGCCTAGATAAAAAGGGCGACCTCGTCCCTGTTGACTACGAAAAAGAAGTTAAAGGCAACAAGGATCTCTTCCCAGATGAAGACTAAGGTTATTTTCTTCGGTAATGAGCAGCTCGCTCAAGGCATCAAGCCAAAAACCATCCTTTTTGACGCCCTTCGCGCCTCTGATGAATTCGAGATTTGCGCCGTTCTTCTCACTAATCCAAACCACCGCAAACCTTACGCTATCGAAAAGGCTGCCAAAGCCGCCAATATCCCTGTTTATTTCAGCAAGAACAACGACGAAATCCTCGATATCATCGCACAGTACGACGCTCCAGTCGCCGTGCTCGCAAGCTTCGGCAAGATTATTCCAGAGCGCATTATCAACGCTTTCCCTTGCGGCATTATCAACATTCACCCTTCGCTTTTGCCAAAATATCGCGGCACTACCCCTATTGAAACCGCACTTCTAAATGGCGATACAGAGACCGGCGTATCCGTTATGCGCCTTGCCAAAGAGATGGACGCTGGCCCACTTTTCGCTCAGTCCACTGTCACAATTGAAGACGATGACACGAAACAAAGTCTATACGAAAAGCTCGCAACAGCTGGCGCAAAGGATCTCTTGGCAGTTCTGCCTGGTATCGTGGCTAAAAATGCCTCTGAGACGCCACAGAATCAAGCACAAGCGTCTTTCACGACTCAGCTGACAAAAGACCTGTCTGAACTAAAACCAGCCGAGAAAAGCGCTCTCACGCTCTTGAACGAAGTCCGCGCCTACGCCGGTTTCCCGAAGTCTAAGCTAAAACTCCTCGGCGTTCCTTGTACTATTTCCTCTGTCCATGTCGCAGACTCTCCTGTCACCGAGCTCGACCAGAAGTGTGAGGATGGCAAATATCTGATTATCGATCGCCTTATCCCAGAGAATTCCAAAGAGATGGACGCAAAAAGTTTCCTAAACGGACACAAAAAATAACCCCCTATAACGGGGGTCATTTTTTATTACATGCTTGCAAGCAGCGCGTCTTTATTCGCGGCTATTTCTTCGCGTATAGCCTTGATTGAATCAGTAATAATCTTGCGATACTGCGGGCAATTCTGATCCAGCCACTTTGCCGTAACGTAATCGCTCTTGATTTCCTCATTATCGCTGCCGAGACTCTCGACTAACTTCTGATAAATCTCATCATTCTGATAATCGCCAGAGTTGGCAATCCATCTATCAATCGTCTCTTTATCGTTATCAACAATCTTTTCAAATTCGTTGAGCTGTTCTTCAGAGAGACCTTCGCTCATCTTTTCGCCAATCTTCATCTCGAGCTGGTCTTGCGCATACTGCAAAAAAGCGTCTTTTTGTTCGGCTGGCATACTTCCAAGGCCCACACTCTCAAGAAAATTGTCATCAAACTTATACATTGCTCTTCTCCTATTTCCCCCATTGTAGCATAAAAAGCTAATGCTTAAGCAATTTTCTTTTTCTTGTACTCGCGAACAAAGAACTTAATACGATCGCCAATTTCAAGCTGAATCTTCTTCTGAGTCTTTAGCGACATGCCGCCAAGCTCACCCTCAGCCAAGGAAGGAACGTCAACCTTACCTTCCTGAACGTTGATAACTTCAACCTCGCCAAGCAAATCTTTCTTGCGATAAGCGCGACCAAGCATACCAGGCGCCACACGACCACTCTTTACCATACCACCGGCGATAATCTCGGTCTTTTCGGTGCGGAACACGCCCTTCACCTCAAGCTCGCCCATGTCGGTCTCAATCATCTCGGCATCGAGCATCTCTTCCATTTCGTGCTTTGCGTCATCAAGAAGTTCGTAAATCACACGGTAAACACGTACTGGCACACCGTTGCGTTCTGCCATCTTGGCAATCGCATTCGGCACCGTCACGTTAAAGCCATAAATCACAGTCTTGCCGCCAGATGCCATATAGACATCGTTCTCGTTGATTGCGCCAACACCGGTAGATACGATATTGAGCGTAATTTCGCCCTGAGTATCAATCATACGAAGCGAATCGACAACAGAGGTAACCGAACCCTGAACATCACCCTTAACAATTACGTTCAAAGTCTTTGTATTGTCTGCGGTATTCATCATACGGAGAAGATCCGTCGAGGTAACATTGGCGTTAGCCGTCTCATTAGCCTCAGCCTGAGCGTTGAGAAGCGCCATGCGGCGTGCGGTCTTCTCATCTTCAACCTCTTCAAACTTATCGCCGAAGTTTGGAAGCTCCTTGAAACCAGTCACGACGACAGGGGTAGATGGCGTAGCCTTACCCTTTGGTTTGCCCTTCCAGTCAAGCATCGTGCGAATCTTTGCGTAAGTCTTGCCAGCGACGATAAACTCGCCCACCTTCAATTCGCCACCGGTGACCAAAAGGTTTACGACCGAACCCTTACCAACTTCCATGTGACTCTCAATTACGAGACCCTCAGCTGGGATATTTACGTCCGCCTTAAGCTCATCAATGTCTGCAGTCAAAAGAATCATATCAAGTAGCTGCTCGAGGTTCTGACCGGTCTTTGCGGAGATAGGAACCATAATCGTATCACCACCCCATTCCTCTGGGTTAAGATTGAAATCAGTCGCAAGCTGCGCCTTGGTGCGGTCAATATTTGCGCCTTCCTTATCAATCTTATTAATCGCAACAATAATCTTTGCGTTAGCCGCCTCAGCAAACTTAATCGCCTCTGCAGTCTGCGGCTTCACGCCATCATCTGCTGCCACCACAATCACAACGATATCAGTAAGCATCGCACCGTGCTGACGGATTGCCGCGAAGGCCTCGTGGCCTGGCGTATCAAGGAAGGTAATCTTACGATCCTTATACTCCATCTGATAAGCGGAAATATGCTGGGTAATACCACCAGCCTCACCTTCAACCGTCTTCTTCTTGAGAAGCGTATCGAGCAAGGTAGTTTTACCGTGATCAACGTGGCCCATCACTGCTACCACTGGTGGGCGAAGTTTTGCGTCCTTGGAAAGCTCACGCTTTGCGCCCGGCAACTTCGCCGAATTCTCTTTACGTTCAAAGCGAACATTCTCAAAACCAAGTTCTTCGGTCATAATCTGAGCCGTCTCAACGTCGAGGCGCTGGTTAATCGTCGCCATAATGCCGTTCTTGAATAGCTCACCAATCAAATGCGTAACAGATACGCCCAAGGCGTTTGCTAGCTCATCTACCGTAATCGAGCCAGAAACCTGTATCACTTTTTCTTCCACTTTCTAGCTCCTTTCTCTCAAAAAGTTAATAAAAAAATTGCCCTTCAAAAACTCTTATCATTTTATCATAAAAATTATTTTTCGCCAACTAGACGCCCCAGCAGAGTCCACGGATTATTTTCGCTCGAATAATATTAACAAAGTTGTCATAGTTACAAAGTTGCAAAGTTGACATAGTTAATAATTATTATCGCACTTTTCCCTAAATCTAACCCGACGAATCTCAGTTTTATCGCCAATAACCTCATCCTCAAACGCCTGCCTCAAACCATCACCCGCAAAATATGTAATGATTCTCCTCTTATCGTTTATTTCATTTCCTCCGACAATTATTCTTAGCATTTCTAGATCATTCACGTCTACGTAATCAGGCATCATTCCACCATTCTTCTCTTTTACGGCCGATATTAATCCTTCCTTTTTGCTAAGCTCATATTCCGCACATAAACTCTTGAAGCGTTCGCAAATTACGTCGTAGTCCAAAAAGTCTGAGCTGTCAAAAGTGCAGATAATCGAGTAGCTCGCATTTAAATCAAAAATCTCGGTTTTACGACGAACCTTACGCCCTCCCTCATCCCTAGTCATATAGACGGTATCACGCGTGCTTTGATCTAGTCTACGAGGATAATTTGAAAGATACGCCTTTTTAACATGAGTCATAAAGGTTCTTTTCTCCGGGCAACAAGTTAGCCACTGTAACGCCTTGCACGTAAACCAAATTTCATTTTTATTAAAATTATATGTTTTCATAATGTTATTATCCGACGTACGCCAAAAACATCAAAGCATAAGAAAAACCGCCTCCAAAGGAAGCGGTTTTCCCGCGAAAGACCCTAGACCTTATTTGCTCTTCTTCTCAGAAAAGCTCAAAGAAATCTTGCGGCCTTCCTTGTCGATGTCGAGAACCTTGAATTCCTTGCGCTCGTTAAGAGTGAAGATCTTCTCTGGATCAACATCACTGCCTTCGCCGAGTTCAGAAACGTGAACTAGAGCTTCAACAGCTGGCGAAATCTGAACGAATGCGCCAAATGGGGTGATACGAGTAATCGTACCTTCGACCTTGTCGCCCTTCTTGAAGTTTGCAATCTCGGAAAGCCATGGGTCTTCCTGAAGCTGCTTCATGCTTAGGCTGAGGCGGTCCTTGTCGATAGCAATAATCTTTGCTTCGACCGTTTCGCCAACCTTAACATAGTCAGCTGGGTTATTGACGCGTTCCCAAGAAATCTCGGAAATGTGTACGAGGCCTTCGATGCCGTCAACATTGACGAAGATACCGAAGTCGACCACACCGGTCACTACACCCTTTACGACGTCACCGACAGCGAGCTTCGAGAAGCGCTCTGCGAGACCGTCTTTGATAGCTTCCTTCTCAGAGAGAATGAGCTTGTTTGTCTTGCGATCAGCATCAAGGATGCGAACGCGAATAGACTTACCAACAAGCGCGTTGAGGCGCTGAAGGATTTCATCCTTGTCAGAACCACCGACACGTGGGTAATGTTCAGCCGAAAGCTGAGAAACTGGCAAGAAGCCACGAATACCTTCGTATTCTACGAGTAAGCCACCGCGGTTAGCGTCATATGGCTGAACCTCGATAATTTCACCGGCCTCGAGCTTGGCAGAGATTTCATCCCAACCTTTCTCTTTAACGGCTTTGCGGAGAGAAAGCAATACCATGCCATCTTCCATCTCGGTATCTACTACGGAAGCAGAAACCGTATCCCCCTCTTTGAGCTGGCGCCCGAAGGCAACCTCGCGACGTGGGACAAGACCAACACCGCGTGCGCCGAGATCAATCAAAATCTCGTGCTTTTTGACTGACATCACCGTACCTTCGATAGTGTCACCCAAGACGATGGCTTTCGTATCCTCATTTGCGAGGAGCTCATCCATCGTAATTTTAGCTTTTGTAGCCATTGATTATATTTTCCTTCCGCTGAGACTGTTCACCATCCTTCCTGGCCACAGAAAAAATAGTGAACAGCCTCATGCTATCCACTATTTTAATCTATTTTCTCTCTGTTGTAAAGTTTAAGCGTTTTTCTTAAACAACGCCACATTGTAAGCAAACAAATAGCCGCTTACTGCTAGTGCCAAAATAGGCAAAATGTATTCTTCTGGACCAGTTTTTGGAATCTTGTTCGTGCTGCTATTTACGCTTCCAGAGTTGCTCTGCTTCTGGCTAGACGAATCCGTTGTAGGCTGCGTGGTAGCCTGAGGCTGCGTCTCTGTTTTCTGATCATCTTTCTTAGCCTGATCATCTGTTTTTGCGTTTTCGGTAGCTTTCTCACTTTCACCTCCATTAACTGCTTCCGTATTAGTCTGTGCCACCTCTGTTGTATTCGGCTTTGGCGAAGAAGCCGTAGTTGCCATGATAATACCGGCAATCACAATGATTACCGCTAAACCAATCAATGCGCCCCATGCCCAACGCCTGTATTTTTGTTCGTTAAACATCTGTAACTCCAATAACTCTAAACTTAAGCATATTATACCACACTTTCCCTCTTTTAGCAAGGTGTATAATAAGGATATGTATCTCTGTATCGATATCGGTGGAACCAAAACTATCATTGCCCTCGTAAACCACAGAGGTAAAATCTTACACTCGGTCAAATTTGAGACCATCCCAGATCAAAAACTTTTCTACGAACACCTTATTTCTCAAATCCGTATCAATTTTGTCGCCAACGAAACCGTTGCTTTCGGCGTCGCAATGCCAGGGGTCGTGAAGGATAATAAGTGCCCGAAACTCGCTAACCTTCCCTGGAAGAATTTCGACATTGCTAAAAAGTTGAACAAGGACTTTGGCAAACCGGTCTTTGTCGAGAATGACGCCAACCTCGGCGCCCTCGGCGAAGCTCGCAAAAACCCCGAGAAAAACCTCTATTTCACCTTCAGCACCGGCATCGGTGGCGGCGTAGTGTCCGATGGCAAAATCCTCAAGAAATACCAGGATTTTGAGCCTGGCCACAACCTCTATACCTACCATGGCCAGAAGAAAGAATGGGAAGATTTCGCTGCCGCTAGCGCTGTTAACCAAAAATACGGCAAGTTCGTCTCTGAGATTAACGACCGCGCCAGTTGGGATGACATTACTGACCGCATGTTACTTGGCCTCGCACCCCTTACCGCCAGCATCAAGCCAGACCGCATTATCTTCGGTGGCCCACTTGGCTTAGCCCTCCCCCGTTACCGTCGCCAGCTTCGCAAGAAACTCAGCCGCGAGCTCCCAAAAAACGTCCAAATGCCTGCTCTCATAAAGGCCCGCCATGGCCAATTCTCTGTAATCCAAGGTTGCTACCTCTATGCAAAATCTCGTCTCAAAGATTGCTAGCGATTACCCAGAGCTAGAGATAGAGTTGGGCGAGCGTTTTCAATTCACGCCGCCAAATCACCTCTATTATTCCGACGAGCCCTACGAATGCCCGGAACTCCTTCTCCTTCACGAGCTCGGCCATTATCTCATCGGCGAAACAGATTATTCTACCGATATTGAACTACTTGAGATTGAGGCTAAAGCCTGGGCAAAAGCGCGCGAATTATGCGAGCATTACAAGGTAAAATACGACGAAGATTTCGCCGAAGATCGCCTCGATAGCTACCGCGACTTCCTCCATCAGGCTTCCCTCTGTAAAACCTGTCAGCTCTCTGGCTATCAGGATGACCGCGGCAACTACCACTGCCCTCTCTGTGGCGCCACCTGGAAACGAAAGAATATAAAGTTTTAAAAACATCAAAAAAGTCGCGACATGTGCGTGACTTTTTTGACATTACCAATAAGGTTCCCAAAAGGAGAAATGTGTTCTCCTTTTGAGGCCGTTAGGCTTTATTAAGCGTTTTTCTTGGCTTTACCGCGTTTCGAGATACGGCCACCCTTTGCGCCTGCAATCTTCGCAAGCTCCGGGTTAGCAGCGAAACCACCAGTATGACCATTTTTACCACCTTTACGGCCGATTTCTGCGTAGAAATCTTTACCGTACTTGGTTTTGTTAGTAGAAGCAGCCTTGCGACCGCCGGCTTTCGTACCAGCCATTTCTAACTCCGTTTCTGCCCACCAAATAAAATAATAATGCCACCCTTTTTCAGGTTGCTTGTGCTTATTTTAGCATAATGCTTCCGTTTTGTCAATATGCTTTTGCATAAAAATATGTCATAATAACCGAACACTATCTGTTATAATGAAATCTGCATGAAACGCACTATTGCAATATTTTCAGACATTCACGGTAACTACCCTGCCCTAGTTGCAATTCTTTCTGATATCAAAAAACGCGGCATCAAGACGACTATCTGCCTAGGCGATATTGTCGGCATCGGCCCTTGCCCGCGCGAATGTCTTGACCTGATTATGGCTAACAAGGTCCAGATGGTTATCGGCAATCACGAACTCTATATGGTAAAAGGCCAGAAAATCGACCACTTCAAAGACAGAACTAAGAAACGCCACGAAGCCTGGATGCGCAAGCAACTCAGCCGCGAGCACCTAAGGTTTATCAAGAGCCTCCCACTCCAGATTACAAAACGCATCAATGGCCACAGCTTCGCTTTTCAGCATTTTCTCTTTAATCCCGACCCAAAAGACCCTTATCCCTTTGATAAGCTCGATATTCTTGCTAGCAGCGAAATAAAAGACATCGTCCGGAATCTCGACGCCGAAGTGACCTTTGTTGGCCATATGCACTTCCCCTCCAAGGTGATTACGCGCCATAAAAAAGTCATCGATGTAGGCACTAGCGGTTGCATATCTGGCAAACGTGCCCCCTATACTATCCTTACCGTCACAGATAACCGCGTCGATATTCAAAAAGTCTTTGTCGATTTCGACAAAAAAGCCCTCCGCGAGACGCTTCAGAAGGTGAAGTATCCCGCTAAGGACGATCTGGTTCATTCTTTCTTTGGAATAAAAATCTAGATAAAAAAATGGTGGAGTGGCAAAGACCGAAGCCTTCGCACACCCCATGTGTCATTGATTATAACACTCCCCCACGTAAACAACAATGCCTAAATAGTCTATAATAGAAATAACATGACTGAAAAAGACCGCGCGCCCAATAATCCATCCTCGGAAGAGTCCTCCTCTTTCGATATTCTCACCGAAAATAACACAGATGCACCGGCTACCTCTTGGGATGACCTCGGTCAAGTTGCTTTCAAAGGCGAAATCGATAATCAACGCAAAATCGATCTTTACGACGCCGATCTAAACAAAGTTGAAAACTCCGAACGTCACGAACGCATATCTGAATCTATTGATATGATTAAGGATTTTGTCGTCGAAAACTATGGCATCGACGAGGGGCTCCTCCAAAAACGCATCGATCGCATCTCTGCGGTAGACTGGAAGATTAATACTCCGCATAAAGTCCAATACAACGACAAGATCTTCAGCCCGAAAACTGGAGCCGGAGTAACCGCCTTTAATGAAAAGCGCCTTACTATCCGCGACGGCGACAACTGGTCTTTCGAGAACGCAGTCTATTTCGACGATCGAGTATCCTCTCATACCCTCCGTCACGAACTAACTCATGCCCTATCGGCAAACGATACAATGAGTCTCAATGAAAAAGGTATCGCCTACGATAAGATAGGCTTAAAAGTCGTCGGCTACAACGACAACGAGGATCGCATAGATAATTCCCTGAACGCGAACGGCCTTAACGAAGGCCTCACTGAACTTCTCGCTACAAAAATAGACCACAACGAATCGCCGCAAGCATACGACGGTCAAGTATATGTTGCCGACATGCTAGTCAGCCCTAATAATCCAAAACTAGTCGAAGCATACTTCTCCGAAAATGAGGATTCTTTCAGAGATTTTCTCGCAGATTTCGAAAATCGCCAAGATAGCATAGACGGCGCCAAACTAACCGAATTATCAGTTAAGCAAAATATCATAGATGACGACCTCGCGAAGGCTTGCATCGAATATTCACTCAGTTATTGCAACAACAAAGAACAACTCGCATCCGAGCAGGCTCGCCTCGAAAAGATAGTCAATCAGATTGTTGTCTATAACGAAGAAGATCTAAATACGGCCCAAATTCTCCAACAAGCCGTCGCGAAACGCCGCGAAGAACTAACAAAAAACGCCCAAACGGGCGAATAATCTAATCTGGTGGGGATATGTGGACTTGAACCACAGACCTCGTCATTATCAGTGACGCGCTCTAACCAGCTGAGCTATATCCCCTTACCAGAACTATTTTACTAGAAAATCTAAATCCGCGCAAGCATAAGTTATGCTACAATTTGTTTATGCATTGGACATTTGATCTAGGGTGGTTCTTCGGAGGCATCGCCATCGCGGCGGCTGGCATTCTGATAGTCAAATTCCACCGCCTCATCGCCGACAACCTCGCCAGCGGCATTCAAAGCTACAACAAAGTCAAACTCGTCGGCGTCGTCACCACCGTCCTCGGCTTCATCATCATGGCCAACCTCCACACCTTCCTTCTCGGCCTCCTCGTCCGCCTCATCTTCCCTAACTAAAAACCGCCCCGAAGGGCGGCTTTTTTATTCCTGGTACCAATCTGGACGAAGCACTGACGACGGTATCCCATCAAACATGCTCATTATATCTGCGGTCGTGTCTACGTTCCAACTATTTAATACCCTCAAATCGCCAATATTACTATCGTTTCTAAACATAGCATAATATCTTTTGACATTTCTTACATCCCAGGTAGATACCCCAGATACATCCGTAAGTGTAGTAATATCAGAGAACATCCCGCCCATAGAAGTTACATTTGCAACATTCCAACCTGAGACTGCATTCAGATTGCGAATAGATGTCTTGTCGAACGCGTTCGACATCTCCTTTACGTTTCCAACGTTCCAACTTGAAAGAGGCGATATGTCTGTTAAGCCATCTACGCCGCTAAATACATTCGCGATATCTTCTACGTTTAGCACGTCCCAGCTCTTGTATCCATCACGCTGAGTAGTCCTTAGCGGTTCTAGGTTCGTCACTGCAGTATCAGAAAACATCCCAGTTATAATAGTTACACTGCTTGTATTCCATTTAGATAGTGGAGATAGATCACTCAAAGACATACGACCGTTATGGCTAGCCGTTCCAAACATCCTACTCATATTCTTCGCCTTTGACACATCCCAATCTGATAATGCGGTAATATTAGTCAGATTTCTACAACGCTCAAACATACCAGCCACCGCGGCGCGACCAGAGCCGCTAGAGTACGTAGTGTTTCCATATAATTCAACATTCGACACATTCCAGCTCTCTAACGCAGTTATATTAGTCAAATAATCATTGAATGCAAACATTCCCGATAGATCTTTTATATAGGAAACATCCCAGCTCTTGTATCCATCACGCTGAGTAGTCCTCAAGGCATCAAGGTTCGATATCTTCGTGTTATAGAATAGCCCATTCAGAGAGGTTAAGCTAGGAGGCAGGCGCCAATATGTAAGAGGACTTATATCCGAAAGCGAACTGGCATCCTTAAACATTCCATGCATTTCTATTACCCTCTCTAAGCTCCAATCCCTTATAGGAGATATATCAGTTAACGATTCGCACCCACTAAACAGATTGCCCGCATATCTTACCTTTTTTATATCCCAACTCGAAAGCGAAGATATATCAGTTAAATTAACCGCTCTATAAAACATACTATCAATTTTTTCTACATTCGACATATCCCAGCTCTTATAGCCATCCCTCTGAACAGTCGCCAAGCTATTGGCTCCATTAAAAATGGTATTCCCAAACATACCTCTCATATCCATAACACGGGATGTATTGAAATACTCAATCCCATTTATGGTACTGAGCGAACTATAATCGGATACTGGAATGTTTCTATAAGATTTATCACTATTCGCAAACATGAAATACATTGATGTCGTGCGAGAAGTGCTAAATGAATCTGGTCCTAAAAACGTTACTGTATTTAGATTCATCATGTTCGAGAACATCATGCTCGAATCCTCATTCGTATATATCTTCTTGGCACTAGAATCGATATATATGTTGCCATTTCCATCATAATAGGCGGTGATAGGCAACGATCCATCAATTGCTACACTAATCTGAGATACAGACGTAACCTCCTCCGGCATCTCCTCAACAAATTCTATCTTTTTTATCCCTTTATCAACTCTCGTGTAACCATCCATTTCATAATCATTTACCATATCTTTTAAAGCCGAATTAAAATTATAGCCGGTCATCAACGTTGCAAAATCCTCTTTCCACTGCGCAAACAGTTCAACTACGCCACCATGATCAGAACTAATCGTAGCTCCGTCTGCATAAAACACACCAGTACCATCGGCCTTCGTATTCCAACCATTAAAGAGATAATCTTCTCTAGTTAAAGTGTTATTCGGTAGCGTAATCGTCACATTCGGGACCCCAGAAGCACTCGCCATGCTTCCCGTCCCGCCGTTAGCATTAAAAGAAACTTCAACTACAGAGGCAGGAGTACTCTTACGAATTAGGCTAGAACTGCGAAGGAATGAGCTACTAATCTCACTTGCCGTAAAGGTTAGCTTATTGCCGGCAATCGCCCAAGATGTAACATCCATGCCAGAGGTCTTGCGCATTGAAATCGTGTTATTGCCAGCCGGCAAAGTTACGTTTTTACACGCTTCATTCGTAAAATCATCATAAACTAGTTGTGTTTCAAACCCAGAACCAACAATATCTGCAGCAAAAGATGAACCAGTATAGGAGCCATTAGTAGCAATACAGACATCAAAAGCACTACCACCAGAAATAACAGCGGTATTACCAGAGGCAGCAAAAGCACTCCCGCTTCCCAGGGTGCCAATCATTGCGGCTACAGCGCCTGCTGCAAAAATCGCCTTTTTCATCTTTTCTCTTTTTATTTTTGTTTGACTATTTTTATTTTTGACCTAGTCTGCCCTAAGCATAAGCTAAATAAGCTAAATTGTCAAGCCCTAAAGGACCACAAAATTAGTTCAATTCTGCGCGGAATGCGTTGGTCTCACGTACTTCGGCGCCGTGGCTCTCATAAAAGCCCTTTGCGCCCTCTTTCTTCTCGCGAGATGAAGAGGTGAATTCCAAGCGGCGGCAGCCATGCGCCTTGCCCCACTCTTTTACGGCATCAAGCAACTTCCCGCCCACGCCCTTGCCGCGACATTCGCTATCGACTACGAGGTCTTCCATATATACATTACGGTCTAGCGTTGCCATCACAATGGAGACAATCGTCATACCGACTACTTTGCCGTCATCCACCGCAATCAAAATATCGTGATAAGGCGACTCGATTATCTCCTCTATAATTTCCCGGCTAATTGCCGAGCCGTCGTGGCGGCTAGAAAGCTGCTGACGCAAACGCCCCATCGCTTCCGCTATCTCAACATCATATTCTGTTACTGGGCCAACTTCTATCATGCCCCAATCTCCTTTTCTATTATCTTTGCTAGACCATCGCCAATCTCATCAACTAGCGCCGCATCTTCGCCTTCTACTAAGATACGCAACTTGTTTTCGGTGCCAGAGTAGCGCACAAATACTCTACCTTTTCCAGCAAAACGCTTCTCTGCCTCAGCAATCGCCTCATTGAAGCCCGCGATTTCTGCGAAGTCACGCTTCTCTCTAACCTTTAACCCCCACTGCTTAGACGGCAAGTTTTCGTAATCTGCCCAGAGGTCCGCTAAACGCTTTCCGCTCTCTTGCACGATGCGTAGCACCATCAAAGCCATAAAGGTTCCATCCGATCCTCTTAGCCATGGCAGATATATAATATGGCCAGCCAACTCGCCGCCAAGACAAGCGCCAAGCTCAACACATTTCTGCGCAACATAACGATCGCCGTTGACTACCTTCGCTACCTTAATGCCTTCCGCTTCAAGATAATTGATCGTTGCAAGGTTACTATACTCCGTCAAAACCACCGTATCAGCCGGCAACTCACCTTGCTGCTTCAGGTATTCTGCAATTAATATTACAATGCGGTCACCATCCCAGATACGGCCTTCTTCGTCAGCTAAGACAATTCTGTCCGCATCGCCATCAAGCGCCACCCCGATAAGCTCTTCTTCGCGCGCTTGCTCGGCCATCTTTTCCGGATAGAGCGCGCCATAGCCATCATTAATATTCTTGCCATTCGGCTCTGGGTCTATCTGTTCTATCTCAATTTCAAACTCTTCAAACACCTTGCGCGACCAATCGTGCCCCGCACCACTCGCCGCATCCAAGATGATTTTCCGACCATCAAAGCCCTTATCGCCAATCTGACCAGCCACAATCTGCTCATAATATTTTTCCGCCGATTCGCTCGCCTGTTTCACGAAGCGTACCGCTGGCGCATCCTCGTCATCTTTTGGCTCCGATTCGAAATAAGTCGCCTCCACGGCTAGCTCCTGCTCATCAGAGATCTTATCTCCGTCAGCCCCGAATACCTTAATACCGTTATCAGTGGCTGGGTTATGCGAAGCTGTCAGCATTACACCACCATCATACTCACCGGAGTCTTTGATAATTACCTGCACGGCCGGCGTAGGCAAAATGCCAAAGTTCTCGACTTCCGCACCAGCCGCTTTCAAGCCGTCCGTAATTTGCTCGGCCATCCACATGCCGCTTTCGCGCGTGTCGCGACCCAAAAGCACTTTTTTGGCGTACGTATTTTGTGCAATTGCACGTCCAAGTTCTTTAATAATTTTTGGTCTTAGCGGCGCCTCGCCGACCTTCCCACGAATCCCATCAGTCGCGCCAAAAATGCGTTTTTCCATAAGCCAATTTTAGCAAAAAATAGGCCCAAAATCCACAAACATATTTTTCGAAAAAAAATGCAAAAAATGTCGACTTTTTTGAACGTTCACTAATTTTACCCCTGTTATTTTCTGAATAAATTTTTTATACAAAGTGTTGACATTAGCCAGAATTCCGCTTATACTAAAAATAGCTTTTGAAGTTATTCGCAGATTTCAAAAGCCGCACTATTCTTCAAACCAAAACAAAAATTTAGCAAAAACAAACAAAACACAAACACCTTTTATAGCTCCTATTCAAGCGTGACAATATTAATTCTTTGGTCACGGTGCACTGAATTAGGAGCTTTTTTGATTTCCCGCTCATGCTTGCCGTGAGCGGCATTTTTTATTACGCTAAAACCAGTTTTATAAAGCACATTAATAGCGATTTTCGTATACCTAGCTCAAATTCCAAAAAGGAGGAAACAATTATGTATTTGAGTGATCCCCAAAAACAATACCTCAAGCAGATCGTCGAACTTTGGGATGAGCTACGCCATGCGCCAAGTTCTACCGAGTTTAACAATCGCAATAAAGACGCAAACGCCAATGATATGGCCTTCTATTTCGGTTCTTATAAAGAAGCCGTGGAGCTTGCTAGTCACTATCGATCCGATAAAAAGCGCAAGGAAATTGGCGCCAAGCCGGCCCCAAAAGAACCCGAAGAACCAGAGGAGTTACCCGAAGAGTCCGAAGAAACACCCAAGGCACCAGAAACAGCACCTGAGAAGCCCTCAGAGCCCGCTCAGGAGCCTCAGAAGCCCGAGGAACTACCCGAACCAGAAAAACAGCCAGAACCGCCCGTAAAGCCCGCAGAATCACCCAAGAAAAAGGAGGCGACGCCTATGATTACACCCTTACGATCAGTAGTATGCAACTACTTCCGCCTACCCCTCTATTTCGTATCTGAAGATGAACTCTCGGATATAGGAGACGAGGAGATCGGCGAGATTGAACTCCAAGAGATACTGGAGCACAGGGTGAAATATGAGAGTAATGGCACCGCCATTGTCATGTCCGCCGATAGCGAGGTAGATAACCTTAGCTTCAGTAAAGACGACGACGCTTTAGCAATTCCCATATTCTCTACCTTTATGGAGCCAAAGGTCGTCAAAGATGGTCGGGTCCACAACTTCCCTGAGCCAAGAGACGGCGTTCTCCTCTTCGTTGATCGCGAGATCGCCGAAGCCGCCCGCGCAATCGGACGCGAAACGGACGATCTCATCTTCCCGGTCCAGTACGAAATGACCGACGACGAAATTTACGTCAGCCAGCTCGGCAGACTATAGAAAATCGCTAACAAAATTCCCTGCCCAAAACGGCAGGGATTTTTGCTGCTTTACCCCCATTTCTGTATTTTTTACAACGAAAATCCACCCCTGTTAGCCAAAACCACCAAAAAACCGCCCTTTCAGGGCGGTTTCTTTTAACAATTCAGCGTGCAATCAAGAACATCGCGGTTTCTAATAGCTTGTTGCATCTAACCGAAGTTAGAAAAGTAATAGATCAAGCTTAACATCTACTACTGCAACCGACCTAGCTACCTGCAACATTGCTGTCTCAGGCGCATCTTATCCTTCTCTAGAAAGGAGGTAATCCATCCGCACCTTCCGGTACGGATGCCTTGTTACGACTTAACCCCAATCATCTCCCCCACCTTAGGCCGCCGAAACGGACTTCGGGTGTTGGTGACTCTCATGGTTTGACGGGCGGTGTGTACAAGACCCGGGAACGTATTCACCGCAACATGCTGATTTGCGATTACTAGCGATTCCGACTTCAAGGAGGCGAGTTTCAGCCTCCTATCCGAACTGGGACCGGCTTTGATGCGATTTGCTTCATCTCGCGACTTCGCTTCGCATTGTACCGGCCATTGTAGCGCGATTCTAGCCCAAGGCGTAAGGGAAATACTGACCTGACATCATCCCCTCCTTCCTCCCCGTTACCGGGGCAGTTTCAGTAGAAAAATCCAACTACTGACAAGGGTTGCGCTCGTTGATGGACTTAACCAAACATCTCACGACACGAGCTGACGACGGCCATGCATCACCTGTCACAGAGTTCCCGAAGGCACAATCTACTTTCGTAGTTCTTCTCTGGATGTCAAGCCTTGGTAAGGTTTATCGTTTAGCATCGAATTAAAGATCACGCTCCACCGCTTGTGCGGGTCCCCGTCAATTCCTTTATGTTTTAATCTTGCGATCGTACTACACAGGCGGGATACTTAACGCGTTAGCTTCGCTACGGAAGGGGTCGATACCCCCCACAGCTAGTATCCATCGTTTACGGCGTAGACTACCGGGGTATCTAATCCCGTTTGCTCCCTACGCTTTCGTGCCTTAGTGTCAGAAACGCCCCAGTAACCTGCCTACGCTATCGGTGTTCCTTCTAATATCTACGGATTTCACTCCTACACTAGAAATTCCAGTTACCCTTGACGCTCTCGAG